>Ga0307507_10002989_pt1 | contig 33874 bp, 32 predicted proteins | sample 7_EM_MG_FD_207223 | JGI IMG/M metagenome (GOLD analysis project Ga0307507, IMG submission 207223) | Populus trichocarpa ectomycorrhiza microbial communities from riparian zone in the Pacific Northwest, United States - 7_EM | ecosystem: Host-associated > Plants > Roots > Unclassified | place...
GTCGAGGATCTTCAATGCAGATTGCATAATTATCATACAAATATTACAAATCAATTAAATGACTTAGTAATATGCGGCCATCAATCGGCAACCGAGAATTTAGAGCAGATCAGTCTTGCTTTCCATACTCTGGCTGCCCCCATATCCATCAAATTCAACCCATGATGGGATTTCTCTCGGTTTGCGTGTTGTTTTCAGGGTCCGTCGGACAAACCCGTTCCATCCTAAACGGAGATAGCTTTGAGCCACCAATTCCTTGAAATACGGGTCTTTGTGCTTTTTCAAACTCACCTATGGAAGGCGGAAGCCTAGGATTCGATGTTTCATCCCCTGCTCGCAAACGTCCTTCTATGAGTACCTGGGAAGATCGACCACATGAACCCAAACAGAGGAGGACGTCTGGTGGTGAGTTGCAAAAGGTCAGTTTTTGTGCCTCTCAACTGCTTTGTGGTTCATAAACATTTTCGGGCGTGGTGCAGGCTCCAGAACCGGTATGCGCTCATTCTCACGTCGATAGTCAGTCTTTCAACTCATGATCTTATCAGTCATTTAAGCAAGGGCTTCTCAATGGTTATGAAAAACGCCTGGTATTGAAACTCAATTCGAATGATGTTTGATTTTTTTTAAAACTAACCATCTTTCAGCTAGCGCGGGCCAGCACGTCAACCGTTTCTGGTGGTAATTCAAGCCTGCTGTTGGAAGGCTTTCAAACTGTTGGCGGAGAGCATTCAAATGGCAGCATGATTGGCAAACCGTGTGATGCAACCCCCGCCGTTTCCTGTAATATGGCCTCTCAGATGGATTTAAGAGGGGTAAAGCAGCATAATCGCCCTCAGAGCGCAACTAGACTAACATAATAAAACAGGAGAGCAACGCCAGAATTGAGGAGAATACATCTCGGGAAGCAGATCATCGTCGGAATGAATTACGACAGGACGCCATTCTCGGGGATGTGGTTATCGCAAAACGGGACAAAGGAAAAAAGAAGATGACACCACTACAAGTCGAGGAGATGGAGCGTGATAGGAGGCAGCAAGATATAGCAAGCCGCACGTCTGAGTCGCCACCTATGATGCCACTCCATCCACCCATAGCGCCCATAATGCTACCATCTCTGTCCAAGATGTTACCCCCTCCACCAATGATGCCTCTCCAACGCACTGCTAACAATGTCCATAATCTGCACCACAGCTCAGACGTGCCCCCTCCTGTGGCTTTGGGCGACTTTGGGTCTCAAACGTCGGGATCTCAGTATCTGGCAAGTCCGGTGCAAGCGCAACCATCAACTCCATCTTGTAATATTTTCTCTCCAAGCGAAGGGCACCACTCGTATTCTGTACAAAACCATCTCCGTAGCGTCCACTCACCGCAATCTCGTCTTGGGTCTCCCGTGGTTTCTGCCACAGCCGCCGGGCGGGATACTCAGCAGCGCCCTCGTAGCGTGCAGTCTGGTCGTCACCGCCATGGCGTAACACCCCCGGCACCATTGGCTACAGGAAACATTGGTGGCCTAGTTGACCCAGTGGTCCACCTTCTCAGCCCAAGATATGCTCAAGCGGAGGGCAGGTAGATCGTCTTATGTCCTCATCCCCAGCTCGCCAAGAATGCTATCGACAGGCTTCCCCACTTCGCTCCCGCAGCGTACAGTCTTCTCGTAATCGAGCTGCCCCGCCGTCTCCCGCGTTCTCCCTAGGAGTCGCGAATTTGAATGACTCTGGCCGTTGTCGCAGCGTGCAATCTGCTCACGCATCTTCTCTAGCTTCCCGTCCCTGTGAAGAATCACAGCCTGTTGGCTCTGATGCGCGATTACAATTCAATTCCAGTTTGAGTGAAGCGGATGCGATGGAGGTAGATCAGCCCATATCAAGTAGCCAAGGGCACTATGGAGAGCCTCTTCCACACCGTTCCTGCAGCGTCCAGTCTGCTCATAACCGAACTCCCTCAGCGTCTACAACATTTTCCCAGGTGGCTGCCGTTTTGAACAACTCACATCGTTCTCACAGCGTGCAATCTGCTCACCGGCCTGACACAACCTCTCTTGTAGTTTCCCATCCCCGGGAGGAGCCATGCGCTTCAATTGATATTCCAGTTGCTTCTTGTCAGCAGTCTCGGCCGAGCAGAGGTTTGAGCGGAGAGACTGCTATGGAGGTCGATCATCGCAAGTTTCTATCACTGAGTAGTCAAGGGCACTATGAAGAGCCACCACAGGATTCCCGTAGCGCTAATTTTTCTCGCAGCCAATCTGCTTCGTCTCCCTCCTTGTTTCCCCAGGTTTTTGGAGAGGGTGAACACAGTTTGACTAGCAATTTCGCTGCTGGTTCTCATGGTCAGCATTCTCAGCCCAAGATTGGCCTTAGCGCAAGGGTTGCAATGGATATGCGTAGCTTCATGTCTCCTGTATCGGGTACCCCTTCAAGTAGTCAAGGGCACGATGAAGATTTCGCGTCACGTGATTCCCGTAGTATCCGCTCCACCCGTGATCGGTCTGCCTCTGTGGCTCTCACAGATTGCCAGGTTTCTTCAAGAGTTCATAATTCAAACAGCCCGAGTCGATCTCACAGCGCACAATCCGCGCGTCACCGCTCTGGCGTAGCCTCTCCTTTCGATTCCAATCCTCAAGATGTGCCAGGTATCTACCAAGCATTCACTTCCAAAATTTCAGCTGGCTCCCATCGTCATAGTTCTTACGTTGAACCCCAAACCACCTCGAGCGAAGGTGCTCGATCTGCGCTACGTCCTCCCCTCAGCGCCCAGGCTCAGTCTTCCCTTTGTCGATCTGGTGCAACTGTAACGACTCCAGTTTCTGCAGTGGCCTCTCAGCCCGGTACATATCCAGTCTCAGCCTCGAGTACTATCTTTGAACATCTGCCCAAACCGTCCCAGCCTACGTCCAGAAGCCACGACCAATCTTTACCCTCTGATACTTTACACTCTTCTGATTCCTCGCAGTCTCTGCATCGGGCTTCTGGCGCATCCGCTGCTGCGGCCGTCAAACCCCAGGGTGAGAATGTGCACCAAACTTCCGCTCCGTGCCCTCCAAATAGTCAGCACAGGCATGACGCTCCCTGGGAGCCCATCAGTGAAGTTGCCGCGTTGAGTAAAGGGGCCACAGCAGACGTAGCTGGTTCCAGTCTGGGGCGTGCTCACCCCACGACTCTATCTCCGGGTTCTGCTTCCCCTTCCCCTGATGTCAACTCATTCTATCATCGCCCTGGTCCTCTGCTTTCCCAAGCGAAAGCTAATGGGGACGATTTGCATCGTTGTCGTAGGGCACAGTCTGTGCCTCGCCAGTCTGGCGTAACTTCTCTCGCTGATGTTCGTTCCGAGAGGGGTCCTCGAACTATGACTATTGATTCTCTAATTTGCTACACTGACCGAGATTCTCAGTCAAACGTTAGTTTGAGTGCGATGGATTTAGATAAAGCTACAGCTCCAACGTGAGATGCTTCTTCGAGCAGTCAAGGTTTGGTGGACCCTGATCCACATCGTGCTCACAGTGCGCAGTCCTTCCATGCCTCTGCTATAGTCGCCTCTGCATCCTCTCTACCTTCTAAAGCAGCTGCTCAGTCTCTGGGCTTGGCTCAAAACATCCCTGACGTCACCTTTGATTCTCACAATAACTCGAAAAGTGGAGTTCCGTCTGACCGATATAACCAAATGCGCCTCAATTTCGTTGAGCCGGCAGTCACAAATAATCAGGTCCTATCATCAATCTCTAATGAGGCCTGCACAAGTAATCCTTGTCAATTCTCCAAAGCAGTACGAGGTGCGCCTGGTTCTTTGAACAAGCCTTCCGGACCATATTTGGGACTTTCACAAGGCCGTAATTCAGAATCGAGTGGGTCTAGTCCGTTTTCTGAAGCGGTACAAGATGTGCCTGGATCTTTCAACCAGCCTTCTGGATCACATCTGAGACTCTTCCAAGATGTTGGTGGACAAGATTATGATCTAGGCTCGAGCGGGACCAGTCAGAGTGGGCCTGATCAAGTTTCTGAAACGGCACAAGGTCTCAACCAGCCTCGTGGACCGCATCTGGGACTGAACCAACCTTCTGGATCGTGTTCGCGACTCTCTCAAAATTTCGCTGGACAAAGTTTTTCGAGTGGGTCTGGTCAATTTCCTGGAGCAGCACGTGATGTACACGGTTCCTCCAACCAGCCTTCTGGATCGTATCTGCCGGTTTCTTCAACTGTTGATCAGCAAAGTTATGATTCAGGATCGCCACAGGGTTCTGACATGGACGTCGATTGTTTCCTCACCGAACCCCAAGGAGGTGCCAACTCGAACCAACGTGCGTTTAATCAAAAAAATTTATATAACCAAGGTAATTCCGGTGTCATTTACTCCACTCAAGTGTCGAATCTGAGACGTGCGTTCCTTATAGTTCCTCTACCCACGAGTACCCTTTGTCCAGCTGGACCGTCTCAAACGCTTGTCGGCGCGCCTTTGATTACACCTGTTCCCAAGAAGCCGATCAACTTTAACTTTGATGAGGATCTTGCGGACTTTGATTGGGGCTCGTCCGAGGAATCGCGCCCATGCGACCAAAGATTTCATGCAAATCTTACATCTGAAGGGGAACGTAGGACGCGGAGCCTGTCGGCTCCCGGTCTTGATCTAGACACTATTCCGGAAGACGAAGAAGTTCCGATTGGTGGGTACGCATGCCTAGACACGATCTTAGAGCGGATCAATGGAGTTCAAAACACCGTTGATCAAAGTCGCAAAGAGTACCGTGAAGTAATGAAGGCAATGCTTGAGTTTTCGGCAGGCAAAGGTAGGAAGAAATTGAAGAAAACACCAAAGCCGAAGGACCCCCGTGATAAAGATCCATTTCGAATGAATTTCTTGGTAAGCGTGACTTCGAAATCTGCTCTTCCCTTCTCAATGAACTACCCTCCAGCGCATTGTGCGGCGACATCTCTTTCGCCTCTTCAACCACGCCAAAACAGACGATGACCTTTTCTCTCATCCAGCTCCTACGCCTGAAGAGATCCAAGCCTTCGAATCCCGACAACCAGGGTGTATTCGCATTTCAGCGACCAACTTTTCCATTGACTGGGCTGGTCCCAGTGGTTCCGCCTTCAATACTGAAGCCGAAGCTGTTTTCGCTGAAGATCTTCTGAGTCGGATTGTCCAGGATCAATGGTACCAAGAGACGGCGCCGATCCCTGAAGCTTTTCGAGACGCCACTTACACTCCATAAACAACTCAAGCACTTTCGTAGGAAGTTCTCACTATTCCAGGGAAACAACGTTCAACTGCATCATGAAACACTTGCGAATAACTCTAGATATCAACGCAAACGACAGGTTCGTCTCCTATCCGCCTTCTTCTTTGTATCTCTTCCTGATGAAGTACAAAGCTCTACTTCAAACGGCGAGATGCCGTCTATAATGTACCTGAACTCAAGCCGTTCAGCCGTCTTTTTGAAACTGTTGGAATCGCGGGGGTGAGTTCAGACGAGTCAGACCCCGAGTCACCAGGCGACTATCGACGTGTCTATCCGTCATGGCGCGGAACTCAGCTTGAAATGCAAATAGATCAAACTCCTTATGATTTTGAACACGGTGAGAGCGATTTCGATGACGAGTGGCCCAGGGAGCATGACGGCTTGGAACAATCAGACTGAGTGGGTCTTGAGTAGTTTGTATGGAGTAATTATGTAACCAGATTGTAACTTACAACTCTTGCAATGAATAGCAGAAAACATAAAAAAAGTGTTAACGCTGACGAGAAGGGGAGGTTTGAACAGGGTTAAACACTGCTAACAATTGGAGGTAACCAGCCGTAGCTAGTACGTGGTCGTACTTGAATAAGTCACGGTCACGGGGTTGAAATTTACCTGGTCTTCATGATCACCTGGGACCTGGGTCCTGAATCAACCCTTATCATGTCCACAGGCCTCTTTGCCCACGACTCCCTATCTCCTACTCCAATACACTCCGCCAAGGGCAATGACGGATTCACTTGGTGTCTTCTCGCACACTCTGATACGGTCCTAAAAGAGTTTGTTGCTCCAGGAGGGGTGGACAGATCGATACTTCTATGGAATCCGAACAAACCCTGGCACCCTTGGACTCCTGTTTCAATTCGTGGATCACCCCAGCAGCAACCTTGGTATCTTTCTCAAGACTCCCACAATAGCATCTCTATCCACTTTTCGGAGTACTTTTCGGAGTATCAACGCGTGGAGCAACTGCTGTTTTTCAGCGGAAAATTCACTTCACGTTTACCTGAATCCGCGGCTATCCAGTTCGATTCTTTTTGCACAGAATTTGGCTTTCGCAATGCTCAACGAGCTATGCGAGAGTACGTGGCATTTTTTACTTGGTGGACAATGATAACGCCCAAGCGGGACACTGAACATTTGAAGGCGGCCCAGTTAGACCAAATTCGAGCCTTGCACATTGATCCAACGGCTTCTACACGAAAGGCCATTATTATTGACCTCGCTGAGGACTGGCCTCATGTGAACATCCCATTATGGGCAAACTATAGGATCCCGGTCTTGTATAGATGGACGAGCCGAGAAGAAGGTGATCTCCGTTTTAAACGTCTGTCTCCCATACAAGATGGTATCAAGCCCCCCTTCGACATATTTTTACAGGACGAGAGGAGGACCCTCTCAAATCCGACGGCGCAAGCAAAGCACCGTGTGCGGAATCTCGTCGTTGACTTCGAGGGCTGGGCTCGGCGAGAGGTTGCAGACAAAAAGGAGTTGAACCAGCTTGGCAGTTGTCCCTTTGTTCTTATTGAGAACGTCAAGTCCACAATCCGCATATTCTTCCGCTGGCGAAGACTTACAGGTCGTGCTTCCCAGCATGAATCCGATTTCGATGATGAAGAAGATATGGATGATGCAGAATATCATGGACCTCACATCAACGTCGACAAGTGGTGTAAAATCCGCGAGCGCTATCGAAGATGCGCCCCAGATTCGGCACACCAACTTTATGACCTTGATATGGGAACGAAGTCCACAGCTCCTGCGCTACCAGCGTCAGAAGGATCAACAAGAGGGGGTAATGTTTGCATTAGTGCAAAAAATGCGCGGCCGGGTGATAGTTGTAAGTACATGTAATTAAAATCCTTCCTGATTTTGAAATTATTTCTCAACGTAGGTGACAGTCGAGAGTTATCATCAAGTCCAACGTCTTCCTGGAACATCCCGCACTGTTCTCCATCCCAATCTACACGTCTTTCGCTGCCGCCCTCCTCTTCAAATTTTTCGTGGAGTGGTCAATCAGCCTCTTCTTGGGAGGGCTTAGCGTCGTCTTCTCCTTGGACCCAGTCGTTTGCCCCGCTCGCGTCAGAAAGGTCAATAAGAGGAAGCAGTGTTTTCGTTGACGCAAGAAATGTGCGACCGGGTGATAGCAGTGAGTACATGCGGGATCAAAATCAACCCGGTTTTGGAATTAATTTTCTCAATGTAGGTGGTTATATTTGGGGAACATCATCAATATCATCAAGTTCAATGTCTTCCTGGAACATTCCGCACCGCTCCTCATCCACGTCTACGCGCCCTTCGCGACAACATTGTTCGTCAAACTGCTCATGGAGTGACCAACCGGACTCTCCTTGGAAAGATTTGTCATCGTCCTCTCTTTGGACTCAGTCTCCTGCCCTGTCCGCACCGGAAAGACCAACAAGAGGAAGTACTGTCTCTACTGATGCCAGAAATGTGCAGCTTGCTGACAGTCGTGAGTACATACGGGATTAGAATCGTACCCATTTTCGGAGTTAATTTTCTCAATGTAGGCGGTTATAGTGAAAGAATGTCATCAAGTTCCACATCTTCTCAGAACATCCCGCGTTTTTCTCCATACCCTTCTTTACACCCTTCGCTGCCATCCTCTCCTGGAGACAACCTTTCGTCTGAAACTTCTTGGTATGACGATCCAGCCTCTCCTTGGAAAGGCTCGTCTTCTTCTTCTTGGACTCAGTCTAGTGCTCCTTGGGATCGGGCTGTGGACGCTTCTTCCCGATCTCAATCCAGGCCAATGAGTCAGACACAGGGTCGCTCCTCGCACCATCGAGCAGCCCAGCTGTCGGATTGGCGGCATTCTCGAGGTGCATCATCATTTCATGAATACATTGATGGGGTCTCCTCTTTTCAATCTGATTGTTCGAGAAGTGGAGTCAGGCCAGAAGCGAGGGGTAGAGATGGCAGAGATCTTCACCGCAGGTGGAAATCTCGACCGTCCACCCCAATGTCCGATTCATCCACCCAAACATTCAACTCTTCTTCTGTCAATCTTAGGAGAGACCCGTTTTGGACATCTTTAGCTATCAAACAGAATAGACCCCACGAGCGAGGATCTCACTCATTTGCCACGAAGACATTAAGATCCTCTGATATACGTCTCGAGAGCGACTCATTTGGGAAAGAGTCACAAGGTCCCTCATCCATTGGAGCTAGTTCTTCACTCAACTCCAGCCCAATTTCAATAAAAACGGATATCATTTCGTTGTCGGAGAATTCAGAAGGCAATCAAACGAACTATTTACATCCCCAGTCCGAAGGACATCATCCTGACATATTTATGGAAGAAACCGCTAGCTCTACTCGTGATTCTAACTCTACAGTGCGCACAAACGTGATTGGCGAGGCGGCTGTTCTTCAGATTGTTGAAACACCCCCCAGCAACAGGTCAGCTTCTCCGCTGAGATCATCAGTAGCGGACGCTGTTGGCTGTCATGTCGCTCAACCACCCTTCCTCTTAACAAAAATTGCCACCACCCAATCGTCCGGTGTTCACCTATTAGAAAGCTATTCCTCCGTTTCAAATCACAGTCCTGGCAATGATGATACAGTCTCACTGGGGTCTGCTGACGATGACGTCTCAATGGAAGACGACCCTTTTGTGATCGTCGGAGCATTGTCCAGTGACGGTTCAGCTTCTCCGCTAAGATCATCAGCAACGAATGCTGTTGGCTCTGATCCCGCTCAACCTCCTGCCCCTTTAACAAACATTGTCACTGCCCAATCGTCCGGTGTTCGCTTGTCAAAGAGCCATCTCTCCCAGGATAACACCGTTTCAATCCACAGCGCAGCTGATGATGATACAGTTTCACTGGGGTCTGCGGACGATGACGTCTCAATGGAAGACGACCCTTTTATCGTCGAAACATTGCCCACTGACGGTTCAACTTCTCCGCTAAGATCATCAGCAACGAATGCTGTTGGCTCTCTTCCCGCTCAACCTCCTGCCCCTTCAACAGACATTGTCACCGCCCAATCATCCGGTGTTCACTTGTCAGAGAGCCATCTCTCCCAGGATAACACCGTTTCAATCCGCAGCCCAGCCAATGATGATACAGTTTCACTGGGGTCTTCTGATGACGACATCTCAACGGGTGATGGCTATTCTGTGCAAGACGCATGTCCAGAAAGAGTTCCTGATCTACACAGTATTATTGGGTCTTGGGGCATTGTGCTTGGGAATGTTGTCTATGCAGAAGTCGTCGATTCGCTCCTTTGGGATGCCGCATTTCTCAAAAGGGCGGTTTTTCATTTTGACGAGTCGGAAGGTGGTATCAACATCGTCTCTGAGACTATGTTCCGCTACTGGACTTGTGCAGAACCAAGTGTCACTACTGCGCAGCTTCTTTCTCGAGCAATCGCGGCTTGCTTACCTTTTCGAATTCTAGTGCCTCGTTCTTCCTCGACGGCCGTCCCCAGCTTGCCTGTTCGTGAAACAATCAATAAATTACCTCATGAAAAGAACATCACAAAGTTCATTGCACTCTGGAAGGATTTTTTGAAAAATGATCTTCTCCTGCGACCAGAAGCTCGCGGCTTTTTGTTTGTTGGCGGATTTGTGACAAGACTTGCTCTTTACTTTGGTGGAACTGCCTTGGTGCGGCGCGCGCAAAAGGGTCCATCCGCTGAAGCAGTCGGCATGTATGGATTTCACCCCAAAGCCTCGAATGGAGACACCCTGCATGATGATTTCGTCGCGCCAGCTGCAATCGACGCTTTGCTAGGGAGTCCGGCGCATGATTCTAACACAAAGAAAACACTCTTTCCTGATGGCGAAGCTCTGGCACGCCACTTTCCCCGTTATCAAGGAGTTTGGACTCAACATTGCGAAGACCTTTTTCAGGCCATTTTGCGATCGTTTCAAAAGAAACCGGAGCTGAGAAATACTCGTGAATGGGGGCGTTGGTTGCGAGTGGGCGACCACAACAAACGGGACGAGCCTCTCATTGACATCAAAGGTGCTTGCACTGACATAGTTCAGAATCTGGAACTTCACCCCCCTCATGACCGCCGATGGCATCTAGCCCCCCTAACCTCTGTTCAAACAGATTTGCGTGTAACTGTCCGGACCTGAATCGGTTTTATGATGTCCAAGTCAATTCCGGCGGCTCAGTAACATCATTCCGGTCACAGTTGTAGTACTTAGTCTATGGTGGTGTGGTAGTTGATCACAATGCTTACGCATTGCTCGTAGTTGTTGTGGGATTTTCGGGTCTTTGTCAGCGATCAACTAATGCTCTATAATTTATAAACCTTGAGATGACAATCGTTCAAAAGTTCTTGATTGCCATCATGCAGAAACGTGAGTTGTCCTCACCGTCTTGAAGTGCAATGATGTTAATTGATTTTGTAAAGCATCGCAGGAAGCAAAGTTGGGCCTACATAGGTTCGTCATCACCGTCATCAGCTGCCTATTTCGCTGACTCTAAATTCGAAAGGGCGAGCCATGAGGCACTGCTCAATTGACAATGTGCTCATTGATCTTTGTGTTAGCTTTCACTAGAAACGTCTTCGTGTGGAAAGGGCAATGTCTTCCAGCTCCCAAATTATCTTGCTTGGATCGAAGGGAAGCGGTGAGTGATATTTTGCGGTGGCGTTAGCGATCCTCAACGTCATGCATGCAGGAAAGACCGCATTCATCGGTACCCTTTGTGGTGTGCGTATACTAGATAACGTTCTGTCACATCGGTATAACACTTCTGTTTTCCAGCTTTCCATTCCATTTTCCACTCGATACGCAATCGAGTGGCATCTATCTCCAGTAGGACCGTGGACAGCAAACATTTACATCTGCCGACGGCTGCCAACGACCCTTTGTGACGTGAAGGTCGCGTTCTGCACCAACGTATCGACTCCACTGGATCTCGAGAATGCTATCCGGCGAACTCAAATTGCCGTCTTTAAACCAAATGCAAGCTTTGAAGACGCACTTGCCACAGACGAGGCTGCCCTCTGCCATTTTGAATCCCAGATAATGTCAAGACAGTTTTATTGCGCCATGTCCACCGTGCATGTTTATCTTCAGTGCCCGGGGTTTATCCTGTCACCCATGGTATTCGTAGATTTACCTAGTACGTGGAACGGCCTTACAGTTTAATATGAAACTTACCCTGCTTATAGGTCTGGTCGAACACGGTGACCAATTGGTTATTCACACCATAAACGATCTGGTGCTGCGTTACATCCGGCCTCAGCACAACATTATTCTTGTCACCGTGCCCATCGCTAGTCGGTTTTCTTTTAACTCTAGAGATACAAAGTAAAGCTAAAGGTATTTTCAGTGCGACGAGCAGAGTTAACGAGAACCGTTTCCCCGCCAGTGTCAAGGTCATAAGAGTTCTTGGACTTTGCCCGTAGTTCGTGCCCGAAGATTTGAAACCATTCGCGCTCAGAAGATACTGTCATAGAACAGTGATCCATGCTGAAGCTGGCAATGCACTCACGTAGAATACATCGGATGGAAAGTTTTGGAGCAGCTCTGCGCGCAATGTTACGCTGGAGTTGTTAGGAAGGATGATTGCACGACTCGAATTCCTGAGAAAGCGCAACTGAGGCAATGTGCGGATGAAAAGGGATCTGGGGGAGACGCCCAAACCGGGTATCCATTAATGAGAAGATGTTGCATGATAAAACGAAGTAAGCTGCAGTCGATGCAAAGCGAGTTAACCGCGCATGCCAGACTGGGCGGAAAGAAGGTCGATGAAGACGATCGAAGGACAGGCAGGCAACGCGCACAATGCACCTGCAAACAACGGGAGTAAAGGACAGAAGTGCCCGGAAAAGTCTCAAGATCATCAAATGTTGCATGGAAACCTAGAAGCCATTCTTCATCGGAAGCCTTTGTCATACAACGCCAAACATCAATGGGTGGCGAAATTGGAATTCACGTCCAGAGGATGCTGACAAGCTGCTTGCTCGAGGCTGGTGGACCTATTGAGCCTAGTATCAGATATATTCCCTAGGGTGAAGACAATACTTACCAAGCCGATGCGAAGTTTCTTGTTGCTAGAGGCTGGTGGACCTATTGAGCCTAGTATCAGATATATTCCCTAGGGTGAAGACAATACTCACCAAGCCGATGCGAAGTTTCTTGTGCCACAATTCGTCGAAGTGCCGCGTGTTCGGTGAATTCTACATGCAGTGTAAGAAGGCGTCAACTTTTCTGGGAGAGCTCTTTGCGCGATTTCACGCTAGAGGTGATTGTATGATTGAAAATCTTGGAGGGCGTGAACAGAACAAGGTGTCAATGAAACTGTCGGCCTTGAGAACATTTGCGGTCGAAGCAAGTCGCAACGCCGTTTCAGGCCGATTGCATTCTGGTTGGGAATTTCGCCTGATGGGATGATGGATGAACAGATAATCATCGGCTCAACCGCGCAAGATAATGTTGGTTGCAGCTGAGAAGAAGGTCCGCCGCAAAATCCAGCTGCGGAACACCGAAGCAGGCGAATGGTGTCCCACGACAGTCATCAAGTCCTGACCGTTCCGATGTGACAGTCATGTCATTATGTGCTGGCCCTCCAGACTGACTACATTTTGATGCCGAAACAAAGAGAGAAGACACCTCGAGTCGGTCACGCACAGGCCAGTCCGCGTGCAAGTGCTCCTTCAAGTTGCATCCACGATTTGGAAACGTCCGAGTAGTTGAAATTGAGTCCTGACCGTTCCGACGTGACAGTCATATCATTCGGAACGTGGCGAGATTAGCCGGATTATCCTAGAAAAAGCACGTTTAAAGGTCATTTTTTGCAGTAAACGAGAACTTGCATACTTCCAACAACGTAGAGATTTACAACAGCGGTGAGTAGCGGACCTTAAAGCCTCACGTGGTTTCTTGAATGCCAATCGTATTACTTGTAACGATTCGTACCCAACCTTATAGTCAAGTTTTCCTCTCTCTAAGTTGCAACTAGCCTTACCCGCTTATCTGGGTTGTCAGTGTCTCACCCCTTTGGCCGGAGGGTGACCTGAGCGTAGATTTGCGCTCTTGTATATGGCCTTCGGAAGAGTATTTGGATCACGTTTTGGGGGTATGTCCAGGTTTCCTCGTCATTCAGTCCGTCTGACATGCCGGTTTGTAGCAGAAGGTATTTTTCAGTGGATACTTGCAAAGCTGGATTTACTCAGCTCAGTGAACACCTCCTTCATACTGCGTGGATTCGCGCATGTTGTCAGTGTGATCATGGGCGCCAACAGCCTGTGTGGACTCGCGAGTAGTCTTGGTCCGCGAAGTCGAAGGGAAACATTGACTTCCTCACTTAGCACCCCACTGCAATACGCTCAGGATGTGCCTTTCTCGAGCTCTGCCTCTATTCGAACTCCAGTAACTTCTTTTATCTATTTAATTGCCGAAAATTCTTACTCCGCGCGACTCGTGTTCATGTCAAGGGCTATTTCCACTCTTCTTTGTTAGCATCTCTTTCATTGCGTCCTTTAACACGGTTATCTTCCCCCACCATCCCAAGCTTGCAATTTTGTGCGTGAAATTCATGGCGACAAACCCCGTTTACCAGGTTTGTTTGACGACCCCCCATTGTGAATTCCTTTGACATCTTTCACAGCAAACCACATTGAGAGCTCTATTCTTTTCTACCACCTCTCGAAGGTCCCTCCGTATCTCTCTTCCTACCCTCATATCGGTTACCGGGAAACGCTTCCCCGTCATATCTACTACCCTTCGTGGGTATTCCACTATCCCCGTGAAAAAAGCTAGAGTTTCGATCCGAGACGAGGAGAACAATCGATATCGTTTCACAGTCTATTTTCGATATGACCAGCTCTTGGGCGTCAACGACGCGGCTGGTGCTCTGGCACCATTTGTCCAGTGGACGGGAGACCTTGTAATCCAGGAAGGATACCGTTATAATTATATTGGAATGTCCAGCTGGTACGCTTATAATATGGCGAATAGGGCAGCCCGTGTGTGCGTGAATCGACAACCTCATACTCTTCTGTTTCATTCTCATGTATTCGTAGTTTCCTCGAACATGCCCACGAATCCATTCTGGCCGCTGGAGGGGAAGATGCTTTATCGGTTATCTTCCCAACCCAGATTGATGAACCACAACCAAATTGAAACTCCCCTTTTCCATGTCTGTAGTTCCGCTTTCTGCGAGACACTTTTGTGTCCATCTCTATTGTTCCCTTTCGATGCGGAGATGATTAGCCGCCGAAAAAACGAATTTCATCTTATAGTGCCCCACATTTTTCGTTCTACATACATACATCATATGAAAAGTGATACTTAGTCTACTTAAAGCCAATTCTAACCTTGTCACCTGTGGGACGTACGAAAAACTCATTGCAAAGAAACCGGCACTGCCTTTGAAGTTGAGGGGATTGGCTTCGAATCAACTTGCCTTGGAGCACGAAGCGCACGTATTGTAATGCATTTCTAATACTGTACTTAAGCAAACTCCAAAAGTTCAAGTCCTAAGTCAAAAAGCGCGTTGGAAGTCGTTGAAAATCAGGATTTGCATCGCGTGCTCCTGTCACAACTTTATCAGTCATCCGACCATCCTCACTGGCGGGTCTAGCGTTGATGCCATATCTGGGGTTCGCGTCGATTTGGAATCTCTTTGCAGAGAATATATTGGGAGATCCATAGATTCCCCTACCCACGTAGTGTACTTGCGAAGGAAGGTACAGAGGTAGAGGTACTTACATTCCAGAGAGGTCAACCATTTTCCTACCATCACCGTTGTACAAATTTAAACACTGGATGCTGTAGCTAGTATTCTACATAAACGTCGAAAGGTTAGTGTTACAGGTACAGTAAACCGTAAAGCCTGTCATATGCCCCCCTCCTCCTTCAACAGATTTCGCAGCCAACGTACATTCCTATTCTGCATAAACGTCGAAAAGTTTGTGTTACAGGTACAGTAAATCATAAAGCCTGTCATATGTCCTCCTCCTCCTTCAACAGATTTCGCAGCCAATGCTTTAGTAAGGGTTTAAGCGTAAACCACTGTAACATCGTAAAAAGCTCGTGGGTAGCAGCAAAAATTATTCCAAAAGCCTGGAATAGGATGGCAAAGATCTGACTACCAATACCCATGATTCTAACGAGAAGATCACCAATTGGTTGTCGAAAATACTGGTTAAAGCTGCATCAGTGAATGGCAGATGATAGCGTGTACAACCGGGACATACGACTATGGACACTATCATGAGACACATCACAACTAACGCCCAAATGTGTCCAGGCGGGCCTGAGCAACGACGGAAAGCAGGGGCCTTGACCTGAGGAAAGATTGGGCATCACTGGATGCTGGATAGAGCATTGCTACGTACAATCCAAGGTTTCCATCTTCCACGCCGCTCACGACCTGTGGAAATAACAAACATCAGAGTCGCCAACTTCATCACGATTGAAAATGGGGTCACTTGTTGAAGCACGCCAAATCCTTATATATGTGTCAGACCCTGTGCATGTGGTTGCGGAAGCGATCAACGCATAGGATTCAGCTTGATGAACCTGGAAAAAAAGACATCTCTTCAGAAACGAGAGGCCATAACTGTCAAAACAATGACTGACGCAAACGGCTTGGACGACATAGTCTACATGATTAATGTTCAAAACAACCACAATATATCGTGTGTGTTACACACCGTTGTGCGACAGGGTCTGCTGGTGGATACCTGATGCAGTATCCCAAATGCGTACGTCGCCGCCTTGAGAACCACAAAGAACAGATTTGCCTCCATTCAAAAAGCTAGTCATCATTGGGTAATTACGATGGGCATCTGGGGTCTGTTTGAAGGATCTCCAAGGTACGCTGTTTCCGAACTCATAGATATCCATGCCATCCTTCAGGTTGTAAACCAATAAATGTTGGAAATCTGGGGAAAGGGCAGAAAATCCACTAGAAGACATCAGCATCGTTTTGCGGTATGACATTTTCGAAGATCTTACATGTGGCGATGCTGGTGGGCAGGAGTTATTGACCATACCTTCTCTCTTGTCATTACGGCCAGGCTGATGGTCCATCATTCACTCTGATTATGTGATGGAAGGTGCAGGCGTACACGATACCGTGATTTAGATAGGACACTATGAGCTTTGAGCCACCAGGCAGCAAGTGAACCGATCGCGGGCGTATCCTTTCGTCGTCGCCCTCTTTTTCTGGAACGAGCTTCGGCGGAGAAGGCATAATAACGAAGGTCGCGTAGGTATCTAATCAAAAATAAGCGAGGAGATTAGATAAATCTGCGCCGACGAACACTCTGTGATCTTCTTTGACACCTGGACCTCCGACCCTACACCAATCGCAAGATAGTTGGACTCCGCATCGACGTCGGGAGCGTCTACAGAAGCTGTTATTCCTGTTAAAACCTCACATCCAGTGTTCTCTTCTTTGGGCTAGAAAGCAAGTGAGCAACATTGTCGTCACGGTCACATAGACAAAGCCTACCGAGAAGTTCTCAATGACAATCAGGGTGCCGTCCTGGCAGCCGAAGTACAATGCGCAATTTCGAGGGTGCCATATTAAAGACAAGACCTCATCTTTAACAAAAATTCTTTACAAACTTTTGCCCGAGATTGGATCCCAAATGATGATGGACTTGTCGTTAGATCCACTCGCAAGATAGCGCCCGCAAGGGGAAAATGCTACAACGTTGACACCAGATAGATGAGACCCAGCTAGGGTGTGAAGAAGCGTGTAAGGCTCAAAAGGCATCGTTGCAGAAGGACTTGCCGAAGAGTCGAAAGAGTTTATTATCATAGCTTCTCCCCAGATCATTATGTAACGAAGTCATCACATGGTTAGATATTTGGTTGCGTTTAACGTGTCGAGTTTGTGAATACATTTGTTAAAAATGTTACATTCCTTTGTACGATGCGTTGATGTACTCCGAGAGAGAGAAGTCACACCTTGCTGACGGGCACGCGGCAGCAATTGGACATTGACCCTTGTAGGATATTCAAAAAATGTCAGGAGATGAGAGGAAGAAGGGCGGAGCGGAGACAATGTAAAAAGCAGCACAGGGAAAGTAACTGACAGTCAATAGGAAATTAGAACACCCTACCCTAGAAGTGTGCAACAAGGAAGCAAAGACTATGGGAACGCGAAAAATTGAAGGAGGAAGATGGATACGGCAACTAAGGGCCGGGGAGAACATCGGACAACGGCTGAGCGCGAAGCAGGAGAGGAAGAGGGGGAAAGGTGAACGAATGGGAAATGGGAAAGAAGGAAGGGAGGAGCGACAAGGAAAAGTCACAGATGAGAGTTTAGCATCTGATAACTTAAGCGCTTGAATGCAACGCGAAGTTACTGGGAGGAGCCAAGGAAAAAAGCCTGACACAGAGGCCGATTAAAGCAGATCAAGAAAGTGAAAGGTAGTGTTGGTGACTCAATCAACAACCGCGTATTGAAAGTTAAATCAGACACGTTTGCTAGGGCTGATACAATGCTCACCGACAGTCGGCAAGCCCTAGTAAGGGTTAGAAAACTGTTTGCGGGATTGAAGAGCGCCAATGAAACGGCCCGTCAGCATTGAGAACAGTTGCAGCTGGAGAAAGATGCACTGGCATAGCAGGCAGACTGCGTTCTGAATTACGCTTGAGAACATCGTCGACGACACAGTTGACGCGCAGAGTAGGCCTTTAGCGAACCACGAATGGCAGACTTAAGAGGACAAGGCCCGGATAGTTTGAGCAGAAGGAGGCGCAGCGCGGAATCCGCCCTCAGGCGTTAAATGAAAGGTCTGTCCCAACGAGCGTCAAAGACATCCCACGCTATATTGACGTTTTACTGGCAAGAGTCCGTGGTCTGCCAAACGTTTTGAACATTCATGTTCCGAAGCCATTGCCACACAATGCCAAACATAAATTCATGAGTTGACCCATTGCAATGGTAGGCGACTACTGGCGAGTGTGGATGTGCTGAGGAAAGTCGTTAGAGTTTGCCGGAAGTTCTTGCTGGAAGACTGCAATGCAAGTTGAGATTGGAGTGCGTACGGACTGTTAATTCATACTTTTTCGGACGCTCCGTGCGTGATTTCACGCTGGAGGTGTTTGACTGAATGATAAAGAGCCTAGAGGGCGCAAGGGGAAGAACGTGGCAATGAAAGCAGTGCCGGCACGAAGACAGCTTGTAGCGGCTTGTGATCCGAACTGACCGCGTTCAGAGGCGAAAACTTCGTCTCATGGAAACAGAGATAGCGATGTTGGCGCACAGAGGACACCTCGAGAAAAAACGGGAAGGGCTGAAAAGAAGATCGATAAGAGATCGTTCAAGCACACGAAGGCACAGCACAGAATTGTGAAGAGCATTGATGACAAACGCCCTTGGGCATCCCCCCAGAATTGTGCCCGAAGATTTGAGACCATTTGCGCTCAGAAGCCATTGCCACGGGATAGCAATCCATGCTAAAGAATCTTGGCTGGAAAGTTTTGGAACAGCTCTGTGCGCGATGTCACGTTGGAGTTGCTTCGGGAAGGACGATTGCATGGCTCGGCGCGAACAGAACAAGGTGTCAATAAAACTGGCCCTGAGAGCATTTGCAGTCAAAGCAAGTCGCGTCGCCGTTTCAGGCCGACTGCGTTCTGGTAGGGAATCTCGCCTGATGGGATACATGGATGAACAGAGTAATCGTCGGCTCAACCGCGCATGATAATGATGTTGATTGCACCTGAGAAGAAGGTCCGCTGCAAAATCCACCTGCAGAACACGGAAGCAGGCGAATGGTGTCCCACGTCCAAGGTGAGCGACTGTTACATGAGCTTGCAGTCGGCAATAGCTGTCTGCGTCGTTGTGCCAGCACCGCACGCAACGCTTGACTGTCTTGGGGCGGGAAAGAAGCAATTGCGGGACGCGGACGCTGTGCGAGTCCACGCACAAGCTGGCCCACGTGAGAGGGCTCCTTCAGGATTCAGGATTTGAAAACATCCGAATGGTTGAAATCAAATCCTGACCATTCGGACGTGACAGTCATATCATTCTGCGCTGGCCATCCAGGCTGACGGCATTTTGATGCCGAAACAAAGAGAGAAGACACCCCAAGTCGATCACAAATCGCAGAGAACAAGGCCGATAAGAGATGACCTTGGAGCGAAACGAAACAATTGCAGGATATGGAGACGCTGTGCGCGAGTCCACGCACAGGCCGGTCCGTGTGCAAGCGCTCCTTCAAGCTTCAAGGTGCATTCACGATTTGTAAACATCCGAGTGGTTGAAATCGAGTCCTGACCGTTCGGACGTGACAATGATATCATTCGGAACGTGGCGAGATTAGCCGGATGATCCTAGAAAAAACACGTTTAAAGGTCACCAGTCATTTTTTGCAGTAAAGGAGAACTTACATAGTTCCAACAACGTAGAGATTTATAAGGTTTGAAGAAGCCTGTGCGCCTTGGGCTTTAAGGCTGTGAGTAGCGGAGTTTAAAGGTCACGTGGTTTCAATGCCAATCGTAACGATTCGTTTCAAAATTCAATTCGCACCCAAGCGTATAGTCAAGTTTTCCTCTCTACGTTGCAACTGGTCTCACCGGCTTACATATCTGGGTTGTCAATTTCTCCCTTCTTTGGCCGGAGGGTGACCTGTGCGTGGATTTGCGCTCTTGCATATGGCCTTTGGAAGAGTATTTGGATCACGGTTTTGGGGTATGTCCAGGTTTTCTCGTCGTTCAGTCCGTCTGACATGCCGGTCTGTAGCAGAAGGTATTTTTCAGTGGATAATTGCAAAACTTGATGTACTCACTGAACACCTCCGTGGATTCGCGCATGGTGTCAGCCGTATTGAGTAGTGTGATCATGGGCGCCAACAAACTGTATGGACTCGCAAGCAGTCTTGGTACGGTACGCGAAGTCGGAGGGAAACATTGACTTCCTCATCACATAGTACCCCACTCCCATGCGCTCAGGATGCGCCTTTCTCGAGCTCCGCCTCTATTTGGACTCCGGCAACTTCTTTTATATTTGTCGAGTCCACTGAAGTCCTCCTTCCTACTGCGTGGATTCGCGCCCGATATCAATCATATTGAGCCGTGTGATCACGGCGCCCATGCACCAACACATCATGTGGGCTCGCGTACAGCCTTCGTACCCAGAAGTTAACGTTGGCCTTCGCCCTGGAACACAGCTGTATGCCTGTGGTCGCGCAGTGTTCTTTTGAAGTCTGCGGTGGTTTGATTCTGACCTGACGCCGGATGGATAGTCTGCGCATGGATTCGTGTGCAGCGCGCCAGCAATGATAACTGTTCTCGGCGACAGTCTTCCAATGTCTTGCTCTGGTGTATATCACGAAAGAGATAAACAAGCTAATAGACATATTCGATATGGAGTACCTTTGCAAACCGCGGTTAAAGTTCCCCCTATACGGCTACACCTTGGGCGCATGCTCACGCAGATGCGTGTCTAGATCATACTGATCGACCACTTCTCTCCCTGTTTGCATGTAGATTTTTTCCAGACTGCAACAAAGTAAGATTACTTATCGCTTTTGCTTGTCTTGAAGGCGATACATTCCACTTAATCTGCAAACTTCCCTCGGATTTTATGGCTCTCGCCTTATTTGCCGTTTGTCAGAGGTGGAGTTGTGTGAATCATTTTCGCAGTTGAAGGAGCTGCCTATACCACCTATTCAATGCAAAATGTCAATTGCGGTCGGGGGCGTACATTACATGTCGAGGTGCAGCTCGTGTATGTGAATTGTTCTGTTCGAAGTCGGTAAGCGTAAGTATACTCTGAGGCTATGTGTCTTGCTTAGTATTATTTATTACTCTATTAGTCAGCAACATTTCTAGGCCTTCAAAGCTTCAAAGAGATTACCTTTTCCGTCTCTCATCTCAATATGCCGCTGAAGTTATGTCAGTGCCATACTTGCATCAAGGTCGAAAGTAGGGATCCGGATACAGGCGCACCTATCCAGGGAACTTTCGTGTCGCAAACTACTTTTGCAAACCATCGACAATCATCTCGACAATTGAAGTCCCATTATAACAAACATGCTACACAAGCGCATTTGCCCAAAGCAGAAGATTCCATATTCTCTGCAACGGTTCGATCAACTCCAACAATTGCCCGCGTCCCTGATCATTTAGATCCCGACGATGGAGCAGCCCCCGAACTGTGTCCACCGATGACCAACAAAGGTGAGTTGTCGAAAGGGCGTTACATCTGTTTTAAATCCATGATTTTTTAGAGGAAGCGGCTTTGCAGAAAATTCAACTTTGTTTAGATGAATTTTGTCGACTGAAAGAGGCAGCTAAAACGCTTCCGCCATTGATCTTTCCACCCACTCCTACGGATATTCCAGAGTCGCCGCCTCAATTACCCATTGGACCCAACGAAAGCTTTCTTAAACATCAGAATTCGGTCATGCCTCTTATAAGTCAAGTGGACGGTATTCCGACAGACGAGAGCGTTGTAGTGCGCCGCGCCCGCAAACAGGCCATTGACCGGATGATCGCTTACGACGATCGTCTGACCAGTTATGTGGCGGCGTGCTGGGAGAGAGAAAGAGGTCTCCGCCTCCAAACGTCTATGGACTCGAACGCCTCGCAAGCCGGTGGACCATCTGGTGCCACGTTTGAAGGTCAATCCATTACCATATCAATGGTTGCCCTCGTTGATAAATTTGTGATTGAAATTGACAGAAAAGCAGGCATTACAACAGCTTGAAATATATCTAACTGAACTTAATCACCAAAAGTCAAAATTCAAGGAGCTCTCTCCACTAACCTTTCCGCTTACTCCGGACGACATACCGGACTCTCCTCCTAACCTACCATATCCACCGAACAAGGAATTCATAGAGCATTACCAATTCATCAATGTGATGATCTCCCGAGTGCGTGGCTTGGGGGTCAATACCACTGATGCTGTCAGCAATCGTCAAAAAGAGGTCATCGAGCTATTGACTGCCTATGATGATCAGCGAAATTACGTGTCTGAAACTTGGAAAAGGGAAAGGGATCAACGCCTGCACCAGCATTCCAACCCAATAGATACCATCGACTGCAGTATGTCATTGAGATGTGGCCATATGATTGTTTTCTCAGTATTCTTTATAGGTCCCCATTCTGACCACATCAAGAATATTTCGGGAATGCCGCACGCAATATTAGCGTCAATCATCACCGTCTTAATCCTGACCCTCATCTCCAACCTTCCGCGAAATGGGTCAAACTTTCTTCTCTATGGCATGCGGACGGTGGCCACAATGGCATGTACCTATTACGTAAAACAATGTTTCAACATAGACAATCCTCCCAATCCGCTCCCCATTCTTACCGCAGGCGATCATTGGCCAATCGATATTCGTATGGCAATGGCAGGTTTTTATCTTGACCCAGACCTTGTTATATATGCATCATGCCCGAAATGTTTCTCCTGTTATGACAAGGTCGACGGAAAGTACCCCGAGCACTGCAAATTTCTCAGCACACCTGACTGCCCTCCTTGTGGTACCAAACTCACCATTCGTAAACAAACATTAAAGAATGGCCAACCTGCAAAAGTTGATTTCGTCCCCATCCAACCATACACATACCAACCCATCACATCTTATCTTTCTCGTCTTTTATCCCGGCCAGGTCTTTTGGAACAGATGAAGAAGACAGCAGTACCCTGGAACACAGGCAAACCGCGATGGTGGGACTTCTTTGGGGCTCGCGCATTTCGACAATTCCTAGGGCCTGACGGTGAAAGACCTTTTTTGATATGTCCTGATGGGGAAACTCGTCTTATATTTAGTCTTTTTGTTGACTGGTTCAATCCCTACGGTAACAAAATCGCTGGGAAAAAAGCCTCCATTGGTGCCATCTACATGATCTGCCTCAACCTTCCTCCCCACCTTCGATTCCGCGTCGAAAACGTTTATCTCGTTGGAATAATTCCAGGAGAACCTCACCTTGACCACATTAACCACCTTCTCCACCCACTCATCTTGGACCTGCTTCCGTTGTGGCACACTGGGATTAAGTTCTTGAACATTATTTCTGATGCAACGCACCTTCTTGTTCACTGTGCCATAGTTCCTCTCGTAGCGGACTTGCCTGCTTCTAGGAAGGCCTCTGGGTTTGCTGCTCACAGTGCTAAATTCTTCTGCAGCTTCTGCCGGCTACCCAAATCGGACATAACGAACATCGATGTCGGCTCATGGTTACGTAGGAGCCGAGCTGAACACTATGCTGCTGCTTTACATTTCCGAGATGCACCCAATGCTCAAAAGCGTGATGATGCGTTCAATACCGATTATACTCGATGGAGCGAATTGTTGAGGCTTCCATACTGGGATCCCACTAAGTTCACAGTCATCGATCCCATGCATAATCTCTTCCTCAACCTAGCACACTATCACATATGGTCATTTTGGAAGTTGTCCTCCACCTACGTTGAAGGGCGAAGAAACCAACAACCCCACTCCCCAACTGAACAAGGTCAAGAAATTGACAAAGCCCACAAGTGGATTAAAGCGGGGAACATAACCGCTTTGAGCAAAATGAGAAGAACATACATTGAATATATCTCTCATGCCAATCAAACTGAGATATCAGCGAAGTCCTTGAAAAATATAGACCTTGCGACCGCGGTTGTGAATTGGGTGATGACTCTCAATCATATGACTTCATGCACTAAACTGATTATGTGTTTTAGTGGAAGTCTCAGCCAGCCGGCAGTGAGCTGACCAAGCCTTCACCGTTAACCATTCCGGCTGTGAATGTTTTACAGGCTCTGAATCCAGACAGCATAATTGGTGAGGCAGAGTTAAATGAACTTTGGGCTGATATGGAGAAAACAACAACTCCGAGCTGGTTTAACCGTGCCCCGAAGAATTTTGGCACTGTCAAACATGGAAAGATATCTGCTGATCATTTGCGCAGCGTCTGTACTGTCAATTTCGTTATTAATAATTACCCTCATACGATTATGGGGCCAATCTGGAGCATCCCAATGCCACAAAAAACTTCTAGAGAATTTCATGGCACTTGTATCTGTGTTTCGCTGGGCCCCAACACGCTCCACATCAGAACATCAAATACAAGTAGTCGAGCACCAGCTCCAGAAGTATTATAAATCCCTCATGGCGCTTTCTGGAAAGGAGTACATGACACCCTCTCACCATATGTCTCTCCATCTCCCCGAATGTCTTAGGGAGTTTGGACCCATACACGGTTGGTGGGGCTTCGCATTCGAGAGATACAATGGCATCATTCAGTGACAAAACTCCAACAATAAACTGAGTTAGTGAAATGTTATTTCTATCTTCATTTACGATAGATAATCTTCCTTTTAGATGAGCTGGTGCTTACCTTTACTCGAACCTTCTGCAGAGCAGCCAATCTGAAAGCCCTCCTCGCTCAACCTGGTTTATCCCCCGTTATAGATGAGATTAAGCTGGGCTTTGAGCAGCAATATCCCAACGAATTCAGAGGCTCGACGTTAAACGATGTTCTTTCTTGCGAAGGTTATTTTGACACAAATGAGGACCCAGAGTGGAATCCCGCAATCAAGGAGGTGGATTTGTCCCCGGAGGTTTTAGACGCGCTCAAAGCCAAATTAAATCAAGACACTACAAATGTCACCTTTGTGACTGATCGTTCGCAACCGGGGAGTCTTCTAGAACCAACAGCTCAACGACTCAGGTATCTGAAGGCGAGGGGAGTCACATTTTCTCCTGCTAAACAGTCTGAAGGCAATTCTTCCATTCTCTTTCGCCCGTTCCGAGGTGATGTCATCGTTGCAGGACAGATACAAGACATTTTTTTGCATGCAACAAAGTCTGGCATGGATGGAATAGTTAAACTTGAATCTTTCCTTGTTGTCAAGAAGTTCAGGCCGTTATCAGCTGAGGAAGAGCAGCTGGATCCATATAGGGCTTTTCCACTTCTTGACGTGCGGCTTTATCACGATATTCTCCTTCCAGAAGTATTTGTCATTACATCGTCGGATATCGTTTCTCATTTCGCAAGCTGCCCATTCCAGTTTTTAGGCCAATGCCATCAATACCGAATTGTATTATCTCTTGACCGTGTAAGTCTATTGGAAGGTTTTTCAAATAGATACTAACGAGCACTAAATTCATGCAGGATGGGGTCGAGTTTGTTGACAGGGACGAGCGGGGGCTCTATTTTTCATGATGATGGTCACAGCAACACATCTTCGCCAGCATATACATTCTCACATAACTTTCGATGTGTTACTTAGTGTTAGGATGCAAGGCTAGCTATAATATAAGGGATGTAAGGGACGCTCATGTAAAATTGTAGTCCGTAAGACGACATTATGCCAAAGAACTGGAGCCCATTTGTCTTACTAAGTGTGTTCGCGCAACGAATAAATTGACCAACGAGCATGCATCTCAGAAGTCATATGGTACATGAGGTGGATTGGGTTGGTCCCTTCATACCGAGAAAATCTTTATCTAGGGCCAGAGGTAACGACGTGGCTCCTCAATGACAACAGCAGGGCGGCGTTCATCCTCAGACTGAGCGGAATCCCTACTGAGTTCACTTTACATTTACAAGTGCGGCATGTACCTTGTGATTGTGTTGCGTATTGAGTTGTGAGACAACAATGCAAAAGATCACGGCGGACGTTTGAAGCCCTGGCCATATTGATACAATGCCAAACGTCAAGTGGGCGCCGAGATTAGACATTGCGTTCACCCAAGTGCCGCACGGAACGTTGGTTTTGGGGTAACTCTGTGCGCGATTTCACGTCGGAGTTGTTTGACTTGCAGGACTGAATGACAAAGGATTTAGAGAGGGGGAATGTGCTAATGAAAAGCGGTGCCGGTCTGAAGAAAATCCGCGGAAGGCGCAAGTTGCAATGGAGTCCCAGGCTGACTGTTTCCTGACGCAAAAACTTCATCTCATGGTATGGGAGACGGTGCGGTTGATGCACAGAATACGCCTAGACTCATTCACAGATCGCAGAACAAGGCGGATCAAAGGTGAGGAGTCAAGCGGAGGAAGCCTGAGAACATTGCCACGATATATCAATCCATGCTGAAGTTGGTGGTGCTCTCACGGAGACAATGTTGATTGGAAACTTTTGGACAGCTCTGTGCGCAATGTCACAAGCTGACCACCGGAGTAAACGATAAATGTCCCAGGATTGCAAGGTGTATCACTCATTCGAAGCCCCTGCCACACAATGCCAAACACCAATGGTGGCGAAAGTGGATTTGGATTGGGTTTTGTGTCCACCCAGTTGTGATAAGCTGCCAAAACGTGTGCCTGCTACCTGCTGGTAGACTCCGTCTGCCGGGAACTCAGCCTACCAAACCTTAGTTGAGATACGTTTGTTGGTGTGAATACGATACCTACCAGCGATTGGCCAGCTTGAGTAGTTGCGACATTGGTACCAGGTTTGGTGTGCTGCAGTTTCTCGAAAAGCCTCATGTCCAATGAATCCCACACGTGTCACAAGGGAGAAAACTCTTTGCGTGATTTCACACCAGAGTGGATGATCGAAAATCCCGGAGGGCGTGAACAGAAAAAGTTGCAAATGAAACATCCGTAGGCCTTGAGAACGTTTGCAGCCGAAGCCGGTCGCACTAAGTTTTTGGAACGACACTGTGCGCGACTTCACGCTTGAGTTGTTTGATTGTCATGACCGGACAACAAAGAATTCCGAGAGTGCCAATGAAACACATTGACATTCCAGACTGTGTTCGAATGAAAAGATTTGTTCTCATGATAGAAAATGGTGCGATTGACGAAAAGAGTACGCCTCAAGTCAATCACAAAGCGCCGGCGTGTGTCCTTGGACTTTGTGAGGATTTGAGATCCTTCTTGCTCCGAAGCCATTGCCACGGAGTAGCAATCCATGCTGAAGTTGATGGTGCTCTCACGTATCGGAATAGCCCTGCCCGCCATGATAGCAGGGTTGCTCATGACAGAAGTTCCGAAAGAGCGTAACCGAGGTCATGTAATAACGGAAAGTAGTCTGGAGGAAACGTCACTTGTGTCCCGGAATGACTACCTTCTAATGAAAGAACGTCGCGTAACAAAATGGAGGTGGAGCCGATGCACCCGAGTGGTTGTGATCAAGTCCTGGCCGTTCGGAAGTGACAGTCATATCATTCTGCGCTGGCCTTCCAGACTGACTGCATTTGGATGCCGAAACAAAGAGAGAAGACACCTCGAATCGATCACAAATCGGAGGGAACAAGGCCGATAAGAAGTAGCCTTGGAGGAGCGAACGAAGCCATTGCGCGACAAGGGCATTGTGCGCGAGTCCACGCACAGGCCGGTCTACGTGCAAGCGCTCCTTCTGGGCACATTCACGATTTGTAAAAATCTGAATCAAATCTGAATGGTTGAAATTGAGTCCTGACCGTTCGGACAAGACAGTCATATCATTCTTCGCTGGCCGTCCAGGCTGACTGCATTTGATGCTGAAACAAAGAGAGAAGACACCTCAAGTCGATCACAAATCGCAGAGAACAAGGCCAATAAGAGATGACCTTGGCGAAACGAAACAATTGCAGGACATGGGCACTGTGCGCGAGTCCACACACAGGCCTGTCCGCGTGCAAGCGCTCCTTCAAGCTTCAAGGTGCATTCACGATTTGTAAACGTCCGAGTGGATGAAATCGAGTCCTGACCGTTCGGACGTGACAGAAATGGAACGTGGCGAGATTACCCGGATATCCTGGAAAAAGCACGTTTAAAGGTCACCAGTCATTTTTTGCAGTGAAAGAGAACTTACATACTTCCAACATGGTAGAGATTTATAAGGTTTGAAGAAGCCTGTGCGCCTTGGGCTTGAAGGCGGTGAGTAGCGGAGTTTTAAACCTCACGTGGTTTCAATGCCAATCGTAACGACTCATTTCAATTCGCACCCAATTCGCACCCAACCGTATAGTCAAGTTTTCCTCTCTAAGCTGCAACTGGCCTCACCGGCTTACATATCTGGGTTGTCAATTTCTCACTGCTTTCGCCGGAGGGTGACCTGTGCGTGGCTTTGCGCTCTTGCATGTGGCTTTCGGAAGAGTATTTGGATCACGTTTTGGGGGTATGTCCAGGTTTTCTCGTCATTCAGTCCGTCTCTGACATGTCGGTCTGTAGCAGAAGGTGTTTTTCAATGGATAATTGCAAAGCTTAATGTACTCAGCGCAGTGAACACCTCCCTATTTCGCCGAATGGATGTTTGATGACTTGCTTGAATTCATGGATAAATAATCAACACCTCATGTTAAGACCCTCAAAATAGCGTCGCTACATACCGTGGTCGGACGCCGACACAGATACCAATCGCTGATTGCAGGCCTCTACACTTTGAACTCAGCATCTGTTTGCTCCGGCGCTTTGTAGGTGGATTTCGCGGCGGGCCTTCTAATCGACTGCAATCAACCACATCGGCCTTTCATGCTCATGCGCGATTAAGGCCACGACACCAGAACGCAATCGGCCTGAAACAGCAGTGCGACCGACTTCGGCTGTAAACGTTCTCAAGGCCTACGGGTATTTCATTGGCACCTTCTCCTGTTCACGCCCTCCGAGCCTTTTGATCATACACTCTGGCGTGAAACCCCAAAAAGAGTTTTCTCCCTTGTGGCATGTGCGGAATTTATTGAACATGAGGCTTTTCGAGAAACTGCAGCCCAACAAACCGGGCACTAATGTTACAACCAATCATGCTGGCCGATCGCTGGTAAGCACTATCGTATTCACACCAACAAAAGTATCTCAACTAAAGTTTGGTAGGCAGACCTCAAGTCTACCTGAGGTAGCAGGCACCAAGGGGTATGTAAAAAATTCGTTTAGTACACGATGTTGTATTTTTCGTTTAAGGTCAGCCTAACCCCTCCTCCTTCCTAATTAGGTATATATTTCTATTTTAAGCGGTCCCTGAATTCTATTTCTGTCTGTGCTGCTTCCGTACCGTAAATCCTGCATTCCTCTTGCACTCGTCATTGCAGAACCAGCCTCCAGCAGGCTTCTGTATCAAACCTTGGCATCTTAGGTGATACTAGATGTAGAATAAATTTATTAATGTGAATGGAGATATTTGAGCAAGTCTTACTGTAAGATAACATCCTGGTGAATCACAACAACGGCAGTGTGGATAAGGAAGGAAGGAAGGCGCTTTAGCTGCCCTGGCGTCCGAGGAACAAGGGCCGTTTTCCGAGGCCAGACCTTTGGGCTTTGAGTTGAAAAAGTTCTTGATGGATTTTGAAGGTTTTATGGAAAGGCGCTCGTTCTTGCTGTGGGTTGCGCTATCTAGATGGGCCTGCCACCGCCAAAGCCAATTTTCACGTTGACTTTGCAGGTATCGCAGTAACGCGTACTCGACACTGTGTACTCAGAAGATTGCTGTTATTAAAACATCAACAAATGTGTGCACTTGAGTCAGAATCACACCTTTTTCTTCTTTGCCATCTCCAGTCAACGATGAGGGTGTGGAAAAAAAGCCAAATATGGAAAATTTCGGTCTGTTATCATCCAGCTCATCCATGATGGCTTGAGCTGCTGATGTCAGTACCTCAAAAATGGTCCAAATCATCGGCGTTGGCCTTTCAAAGCTGTTGAACAACGTCAAAAAAAAATTTGTTTAAGGCTCGCATGCCCCCCCTCCCCCCCTACCCTGTGTCCCTTGGCAAATTCCGACATACCCCTTGGCAGGCACACATTTTGGCAGCTTGTTACAACTGCAAAAACCAATCCAGATTGGGTCGCTACTCATACCTGTGCTTCACTACTGATCACTACTGTGCAGAGTTTAAACGAATCACATGACTCTCCAATTTGGGATGCCAATGCCCAGCAAATGATGCAGCTCCAGTCTTCATTTTTTTTTTTTGCTCTTTCGTTCGACACAATCTCAGAGCTATATCTTGCATATAGTAGTTTAAATGTACTTTTATTTTATTTTTAAGTTACAAAAGAATTTGAAAGGAAAATGGAGGAGCCTGAAAACAAATTGTACTGAATGTTGGGGAAACAGTCAGCCACAGATGTGAGGCATTGGCAATGGACTGGAAAGGGGAGAGGGTGATACGGTCGCACATGTCCGAATACGTGGGTTATGGGAGCTGGCGTGGGTGGTGGCTGAGGCATTGGCATTGGAATGGAAAGGGGGTGGAGGGTAGTGATATGGTTGCGCATGTCTGAATACGGAGTGTGGGTGGTGGCTGAGGCTTTGGCATTGGAATGGAAAGGGAGGAGAGGGTGGGGGTACGGTCGTGCGTGTCTGAAAACACAGGTTAGGGAGGCTGGTGTGGGTGGTAGATGAGGCGTTGGCATTGGAATGGAATGGGTGGGTATGCAGTCATGCATGTCGGAATATGCGGGTTAGGAGAGCTGGTGTGGGTGGCGGCTGAGGCGTTGGTGTTGGACTGGAAAGGGAGGTGAGGGTGGGGATACGGTCATGCATGTCGGAATACGCAGGTTAGGATAGCTGGTGCGGGTGGTGGCCATGTGTGTCGGTCAGGGGAGCTGGTGTTGGTGGTGGCTAAATGGGCACTTGGTCAGTGGGCCATGCACTGAGAGCTGGTGGATTGAGGACGATGGGGACAGGGATTGAGCAGTGGATGGTGCACATAAATGACGGCCACCTCAGCCTATGTTCATGCCACTCAGCTGCTTCTCCTGCCTCTGATGGAGCCCAGAACAGGAGTGTGATGGTGAATGGAGAGGTGTGATGGCTGCTTTGTCATGTTTGATGGGATGAGTAGGGGTGAGAGAGGCCATGGACTGGATAGAAGAGAGAGGGGGGAGGGCAGAGCACCGGCTCACAGTGTGGAGATGGGGAGGGGCACAGTATGTAGTTGTTCGGTTGTTCAGTGCCATGAGGTCGTGTTTTGAGGTCTGAGATGGTCGAAGCAGTTGAAGTGAGGTGATTGGGGGTGGGAAGGGCTGGGAAGTGCATGGTGAAGTTACTTAGAGGTGGCAGTCAGTTGTACTGACCGCCACCTCGGTTGTTTACTGCCATGAAGTTGTGATATTGGGTAATATAATAAAAAAGAATGTTACTTACCCTTAATACCATGTTCCTTTGCTGTTTTGGAGAGACTTGGAGGGGTGAGGCTTGGAGATGTTGGATGTGAGTGAGCAGGAGGTGATGGAATGCAAGGGATGAACATCTGCATGACTGACAGATTATCTAAGTGCTGCACATGTGATTCAGTAGTGAAAACTGACCTGTATTGCTCAATATGCCATGGAAAGGCATAAAAATTTGTATATTTGTCTATATAGGCATATAAAACATACATGAATTTTTTTAGCATGAGGGAGAGAGTGGAAGGTACTGCATGAAGTAGTGAACTTGCTAGTGAATATTTTATTAGCTTCACTACTTCGGTGGCTATGCTGATGCCAAATAGAACCAACTATTCATTTCACCATCTGAGTTCGCACAAGCTGTCCAGCTCAAAAGGCTGCCTGGATATCAGCTCAAACCACACCTTGATAAGCCAAATCCCCCCCTTTTTCTTCCCTTTTTTTTTCTTCTTTCCTTATTTTTTATTTTTTATTTTAAATTTTGGACACAGGTATGAGTAGGGAGCCTCCAGATCTGCTCTCACCACCATTGGTGTTTGTTGTTGTGTGGCAGGGACTTTGGATGAGTACAGTTTTCCTGGGACATTTATTGTTGACTCCAGTGGTCAGCGAGTGCATTGTACGCATTGCCTATCACTGCCTCGATTGTCTTTCGTCGGCCTTCTCCCCTATCAGGCTGCCATGCGCAACTAACTCGCTGTGCATCGACTCCACCTTACTTCATTTTATCACGTGATGTTTTCTCATTAGAAAGTGGAAATCAAGCAGAGTCTTCCTCACACCACTTTTCACATGTACCTCTCCATTCATGCCCTCTCTGAATTTTGAGTCATGCAACCATCCTTCCTTAGCAACTCCAGTGTGACTTTGTGCCCTCTAGGAAATTTTTGAACAACAGGCAACTCTAAGGATGCTTGTCAGTAGTAACAACGTCTAGATGACTTTGACGCTGACCGGGGCAGGCCTGTTCTCTATTCAAGTCATCTGCAGGTGGGTTTTACATTGCGCCTTCTGCTTGAATCATCCCTTATCAGTCTTGCTCTCATCCAATCTGGCATTTGGATTGATCCTCGGTATACTCTATACGTCAACCGCACCATTGCCTGTCTTTTGAGGTTACTTTTTCCATCAGAACCCAGTCTGCTTGGAACAGCAGTACGATTTGCACTGACGGGGCCTTTTATTGACACCCTCTTCCTTTAACATTTAAAAGCGTCAATGGTTTCAAATCTTCCAGCTTAAACTCCAGGCAAACTCTAAGATTTCATGTCAGTAGTAGACACTTAATGGCTTCAATACCATTGTAGCCACTTCTTTTCGTCGCTTCAGTCTTTAGGTCTATACTATGCCCTACCACTACCTCGGCACCCCCTCTCAGTTGGTGGTCACAAAATGTCACATTTTTTGGCTGATGAGCATGACAGATTGTGACTCCTCAAAAAACAGATCTTCATCAATTCATGGTTTTTTTTGACAGAGAACATCAGGAAACAGTAAATTTATACGTAGTTTCTTGGCGAAATACATTGCGCTGGTACTTTTTGGTTCTTCGCCGTAGCAGGCAGTAGCCACAGTGTATCTGGGTAGTTGGCCTTGCATGTACATTGCCTGAGTAGCTGTCCAGCAAGTGTCAGTAGTCCCAATATTCTTTCACTGGAGACCTGTAGCTTCAGTAGAAGAGATAACCCAAGCCCACAAGCAGTAGTAGTTGAGAGGAGGAAACTGGAATGAAAAAGAAAAAAGTTATTTTGTATGACAAAGAGGCTTCCGAATAAAGGTGCACGACAAAGAATGAAGTAAATACATTATGCTACGAGTATGGTATACATCTGAGAACGTCCGTAATGCCGATGAGCGGCTGCAAGCAAATGACGGTGGGATACACGTGATATGAACTAACCTCCCCTGTGCTATAGCCGTACTGGGCATGGGCATTGTGATGGTGTTGGGCTGCTCACAATCGACCTCCCACATGCCTCTCGGATCCAAGTCTGCCTGCCCCGCATTGACCCTCGAGATCCAGCTGTGCTCACGGACAATGGTGAGCCGCCAATGGAGAGAGCACAGCAGTCTTCGGAGGGGATACGGTTGCTACGTGCGCTTGCTCTGGAACCCGGATGTGCAAACGGGGATCGGAAGGCAGGAGAGGTTGGGTTGAGAGGGGAAGAGGCGAAAGATTTGAAAGAGGATGAGCGGGGAGAGTGGGCGGTTGTGTTGAATGCGTCGGAGGAGGAAAATGGAGGAGAATCGGAGTCGGAGAGGTTGTGAAATGAGCAAGGCACTGACTGTGTCGCAGGTGGATCTGTCAGCGTGAACACAGGGTGGCCATGTGATGACTGCCGAGGTAGTACATCTTCTGGTGGGGCTGCTGATAGCAAGGCTCCAGTGATGAGAGGATGCTGAGGTTCTGATGGGGAAGTGGATTCGGTGTCGAATTGAACAACTTCAAGTCTGCAGTTCGTTCAAGTCTGTTGAAACTCCGACACCACATGACCATGTTGAATTTCAAATTTCCCAACATGCAACTTTGTTGTTCTTCCTTCCCACCACAACCAACTGTCGTACTCACAACCCCCTTTGCCTCCTCGAGCTCATCTCTAGTTCATCCCTCTTCCATCTATAGTGTGTCTGCGTGGTTTCATCCTCCC
>Ga0307507_10002990_pt1 | contig 33874 bp, 30 predicted proteins | sample 7_EM_MG_FD_207223 | JGI IMG/M metagenome (GOLD analysis project Ga0307507, IMG submission 207223) | Populus trichocarpa ectomycorrhiza microbial communities from riparian zone in the Pacific Northwest, United States - 7_EM | ecosystem: Host-associated > Plants > Roots > Unclassified | place...
TTTTGTAAAAGTGAAGATTTATAGGCCAAATATATATAAAATATAAATATACACCACAACTTTTAGTCATGTAATATACCTGGAGTTTACATGACTAATAGTCTGTTACCTATGGGTGACTGAAGTGAAAGATGAAACAGGGAGAACTTGAACAGTATATCCTTGACTTCAATTCGCTTGCAGGACGAGGAGGATACATTATGATAGGACAAGAGAACCCATGTCTCCCAGGAATGTTTCTGGACGGTCTCAACCCGAGACTACGAGACAAAATTGAAGACCAGAAAGATGCACCCAAAACATTGGCAGGCATCATAGATGATGCTAGGAGATTCGAGAAATCTCACTACAGAAAGATGATGAAAATGAGAGTAATGAATTGGCAACCCAACCGACCATCCACTCACCCAGCATTCACTCCACAAGCTCGAGACCCAAACGCAATGGATATCAATAGGATGTCCATCGACGAACAAAACGAATATATGAAGAAAGGATTATGTTTCCGATGTGGACAAACAGGACACATGTCTTGCGATCACATAACCAATCCCAAACTAAACACCGGGAAAGGAAACACTCCCAACTTTAGAAAGCCTGCCACTCCCTATAAGGCAATCATGCCTTCGACAAATAAAGGAAGCGGCACTGCTCAGAAAGTTCATGCCATCATGGCAGAACTCGATGATAAAGATTTAGAAGAAGCAAAAACTGCTTTCTTAGAAAGTTTAGACGAAGACTCAGTCAAAGAAGAACCAAAGGATTTTTAGTATGAAGGCTAGCAACGACGACTAGACCTTCAAAAGGACTTTCCATCAAAGCTCTTAGAATTCGAAGTGTACCAGACAAAGATTCAAAATCAATGAATGTTGACACTAAAATTATTGATGAAAAGAAAATCGTCGAAACAAAAGCACTAATAGATTGTGGCGCCCAAGGAACATTTATGGACGAACGATTTGCAAAGAAACACTGACTCCTGCTTTTGTGGCTGAAAAAGGAGATACCAGTCTCAAACGTTGATGAAACCCTGAATAGGAATAGACCTATCAAACAGTACACCTGACTCCCAGTAAAGATCAAAGGGAACATCATATCCACCCTGTTCTATATCAGTCACTTGGGAAAAGAAAACATAATCTTCGGATTACCATGGTTAGAAAGGGTGAACCCCATAATCAATTGGGCAGAGAAGACCCTCGAAATCAATCCTAAATGAATCAGGAAACCAACCAAGTCGCAGATTATAGACCGAACCCTACAAGTCTGCAGGGTAGACTTAGAACGAAAGAAAATGAGATTGAAAGAAGCTTTCGCAGAAGAGCTGTGGAACCTTCCCACCAGAAAAAAATCAATGGTCTCTATTGAAGAGATACCAGATGAAGAAGCCGTTCACATCGTGGTAAACGAGCTCCCTGATCAATACGAAGACATGCCGGCACTAGTGCCAGATACCGAAGATGATGAAGAAGAAGAAGAAACAATAGAAGGAGATCTCCTCATTGCATATCTCCAAAAAGAATCAATGAAACCAGAACCAGAAGAGAAAGAGCCCCTTAATCAACCCGTTCAGGTTGATAACGGTGAAATTTCAATCAGAGCCAAGACTTCTATATCCCAGAGCCTAGTGCATGGGACAGAAACAAAGGAAAGGAAACCCTTCGAGAGCCTAGTCCTGAAAGAATACCATGAATACCGATCAGTTTTCGAAAAAACTGCATCAGAATGATTTCCCGAGAAATGACCATGGGATCATAGAATTGATCTCAAACCTGAATTCATACCAAAGAAATCAAAGATCTACCCAATGAACCAGAAGGAAGAAGAAGAAATGAACAAGTTTATTGATGATAACCTGAAAAGAGGATTCATATGCAAATCCACTTCACCACAAGCGTCACCATTCTTTTTCATAGCAAAGAAAGATAGCGAAGCACTCAGACCCTGTCAGGACTACAGGTATCTGAATGAATCTACGATTAAGAATGCATATCCCCTTCCTTCCATTGACAATCTACTCCAGAAACTGCATGGAGCAGAGATCTTTACGAAACTTGATATCCGATGGGGATACAATAATGTACAAATCAAAGAGGGTGATGAATGGAAAGGTGCCTTCATCACTAAAAGAGGACTATTTGAACCGACAGTAATGTTCTTTGGAATGACCAACTCGCCCGCCACATTCCAATCCATGATGAATGACTACTTCGCTGATATGATAGCTCAGGGATGGGTCCTGATCTACATCGACGATATTCTCATATTCTCCAAAGACCCAAAGGAGCATCACGAAAGAACCGTCCAAGTGCTGAAACGGCTCAGAGACAAGGATTTATTCCTTAAACCAGAGAAATGTGTTTTTAATGCAAAAGAAGTTGAATATCTAGGTTTCATTGTGAAACCTAACGAAATATCAATGAACCCAATGAAGCTTGTGGGAATCAAAGACTGGATTCCACCAAAGACAGTGAAAGGCGTCAGATCCTTTTTAGGATTTGGCAACTTCTACCGAAGATTCATCAATAGATACGCAGAGGTCACAAAACCCCTGAACGAACTTACAAAGAAGACAAAAATTTTCAAATGGTCACAAGAATGTCAAATGGCCTTCGAAAATCTAAAGGAAAAGTTCCTGAAAGAACCCATTCTCATCATACCAGATCTGTCAAAACAATTCTTCGTCAAATCCGACACATCTAAATGGGCCACAGGAGCCATCTTATGACAACTCGACAATAATGGAGATCTGAAACCATGCAGTTATATCTCCCATAGCCTTACGGCAACAGAAAGAAACTACGACATATACGATAGAGAATTGCTAGGGATCATAAGAGCCCTGCAAACATGGAGACACTTCCTAGAAGGAAGCGAACATGAGGTCATAATATTGTCAGATCACAAAAACCTGACATACTTCCGAAAAGCACAGAAACTGAACCGCCAACAAGCACGATGGGCATTGTATCTCACCAGATTCAATACCAAATTGATGCACGTACCTGGATCCAAAATGGTCCAATCGGACGCATTATCCAGAAGACCAGACCATGTACCAGAAGAAGACACAGATAATGAAGATCTCGTTCTATTACCAGACGAGCTATTCATCAATCTCGTAAACATCGAACTCGCAAAGATGATAGAATCAGCAACAACCTCAGATGAATTGGTCAGAAACATGATGAATGTCCTTTCTACGAAAGGGGTTCCACCGATCAAATCAAACCTCTCAGACTGGAAAATAGAAGATGGAATGCTCTTCTATCAAGATCAATGCTATATCCCTGACAATAGAGCTATACGAAAGTCTATTGTACAAGAAATACACAAATCACCAATGACAGGACACCCAGGAAGAGACACCACCCTGGAAATGGTGCAGAGATACAGTTATGCACCAGCTAATGTTACACCAAAAATTAAAATCCATATAGAAATTCTCAGTCATGCTGTCTGTCAATAAAAACTATCTGATAATTCCTTATAATTCAATGCCTTGTTTCACTCAAAATTTCAGATGATTTCAATAAATTCTTGCTGAGAAACTCCCCAATTACAGGTGTAACACTGTGTGGTAAACAGTTTTCGGCCAAATCCGGGATTTTGAGCTTGCTGTTTCTCAACTAAATGTTACTCAATTACCAGGAAATTTTACCAGTCTGTAGATATTATGTACAAATCATAGGGAAGCTTTGTTTTATAGAAAAATATGCATTTTTGAGTGAGCTATTCATCTTAGAAAAGTGTAACACTCAGTGGTGGTGTAACATTTGATGGTGGATGACTGTACTACTGGTGGCCAAGATTATGCCACTTCGTATACGAATATGTTGCAGGATGCGCCACCTGTCAACAAAACAAGATTAATACACACCCCACCCAACCGCCGACTCAGCTGATTAAATCCACGGCAACAAAACCATTCCAGATGATAACTCAAGATTTTATATCTGGATTACCTAAGACAAAGAAGGGCCATGACCGTGTTATGGTCATGGTAGACCATGGCCTTACGAAGGGGGTAGTTTTCATCCCTTGCAGTAAAGAATTAACTGCACTCGAAGCCGCCGAACTCCATTTTGATCATACGTTCAAATGATTTGGGATACCGGAGATCATCATATCTGACAGAGACCCTCTTTTCATCTCAAAAACCTACAGAGGATTAATGAAACTATGCAGAATCAATCAACAAGTCAGTACCGCATACCACCCAGAAACAGATGGAGAAACAGAATGAGTCAACAGAGAACTCAAAGTATATCTCTGAATCTTCTGCAAATGAGTCCCAGAAGACTGGGATAAACACCTCCCTATCACCGAATTCACGTACAATGGATGACCTCATTCAGTCACGAAACGAACCCTGTTCTACCTCATGTATGGATGCGAACCCACCGGAGTTCCACCAGCATTCTCAAAGACAAATGTCCCCGCAGTAGAACAATGATTATCGCAACTCTTAAGGATAAGAGACGATGCTCAAGCTGCTCATGAGCTAGCACGACAAGCTCAAATTAAACGATCCAAAAAGAACTCTCCTCCATTCAGTAAAGGAGACCGAGTATGGTTAGATGGGCGACACCTTAACAGAGGACACAAATTTCCAAAGATGGATTCCTTACGAGAAGGACCCTTCGAAATTTCAGAAGTACTGGGACCGGTGACATACAAATTGCAACTTCCAATTCAATGGAACATACACAACGTGTTTCATGGAAAACTTCTTACCCCATATCGTGAAACCGATGTTCACGGAAAGAACTTCCCTGAACCTCCACCAGATCTAGTCAATGGAGAAGAAGAATATGAAGTAGAATCGATCAGAGATCACAGAAAATGAGGCAGAGGCTATCAGTATTTGGTAGTATGGAAGGGATACTCAGACGAGACATGGGAAACTGAAAGCAATCTGAAGAATGCCTCCGAGGTCCTTCAGGGCTATAAAAGAAGAAAGAACTTGCAGTGATTCTTCAGACAAATCGTCTAACACTCGCAACTAAGCCAACAAGCTTTCTTTGAACCAACCTCCTACAATGTCTTCTTCCCTCTTCAACTCCGCCTCCTTCCAATACACCCTTACTCTCATCGAACGTCTCCTCCAAAAGGAAGACAATGTCTTCGACCTCATTGATCTTTCTCACAGTGACCCCACCCTCTCCCTCGACCTTCACATCATCCTGGAGGCCATCGAAATGGAGAAGTTACTTGAAGATAGTTTAGGGTGCAGCAATGATGCCACCCTCAACCTCCACACCATCGTCACCACCTCCATCGCAGCTGCCATTCACCATGGCATCTTAGATGTCATCAGGGACTCCGAAAGGTTCTTCGTCCCCAACTTCATCCACACTCGCTTTGCAGGACGAGGCATCATTAACTATTTTAAGAAATTTAATGCACACATTCATAGTTACGGGACAGGGGGCAAATGCCCCACCTATCAACCATACCCAAAACGTTGCCCCTCCCCCTCCGACTCTTCCACCTCCCCTTCTTTAGGTTGCTGCTGAAAGTGCAAGAAAAGGGGGCACTTCCGCTGGAACTGCTCTGACTACTTTTGCCAGGGATGTTACAGCTGGGGCCCCAGACACACTCTGCCCAACTGCCCAACAATGAAAGCTGCCAAGGCAGCGGAACAGAAGGAATGGGATGAGTTCCACAACAGGAACAACAACTGGGGAAAATGTGAAGGAGCCCTGTGGGTCCCTGTGGACCCTGAGCCAACATGGACGTGGACTGCGGTACAGGTCATACCCAACAAGGAATGGATGGACCCGCGAGAGGTCATCGACCTCACCTCCCCATCTTCCTCGCCCTCTCCACCCCCTCCTTCTCCTCTCTCCTCTCTCCCCTCCCTCATCAGTGAGTTCAGGGATTCATCTTCCGGTTCTGCCCCCTCCCTCCTTTTGGCAAGTGTCGATGTCGGTGACATCAAAGGTTAAGTGGGGGGTAATGATATAAACTCTTTTCTTTATGATATGGACAGACAGTTAGATACTTACAGACACTTCCACCTTCCTAAGACATAGTCTAGACCATACTGGACAGACTCTAGATACACATCCCAGGCCTCATTCCTCTTTAGATAGCGCAGTCCGTAGTCTGCAGTGCACAGGCTGCAGTGCACAGTTCGTAGTCCGTAGTGCACAGTGCACAGTCTGCAGTAAAGTACTTAGTATATAAGTACTATGATTTCATTTGTATTCGGTAGCTTGAACATAGGCAATACAAGCTTAGTTCAACCCTCAGAACCACCGGAATGCTAAGATCGCCCTCAAACTCAAAAGTCTTTCGACTTAGAGTCTCTTTGAAACACGAACAAATAAGTCTTCAACATCGAAGACTTATAGAAGGGTGTCGTCGTCTAAACGACCCTATAACCAAATCTCTAGGTGGTTGCAAGACATAGAGTATTGCAGGAACCTGTACTGTCGTTATTAAGGACATAACGAAGTGACAGAAAAAGGCCGTGATCCAAGGAAGGAGCTGCCTTATAGAACGACAGTGTCTATCAGAGAACTGGTCGTAGAACAAATGAACTAGAAACTAGAGAACGAACTTAGGCTTACAATGCCCGTTATGATTAATAACCATAACAAAAACTCAGAGAACCTCCCTGCTTGTTGCTGAACCACTTCGCAGTTTTCTCCTTGCAGGTTGACTCATGGTTTACATTTACAACTTTATGTAACATTTGTACAAGTTTGCTTGCTCACATGTGCTATATGCAAGAAAAGACCCCTATGGCCTGTAGAAAGTTTGTTTGTATGAGTTTGCTCACTCATGTGTGCAATATGCAAGAAAAGACCCCCATGGCCTGTAGAAAGTTTGTTTACATTTGTTTGGTAATTATGATCTTGGGAGACCTTGACAAGCAAGGTGATGTTTCTAATATATAGTAGTTTTTTTTTCTTTGTGGTAGCCAAATGAACTTCAACAGTAAATTGTATAACTCTAAATCCAGTATATTCACCTTTTGGTATTTTGGTGAAGTTCAGCTGGAGTTCAGCTGGAGTTCAGTTGGAGTCCAGTTGGAGTCCAGTTGGAGTCCAGTAGCAGTCCACTAGGAGTCCATAAGGAAGGGGGAAAAAAATGTGAAAATGCCTTTTTTGGAAAAATTGTTGGAATCTGGTAGGAACCCTACTGGAGTCCAGTAGGAATGGGTGGGGGAGTGATAAGTACTCCATACCAAGGGAAGTGTAATACAACTACCTGATGTAAAAGAATACACAACTATATTCAGACTACAATAAAATCTCAGAAAGAACCAGAAACCCTCATTCTTTTTGCACCCCTCTGTACATACATCTCCTCCCTTCTCTATGAACAACTTTACAGTTTCCTCATTGCCTCCTTATGATGACACCTGGAGAGCATTTTTATAGACTCCAGCCTGGGCATATATATCTGCCCCTTTCTCTATCAGCAGCTTTACAATTGCCTCATGACCTTCATATGATGCTGCCTGTAATGCATTTCCATACTCCCCCCCCTGTGCATTTACATCTGCCCCCTGTTCTATGAGCAGTTTAACAATTGCCCCATGGCCTTCATATGATGCTGCCTGAAGGGCATTTCCATAGAATCCTCCCTGTGCATTTATATCTGCTCCTTTCTCTATCAGCAGCCTCACAATTGTTTCGTGGCCTGAATATGATGCTGCTTGAAGAGAATTTCCATAGTCCCCTCCCTGTGCATTTACATCTGCCCCCTTCTCCATGAGCAGCTTTGCAATTGTCTCATGACCTTCATATGATGCTGCCTGGAGTGCATTACCAAGGTCCCCTCCCTGTGCATTTATATCTGCCCCCTTCTCTATGAGCAGCTCTGCAGTTACCTCATGTCCTCCACATGATGCTGCCTGAAGAGCATTTCCATAGACTCCACCCTGTGCATTTATATCTGCCCCCTTCTCTATCAGCAGCTTTACAGTTTCTTCATGGCCTCCATGTACTGCAGCCTGGAGTGCATTTCCATAGAATCCTCCCTGTGCATTCATATCTGCCCCCTTTTCAATCAACATCTTTATAATTGCATCATGGCCTTCATATGATGCTGCCTGGAGAGCATTTCCATATCTTCCTCCTGGTGCATTCACATCTGCCCCCTTGTCAATGAGCAGCTTTGCAGTTTTCTCATGGCCTTCAATGGACACTGCTTGGAGTGCATTTCCATAGAGACCTCCCTGTGCATTTACATCTGCCCCCTTTTCTATGAGCAACCTTGCAGTATGTTTATGCCCTGCATTTGAAGCTGCATAGAGGGCATTTCCATATTTTCCTCTCTGTGCATTTACATCTGCCCCCTTCTCTATCAGGAGATTTGCAGTTTGCTCATGGCCTTCATTTGATGCTGCATAGAGTGCACTTCCATATCTTCCTCCCTGTGCATTTACATCTGCTCCCTTCTCTATAAGCAGCTTTGCAATTGCTTGATAACCACTATATGATGCTGCTTCAAGTGCACTTCCATAGACCCCTCCCTTTCCATTTACATTTGCCCCTGTCATTATCAACAGCCTTACAATTGTTTCGTGGCCTTCATATGATGCTGCCTGAAGTGCATTTCCATATGTTCCTCCTTGTGCATTTACATCTGCCCCCTTCTCTATGAGCAACTTTGCAATTGGCTCATGGCCTCTATTTGATGCTACATATAGTGCATTTTTATCCCCCCCTCTCTGTGTATTTACATCTGCTCCCTCCTCTATAAGCAGCTTTGCAATTGCTTCATAACCTTGATATGATGCAGCTTCAAGTGCACTTCCATATCTTTCTCCCTGTGCATTGACATCTGCTCCATTGTCTATAAGCAGCTTTGCAATTATCTCATAGCCTTCATATGATGCTGCCTGGAGAGGACTTCCATATCTTTCTCCCTGTCCATTCACATCTGCCCCCTTCTCTATGAGTAACTTTGCAATTTTCTCATGCCCTCTATTTGATGCTGCACAGAGTGCATTTCCATACTCCCCACCCTGTGCATTTACATCTGCCTCCTTTTTTATCAGTAGTTGTGCAATTGCTTCATGGCCTCCATATGATGCTGCCTGGAGTGGATTTCCATAGAATCCTTCCTGTGCATTTGTATCTGCCCCCTTCTCTATCAAGAGAGTTGCAATCATCTCATGGCCTCTATTTGATGCTGCCTGCAGTGCATTTCCATAAAACCCTCCCTGTGCATTTACATCTGCGCCTTTCTCAATCAGCAGTTTCACAATTTCCCCATGGCCTTCATCTGATGCTGCATGGAGTGCATTTCCACACTCCCCTCCCTGTACATTTACATCTGCCCCCTTCTCTATCAGCAGTTTTGCAATTGCACCATGTCCTCCATTTGATGCTGCATAAAGTGCATTTCCATGGGCTCCCCCCTGTGCATTTACATCTGCTCCCTTCTCCATCAGCAGTTTTGCAATTGCCTCATGGCCTCTATTTGATGCTGCCTGAAGTGCATTTCCATAGACTCCTCCCTGTGCATTTACATCTGCCCCTTTCTCTATCATTAGTTTCACAATTGTTTTATGGCCTCCATTTGATGCTGCATAAAGTGCATTTCCATGGACTCCTTCTTGTGCATTTACATCTGCCCCCTTCTGTATTAGCAGTTTTGCAATTGCCTCATACCCTCCATTAGATGCTGCCTGGAGTGCATTTCCATAGACTCGTCCCTGTGCATTTACATCTGCCCCTTTCTCTATCAGCAGCTTTGCAATTGCCTCATGACCTCTATGTGCTGCTGCATAGAGTGCATTTTCATACCTTCCTCCCAGTACATTTACATCTGCTCCATTCTCTATCAGCAGTTTTGCAATTTCCTCATAGCCTCCATTTGATGCTGCCTGGAGTGCATTTCCATATGCCCCTCCCTCTGCATTTACATCTGCTCTCATGTCCAGCAAAGCATAGGATGCTTCAGTCAGTCCAGCCAGTGATGCATAATATAGTGGTTTAGCAAAAGCAACCCTCTGTTTTTGTTGATTTATATAGTATCTATCTATATCATGAATTTTGACCCAGTTCACAAAAGCATCATTTTCATTTGTCAGAAGCTTCATCATCAATGCAAATGTTGAAGATGATTGACATTTATTCTTGCTACTAGAATGTGCATGTGTGATCCAGTATTTTGCAGCATATTTTGCCAGAGGGGACAATACATCAACATTTATATGAAGTGGCTCAGATGTATTAAATTGCAGAAGATAGACCAAACAGATTTGACATATGACAGAGTGTGATAGCTCCTCACTCAAACTGAAGTCTCTAACTTTCTTCACAGCATGATTTTGAATATACTGAGATATGAGGTATTCTTTGACAGAAAAGTGGGAAAGCTTGATGAAACCTGTTTAATAGTCAACAATTGTTTCAATCTGGTATAATTGTAAATCACACCTTCTGATTCCATAACTAAACTGGAACATATTATCAAAACATCTTTGATATTTTGAAGTTCATTATCAGAATTATACTCTGGTCCATTCTCAGCAGAAAGATCAACAGCAGCAGTTGCAGCCAGTTCCCTCAGTGTCAGTGGGAAAACAGCAAAAGATAGCCATTGTAGAAACATTTTGGCATAGGCATGATCCTTTTTTTTGATTCCCAGCAAGATTTGATCATATGTTTTATCCAAACCCTGAGGTAGATTAGCTAGCTGCTTTTTCAGATCAGCCCTTGTTCGGCACTCTTTCAGATCCTTCATCTGTAATGCAACCCAGCGAAACCTAAATTGCATTTAGAGTTTTATCATTAAAATGTTGAAAATAAACATACATTCCATCTGCTTTTTTTATCAATGTTGACTTTATTTGTTCTTGAGTCTCAGAATCCCATTTTCGCAAGTTAGAGTTATTCTCAAGCTGATAGTCAATGTAGGATACAAGATCATGATTCTCAGATTCCTCAACCAAGTCAAGATAGTAACAAGACTTGAACTTGTCCTCAATCTCCTGTTCTGGCCGGCTAGTAACTATCAAGTGAAGCCCAAGATTTTTTTTTTTTTCCAGAATAAAAGTCTGAATCCAGTTAAGAATCTTTTCTCTTTCAGCACATTCATCAAGAGCATCCAGAACAATGAATGTTGAACTAAAGCCATCAAGAATTCTTTGAAGAGTATTCTGCAGATCATCCAGAGTTGGCTCCTGATGGCCATTGCCACAGTGAGCATACAGATTCACTAAGACTGTAGGCACTCTACTGTCACATTTGAGAGAGAATTGCCAGATGAGTGATCGTATCAGTTTATCATGCAGCTGGAAATCCTTTTGTGAGTCCCTTCCATCAAAAAAGAAATATGCAGTAGCAGAATCAAATCTTTGAAGAAGATTGTGAATTATTGCTGAGCTGTGAACAAAAAATGAAATCAATTTCATAAAAACATTGAAATTCTCAACCTTAAAATGGTTTTTCCAGAGCCAGCTGAACAGACTGTCAATAACATATAAATTTACAAATTTTAACAGAAAACTTGCATTTTCCCTTGATCCATAGAAAGCCAGGCTGTTTTAGCCACCCACAAAATGTATTTCCATTGAGAAACCATAGACAGGTGTCAGGTTGACTCCTTAGAATTGCATATGCAGCATTGTAGTTAACAGACTCCTTGGGTGGAGAAAGCCATTTATAAATCTCCTTCACTGTAACAAAAAATGATGTGAAGTATATAGTTGGGATAAGAACCTGCAACAATACCCAGTTGTTCATCCCTAATCATCTTAAGTGTGATTTGAATATTGGGGTCCACACCTACCAATCACAAATAGCATTAAAATGAATATGATGCTTTTCTTATTACCTACCTTGATTTATGGTACCTATTACAATATAAGTAAAAGCAATAAAATGTGATGATCCAAATGCAACAAACCATAGTTAGGTGCTGTGTTCACATTTTGAGCTGAAATGTAGTTTATAGTGACAGCTTGAAAGTTTGTTGAGAAGGCTGCATGGTCTGTAAGATTTGAGTGAGCCTGAATCATACTCACTGGCAGGCACCACTTCTGCATTCAGAACAGAAGAGATGGGTAGAGAGGTAGGCAAGTCAGAACTTGGAGGATCTATACAGAGTTATCAGAAATAGAATAAAGTTTTGGAGCAAGCATGAACCAGTCAAGATAGAAGGGTGTTGCAAGAAATCAACCACTTCTTGCACAGGGCCTTCACCCTGATTAACTGAGAGGTTAGAATTGATGAAGGTCAATATCAACTTCATAGCAAACAGGTTGAGGGGTATCTCACAGGCAACAGTCATTTCAGCACCCACTGACACCACATTCAGAACAGGAGTGATTGGTGAAGACATAGGCAGGTGAGAATTCAAGAGATCTATATCAGTGTTACCAATGATGAATGATAGAGGTTTGGGGTTAATGCAGACCACTGGAGAAAGGTAAAACTTGTTGCAACGACTCAATCTCTCCTTCCAAGGGAACTTCAACGCGATCACCTGCAAATTTGATTTAACGAGTAATTGATGTTCGCTGTAGGAAAGAAAGGTCAAAACTTATCGTACCTGGGATTGGCATGACCGTATCCGCCACAGGAATGTTTGCAGATGGAGTTATCAATATGGGCGGGTCAGAGCTGCGGCGAGCTAAATCATTGCTAGCGGTGTCCGCAGATTGAGGCATCGGGGAGCGTGATCTTATAACAGCCTTCTTCAGACGAGAAAACGGTTTGAGGAAAGGGTGATTGGTGGGGATACACATTGTATGGAAGTTGGAGGATGTGTTGGTCAGTGACAAAGCCAAACGGGTTTGGGGTACATATATGTGCAAACAGTCAAGCCACGAACTCGACGCTGAACAATGACGCGGACGGTCTGGCCTCGAAAAGTCACAAGTCGCCCAATGTTACCCTCTGGGTCGCTCAGCCGCTACGACATCTGGACTTCCCTACCCGATCGGCTTTCGTTACCATGCCCTCGATATAGAGAGAGTGGCGAGCTGTTGAGATTCAATGGATGTGCGAAGAGTTGTTTTACGGGCTTTATCGCAAAGATGTTTGAGTGCATCGGCTCGGAGTGAGATCCTCCTTCCATTAGATTTTCTCCCCCGGTTTCTACCTTGCATTGTCGTCCCCTTGCATTGTCGTCTCCTTCTGTGCTGTAACAAAACTTGCAGAAGCGCCCCCCGCATGCTCCTACTAGTCTATTTTTTCTCCACCTTCTTTCTATATCCTGATAACTTCTTCCCAGTTCTGGTCTTTGTAATGTCTTTCATGAGCATCGTGCTACTGGGGCCTACTAGGACAAGGCCCATCATCTACAAACTTCCAAACCCCCAACTGGCTACCTGCTCGAAGCCACTTTGCATAGGACAGAGAAAACTTCGTTTGTCCGAGGTGACAGTCAGTATCCCCTTCTAACGCCTGCCCTAAATGTCTTTTTCATTGCAGTGACGTGGCTGGCATCTTTGACGACATCCGCCCCACGACGCCCATGCGCTCCAGAAAAGCTCCACAAGTCACGGCCGTCTGCCTGATTCACGTCGCCCGAGTAGAAGAAGCACCAGCGCGAGCCTGAAAGCCGGAGAGTGGGGATAACGGTCATTCCTCCTTTGGTAAGTTGTCGTCACTCCTTCGTGCTTGTCCATACCCTTCTCCCATCTTCCTTCTCTGGTTTCCAAATCCCCTTGTCACCCTGCATCTATTCGATCTTTTCGCCGGGTGATCACCCTCCTTCGTTACTCAGGTTCTCGTTCCACAATACCAGTTCAAACCCTAGGTCTCTTGACTTCGGCGATCGCATCACTCTTTCCCAGTTACAATGACTTGCACAACTCGGCTACTTGCAGCACTCCGTGCGTCGGCTCACGAAGCAGATACTAACGGTATTAAGTTGGTAGATGCAGCATCATTACGGGGATGTACAGCGATCGTTTGATCGGTTCTGCCTAGTTTTGTGGTTGTCCGATCGTTCTCTTCCTGCCATGTTGCTGCCATGTTTACAGCAAATGTTTTATTATAGCAAAATGGACGGAGATGTTTAAATACCAGATTACACGACTGAGGACAAAGGCGGGCCATACAGATGCTCTGCACGTCAGGCGCAATTTCTCAGGCCTTCGTCCAGCGCAGGTCGTGGTTCCACATTAACATGCTCTGCACGTCAGGCGCAATTGCTTAGGCCTTTGTTCAGCCCAGGTCGTGGTTCCACACTCTTCCCCACTTTCCAAGACGCTCCCCACTTCGAGCGCAATTCCAAGCTAGTCACTAGTGGCAGCTCTGGTGGCGCAAGTGGTGTTGTCATCACATCCACTTCCTTGCAAGTTTGCGTAGGTGGTCAATTGAAAGCCCGCTTTCCACAGTTCACCATTATTCATTGAGGGGTGCTTTCTGAACAGTTTCTTCAGCCCCCCTTTCTCTTATGTCAGTGCTACACTCCCTCCCCTTCCCTGTTGCCCTTTCCGCTGTCCTTTCCTCTGCATCCTCCATGCATATGGGTCAGGGGCATTCGGTTGGCCCATGCATCTGTCTCTGGAACAGGGCTTGATGCCACTGAAACCTGACATCAGCGACATAACGCGGAGTGCGACGTGTCTCATCAACGTCTCGTTCCACCATGTCATCAGGGTATCATATTTGGTCCCATTCCGACCTTGAGTTTGTCAACAACAACACCAATTTGTTTTTACATGTCATTATGTCAACAAAGCGTCAAAAGCTCATAACATGGTCTCTGCAACTTTTGCAATGGAGTCTGTCATAGGTCCTCTTGCATAGGCTTCTGGGACTCCACAAAAGATCTATGTTTGCTGTTCTGTTCACAGAGACAGGAATCATGCCAATTAGATATCACTGTATTGTACTAGCATTAGTGCTTGGAAGTCCAGTCCCAAGACTGAAAAAAGACTGCAACTGGACCAGACCAAGACCACAAAAGACTGGACCAGCAGTCTTGGTCTTTCACTTTTGAGATTCCAAGACTGCAAAAAGACTGGTTATGGTGGACCGGTCTTGTCAGTTAAGACTGGTGTTTTGTAACCCTATAATTACCCTTCAAAACACACCTAAGATCATATTTTTAGGACAAAAACTGATGAAGATATTCTCAAAACAGTAACATATTTCATGCAAATAGTAGATGTACACAAGTATTTTTGTATATACATCAATTCTCAACATAATTTAACATTCTTGCACTTGTTTAAATGTTAAGAAGCATGGCAATAAATTTAGTGGCTCACAATTGCAAAATTTATTGCATATGTAGTTGAAAAACTGGTCTTGAACCAGTTGTAACCAGTTTGGACCAAGACCAGACCAAGACTGAAAAAGACTGCAGTCTTGGTCTTTTCTGGTCCTGGTCTGGTCTTTTGAGGTTTTACAAAATGTGTGGACTGGTCTTGGTCTTGGTCTTTTTGTTTTGGGCCAAAAGACTGGACTGGACCAGACTTTCAAGCACTAACTAGCATTGCAGTATCTACAGTACTTGCTGAAACTACCTGCAAAGTGCCCTACCTCTCCCCCACTCTAACACATGTGACCTAAGATTTCCTGTTCTCAGAATCAACAAAGGGTGAATTCAACTAAGAAGTTCTAACTTAGAGGGGAATCCACCAGTTTGTGTTCTTAAATTAAATGACTAAATACAACATAAATACATTAAGTAATTTTCATAAAAAATCAGAGCATGCTGACAGGATAAAGAATAGGAAGGGAAGGGGGCACACTAAGCTGAGTGGAGGGCATAGCCAGCAGTCTTCACCGTGGTTCGTAGCTAGGTGCAGGTGGCAGGTGCCTCTCACATTGTCACCTCTTGCCTGCTATGTGTTCCAGGGTGTGCCTGTCTGTGACTGGGAAGTGTTGTGTTGTGCTGTCAAGGGCAAGGGCATTGCTGACAGTGAGTGGTTGTTGTGGTGGTGTCAGCATTGACATATGTCACTGGTTGTTCATGCACCCTGTGCTTCCGTTTGTGCTTGCCATGGTGTTGTGGTGTTCCTGCATGCTCATCATGGGTTGGATGGGATGGTATTGTAGGGTGCTAAAGGTGGCAATTGGCCATCCACACTCATGGTGGTTGTTGGGCATTGATAGTCACAATGAGCACCCACTTGTCGATATAGGGATGGCAGTGAGGTGGCAGTGGGGATGAAAGAGTGAATTCAACCAATGAACATCACATGCTAATGGATTCATAATAATTTCTACTTAAGGAAATGTGCAAGTGGGGGAGAGCTGGGCCAGCTCTACCTGCACATCACTATGCCCACACTGCTTTTAATGATGCCTGCCTCCTGCATGTGGAGAAAAAGCCTTCCTGGGTGGGGGAGGTTGTATTTGTGCTCTCCCACCTTCAAGTCCCTGTTGTGGTGAACCCTGCACACCTTGCTGAACCTGACTCAATTTCAGATCTCATAGCCAAGGTCAAGGTGTCATGTGCATGTGCTCTACAGAGGGACATCAATGAGTCTGAAAAAGAAGAGACACATCTCTACTTCTGGTCCCCTCAAGTTCTCTGAGGCACTGAAGTATCAGCACTACCTTGACATCATTGTTCCTGCACACTGCAAGGTGCTGACATGGCTCCTTACTTCATGCCATTCGCTGGCTGTGAATTCCATTCGGTGGGATCCTGTCTGGCAAAGGAGTGTTCCGTGAGAGCTGAGGTTGTGTTGTTTCTGTCACAGTGAAACTGAAGATGAGTGCCATGCAATGCTGTACTACATTGGAAGTGTGGCTCTTATTGAAAGGAGAGGGGTCTTCTTTTTGGATGCCCAGCATATTGTGCCTGGGGTTCAAACTGCAGTTTTGACTCTCCCTCCTCCAGACTCATTGTGTTTTTGGGTAGGTGAAGAATGGGTTGTAACTTGTTGGGGTCCTTGCAAAATATGCCTTTGATGTGCTCAGTATCTTTGATGCCGTTGAACTATACCTTCATCCTGTGTTGTTCCACCCTACTGGCCTCTCTCCATAGGGCTTTCATGTTGTGCTGCAGTGGTTTTGCTTTGTGCCCTGTGTCCATAGTGTGCCACATCTGTTGCAGATGAGATGGTCAAGCTCAGTTGAACCCATCCTGGGTCGCAGTGAGTTTTGGTTGCTGGTTGGGGGACCTGCTGGTGGCCCCTCCAGTGAGGTTTTAGTTGTGGGCCCTGCCAGTCTGGTTGGGGGTGAGTTCTGCTGGTCAGTTGGCTGATCACAACAGTGACAGTGTGGTGTGCTCCATAGCACAATTGTAATTAGACACTACAGTTGTGTGTTGGGAACTGGTTGTTCCTTATTGGGACTGCTCCAGAATATAATCTATCTATCCACCAAAGCTCAGAGCTATTCAATAACCTTCTCATCAATGGTCCACTCCATCCTTGGCTATCTCTCAAGTTAAGCAAAAGGCTAGAATAAATGCATATCAATCTGGACCTCGCCCAGACCTCTGGCAATGATTTGAAACTTCCTCTACCTGGTTATGTAACTATTTTCTTCATTCTTCCCAACTTTTCATGTGTCACTATGTATGCACCACCCAACTACCCCAATCCCTACTCATAGTACAAGCAATTATTTATTCTGTCATTGGATGCAGCGTACATACTGTACACATTCAGAGTCGACATAGAGCAACAGTTTGTCACCTAGCCATAATGAACATCCACCCAGTATTTCAATTTAACTAATTATTCATCAAGTACTGTTACTGAAAGGTGCAACTGTATGTAGGCTCAGAGTCTAAACTGAAAGAGGGCTTCGAAACTACAGCTATTTCCATATTGATAAACCTGTTTTGAAAATATAACACTCAGTGCCTTTGTTTAGTTGTGGAGCATGTACAAACAAAACTAACCAAATTTGGTCAGACCCAAGTAATATCCAATGGTGATGCATTGGAAACCACATTCCCTCTCCACTGCTGTCTGCAGTGAATCGTTCCCTCACCTACCCACATCAAAAATTTGTCAAGGAATGGCCTCTCTGTTTCCTGTGAGTCCCATCCTCCAAGTCCTCTCACTTGTCAGCCACCTTGACATCTAATTTTTCTAGTGTGCTTGTTGATATTACAACCCTGATGACCCTCGCTCTTTTTGTCTCCATGCCAGAAAGACCCATTCATTTTTCATATTATTGAAGAGCTAATACCCTATCAGTTAGTGTCTGATGCACAGACCAAGGGTTTCTGTCAAGCTAAAGAGCATTCAATACATTTTTCACTGCTGATGAAGAGCTAGAAGCCCATGTTCAGTGCACAGATCAAGGGTCTATGGTGAGCTGGAGGGGTATAAATCTGTGAGTTGAGCTTGTACAATTCTTTGTGTCCTTTCTCCTTGATGGCTGGTAACTATGCTCAACTTAACCCAGAGATTGACTATGAGCTCATTTGCCAGTGTGCACCTCATGCCGGGTTCTGGTTGGGCATGCTGCCTACACATCCTGACATTGAGGCCCTGCACATGGATCCCATCTTGGGTAATGGTGCTGCACCCACCTATGGTCCACAAATCCATGGTGTCGAACACAACGTTTTTGGCCCCATTCAGGCTCCTGTTGCTCAAGCTCTGGTCCAACCTGTTGCAAACCCTTCTGGTGAGTTTCATATGTGCTATTGTCTTAATTTGTTCTATAACAAATCTTCTACCAGTCAATGCAACCCAAATCACACTTTCTGTACCCCTCAATACCAATGTTGTGGGAGGCATAGTCAGTCAGAAACCTCTCTGCCTTCCTGTGGATCTCTCCTTCAAAGACTCCTTCACCCATGTTTGTGCTCACATGGAACTCAACCCCCTCAATGCAAACATTGGCTACAAGTTCTGGGCAATTGCAAGACTGATCCAGCTTTCTGTCTTGCCACAGAGGAAGATCTTCAAGGGGCCATGCAATGTGGAATAGATAGGATCAGGCAGGCACAAAGCTGGGAGGTTGTAATGGAGATTTTCAACCTTGTGAGTCTTCTTTTCTTTTTTTATGGTCAAATCACTGATTACATTTTTCAGTCACCACCGAAACAGTCCTCGGCTGCTACCTGTGGCTGCGGCCACACCTGCAATCCATGTCCACCCTCCTGGCTATGAAGGTGCAGTTCCTTCACCTTCTCCATTGGCCAAACACTCGTCTCATCATGCCAATACTCAATCTTGGGCCAAGACCTCCAAGTGCTGCATTATTGACCTTACTGGAAGTGACGAGGACACTCTGCTTGTGGTGTTTCCACTTGTTTCTGAGGTGCTCCAGGAACTTCACAATGTCATGCCTCTCCTCAACTATCCCCAGTATGAAGCCACTCTCACTGCCAAGGGTATTGTGTATGTCAATAATGTCATTGGTATTGCCCACAAGTTCTTTATTAATGCCATCAGCATGCCAGAGGGGGCTGTTGGTGATTTCTTGAAACATTCTGCAAACACTGTTTGTCACCCAGAAAAGGTGAAGAAAATCACAGATATTGTCACTATCATAAAGGAGGATTTTGACATTGTTATAAAGAAGGAGGATAAAGAGAACTAATTCTGTAAATGACTTACATCAACTCAAATTGTCTTGACCTTTATGGATATATCTCATTGCTTTCACAACATTTTTGTAAATACTTAATGTAGCCTTCATAGTCAGAACCTGATGCTTTCATATTCAGCATAGATGCTTGTTTAAAGTGTTGATAACTTGCCCACATGCCTATACTACCTGCTGCTCAAATGTGAAGGATTATTATTATTTGCAAAGTACATATAAATTAGACAAGGTAGCTGGAATGGTGGAACCATCCCTCAGCCTTATCAGGAGTTGCAGTAGTAAAGATGGCATCCCAAATCATTTGATATGGGTTGCAGATCTTGCCTGACAATTCACCACATGCATAGTCATGGTTTGTGTGTATCCAGGATTTGATGGCTGAGAAGGCTTCTTCGATTGGGTTGAAGTCGGGTGAATATGGTGGGAGATAAAGAATGCACATGCCTCTGGCAGATAATTAGGCAAATATTTAATTAGTAATGTTAAAAGTGAGATGACTTGCCTGGCAAGAACCATAGCTTCAAGTTCAGCAGACTTGTGGATGCTCACATCATCCATAACAATGACTGAGTTTTGCATAGGAAAGGGGTTCATATTGTTGAGAAGACCATTGATGAATGAGTTAAAAGTGGCAGCTGTGTATGAATGATCCAGTACATCAAGATGTAGGATACCATTGAGTGAAAGAGTGGGAAGGATAGAATAGCTAAATGAAATTTAGCTCCCTGAGCCCACCATCTGGTGAATCACATACCACTTCCCCCAAACAAAATAGTCATGTTGCCTTGCCCACCCATTGATGGGTGCCCAAGCATACTCATGCTTTGTCATATTGCAATTACAAGCTGACTTGTCAACAAAGACAAGTTGCTCAGGAAGATACTCCTCTGAAACTTTAATTTTATGTTCGGTGTGTCTGTCCTTGTTCCTTTCCATTGCTGGATGAGAAACCTGAAGATGGCGGCTTGAATTAGCAGTTAGCTATATTGAGCCAAAAGTGCACCTTCTTTCTTGTAAAACCTCTGTGGCGAAGCATTCTTTCTATAATTTGTTTGCTCACATCAACTCCATGGCCTTCTAAAAGAGATTCTTGAAGTTCTGAGAGATAGAAATCCAGTGTGCACTCTATTAGCCCTTCAAGATGCTTGGAAATGTGAATCAGACATCTAACCCCATCACTACAACAAATTCAAGCTTACAGAAATATCCAAAGCATTGAGAATCCTAGGCCAGCCAGCTTGTAAAGGCTCCTTTACCACACACCCAGTATGCCAGTACAAATTTAACACACAGTTGACTGTATGCTTACTTATCCCAGCAAGTTGTTGAATTTCACTGGGCTTTAGGGATGCAGACATAGCCACCAGCTGATGCTTTACATCTGCATTTATATGTCAACAGTTGCCCATGGCCATGGTAGGAATATGATGAAATGCAAGGGCAAAAGGAGAAGACCAAGGAACTTGAAGTAAGCATGGTTGAACTTTGGCTACCAATTTGTCTGACCAAATTTGGTTAGTTTTGTTTGTACATGCTCCACAACTAAACAAAGGTGCTGAGTGTTATATTTTCGAAACAGGTCTATCAATATGGAAATAGCTGTAATGTTGATGTAATTCCCTTCCCAATGGCCAACAGTTGCCAACTTTGGCATCATACTAAAATATAAATCATTACAGCTATTGCCATATCAATAGACCTGTTTTGAAAATATAATGCTCAACACTTTTGTTTAGTTGTGGAGCATGTACAAATAAACCTAATCCAATTTGGTCAGAGAAATTGGCAGCCTAAGTGCAACCATGTTCAACTTTCAAATGCATCACATCCAATGTTGCTTGGGTCTGACCAAATTTGGTTAGGTTTTGTTTGTATGTGCTCCACAACTAAACAAAAGCACTGAGCGTTATATTTTCAAAACAGGTCTATCGATATGGAAATAGCTGTATGAAGGACAGGGCAACATGTTGGTGATTTCCATATGATGCTTATTCAAGCAGATGATCGCAGTGAGGTTTGGAATTGAATAATGAGAGGAGGGACTCACATCAAACTGGTATCAAACTTCAAGTCATCAACCCAAACCCAATCAGCTGGGCAGAAAATGAGGCCTGAGGCTTGAAGCAAATGAAAGCACTATATACTGGAGGACCAGGTGTTGCTGAACAACATTGATATACATACAATGCCCTGATCCCCAGTCTGGTGCCTTAGACCCCTCCATAAGTGTCCTTCACAAAACCTTTTCTACTTTCATCCTACAATCAAGAAATCCCTCACTCACTCATCCAACAACTGCACCACTCCCCTCCCAAATCCTAAACCACTTAACTGCCTCACCCACCCACAGAACCTCCTCCTCCCAATGTGTAATCACCACCACAGCCTGTCCTTCCCCAACACCACCATCCTCAGTCAAGTATCTCCACATGGCACTAATCATACCCTCATCCATCCTGCTCCATACTTCATTGAGAAGCACCAAGGGAGGCTGGGAGACTAATGCACACATGAGGAGGATGATGCACTGTTCCCCAGGGGAGAGGGACATGAAACAATGAGCTGTGAATTCTTTTTCTGTCTCTGGAGTTCCTGTGGTAGACCAGGCTCATGGGCCAAGGGCGGAGAGGACATCCCAGCACCAAAAGATTTGCCACTTTTCCACTTCCTTCCCCACTTTTCCTTCTCCTGCTCAGCTGGTCCATTTCCCATTCCAAGCTCGAATCCAAGCTCATCATCACCCACACAAATCTCACCCACCCTCCCACTCCCCTTGAGCAGTATGAAACCCCCTCCAAAGCCCGTAATGATGGCTTCCCAGACCATCATGCCAGGATGATGACATGGGAAACCATTGAATAGTTCTGGGGAGACAATGCCAATTAGTGTGTGCAGGTGAGCTGTTGGTGTACATTTTCATGGGTTGAGGCGGTGGGTTCAGTATGGATGCATTATTGAGGAGGGAGACAATGTCACAGGAGATAGGGAGGGCAGGTGGAGGTGTGCTTGCATGAACAATTGTGGGTGGTTGCCTGTTAAGAGGGAGAGGAGAGTCGTTTTGCCTGAGCCTGTAATGGAGGGGGTTAGTTGGAATGGATGTGAGGATAGAAAGGAGGGAGCTGAATGTATGCATGAAAAGGCACATATACTGGGTCAATGAATGAGATTCAAGTGAAGCCAAAATGGATCCAAGGCTGTTCACGGAAGTTGAGAATGAAATTGACATAAAGCCGATTTTATTGAATGTAAGAAAGGGACAGAAATGAGGGCCCCATTGATAACACTGCAAACATCCCAACTGTTAGTAGATCAGGACTCTGGATCATGTGACCGTTCACTTCATACTATATATACTACGCTCTCTTCTTTTCCTCCTCAGTTGTCATCTCCTTCATCCCCTGACACTGAGGCTGCGCTCCGGCTCTAGGTCTGATAGGTTATGGGCCCCGCCTGAACCAGAGACTGGCCAGCGTGCAAGGGGACACAACAACTCAACTATTTTTGTGTTTTAGATATTTTACTCTAGGCGAGATCATATTCCATCCCCTTTTATTCGACGTGGCATCACATATCACGCATATACGCACTTCGACGCACACACAGCACTCAACATCGCGCATATACTGCATATGATGGATCAACGAGCAGATTTTTCACATAGCATGGACTTGACCGGCATCATGCCCCAACGCATACAGCCACTCCAACATGCTACACAGCACCAGACACCGCCGCACCTCCCTTTCCCATCTGTTACTTCACATTCCCGTCCTCTACCACATGTCCCTAGTTTCCCAAGACAAGAACTGCATATACCAACTTTTCCTTCGCAGAATAATGAAAACCACCCTCTTTATGATACCAATCAGCATATGTTCTCAAACAATGATCAACACCGTCCTCTTTACGATACTCAACCTTTACCTTTTTCTTCTACATATGTGAATATTCCAACCAACCAACCAATCTATAATAACGTTAACAGCGCGCAACCACATAATTTTCCTCCACCCAATCTTCATTCTACCACTCCATTCCCATCTCTGCGATATCCCTATATTTCTACTTTACCTCCCATAAAAGAACCGTCAACCCCTTCTACTCCTACGTATATACCCATTCTCATGGGGAGGTCGGACTGGTGCCCCTGGTCTGAGGCGTTAACGACGGCTGTCATGGGATTGAATCTTTTTGGCCATATCGCTGAACACTATGACACGCACTGGGGTTATGATCCTGGATCAATACCTACCTTCCCTCCCACCATTTTCCCGAATTCCTCGCCTGAAGAATTTCATGCCTGGAATCTTTGGTGGACCAGGGATGGTCAAGTACACCATCTTCTCGTCTCACGCCTGTCATCATCTGCACGCGCTCAGCTCCCAGGTGCCAGTAGTTCTCAGCCACAACGTCGTACTGCATGCTCCATCTATAGGGAACTTGTTCGTCTTTTTGGAGGGACAGATTTCCACACAGCTGCAGTCACATGTGATGAACTCATATCACTTCGTTGTGCCCCCTCTCGCGTAGCTGATTACATTGCGCGATGGCGGTCTGGACTCAACCGGTTGACTTCAGCTGGACATCCGTTTGACCTTGTGGATTCACTCAGGCACTTTGTCAACCATCTCCCTTTTGGGTCCACTTATGATATCATTCGTGAGTCTGTAATTTTTGGACTCAGCACTGCCCACACATTTGATCAACTTCCCTCGTTTGAGTCGGTTGTTGAACGCGTAACAAATGTTGACTTAAATCGTGCCTATTTCCAACCTCCTCGCTCGCATCATCCCAATTCCGATCCTACCTCTACTACTACCAATTCCTCTAAAGACACTACTCCTACTCCTTCTACCAATGTGTCAACCACCAACTCTTCATCCCAATCTCGTCCTTCTCACTCAAACAACTCGGGTGGTCAGGAGAGAGGCTTTACGGATCGAAACAAGACATCAGCTCGCGCATACATAGCAGACGTTGATGTGAATCCAATTACTGATGGGAGTGATGTTCCTTTGGACCAACATCCTTCTTCGTCTTCTAGTTCACACTCTACTTCGTCTTCCAGTTCACAGGAGGAAGGCACCACTACTTCTTTCACTGCATTTGGTACTACACCTTTTGTAACCTTTGCAGCTAGTCCAGTGAACAACGATGTCTTTTTTGATGTGTATCGATCAGGTGTGATTCTGACTGCTCTGTCCTCCATTTCTGAGCTCTCTCCTGTCTGCTTGTCATCCATTTCACAGACCTTTAACTCTATCTTGGATTCTGGCTGCACGAATCACATAATATGGGATCACTCGTGTTTTTGGACGTATCACACCTCTCTTGCAGTTCCAGTTAAAACTGCGAATTGTGGTGTTCTAGAAACTTTGGCAAAGGGCGACGTAAAATTTCGTGTTCAATGTGGATCACAATCTGTTGTCTTTGTCCTCAGGGATTGTCTTCACGCCCCCTCTGCCCCAATCAATTTGCTCTCGGTTGGCGCGATGCAGGAGCGTCGTATGCACGTCCATTTCAATGAAGACGTCACTACCATTCATTTCCCTTCGGATCACCCCATACTTTCAGGGCTGTCTGTCCATGCGACTGTTATACGCCGCCTATCGTTCCTGCAATGTGACTTCCTTGTCCCTCCTGTTCCTGTAACAGATGGCACTGAAGTTGCTTTTCCTACTTTTCAAGTACCAGATCAGACTCCAGCACTTTGGCATCGTCGCCTTTGTCACTTGGGTTTGGATGCTACTAAGGCTATTCTTACGAAGGAATATGCTACCGGCGTTGAGTGGTCTGGCTCTTTTGATCACTCTGATCATTGTATTTCCTGTCTTATTGGAAAACACCCACAGATTCCTTACTCCAACAATCGTCGTCGGGCTTCCGCACTTTGTGAACTGCTTCATATGGACTCCTGTGGTCCCTTCCCTGTGCTCACTCCACACAAAAAGTCATCCTTCTGGGCCATTCTCGATGATAAGTCAAATTATGGTCACATTGAGCTCTTATCAGCCAAAAGCGATGTTTTCACTGCTTATCAAAAAGTGGAGGCTCTATGGGAAGCTAAGTCTGGCAACCGCGTTGTCACAGTTCGTATGGATGGTGCTAAGGAATTTTCTCATGGTCGCCTTGCAGAACATCTCACTTCTCATGGTGTTGTCATGCAAGTAATGGCACCTTATGCACACTCACAGAATGGGAAAGCCGAATGTTTCATTCGGACTCTCGAGGATGGCTTTCAAACCTTGCTCGCTGACTCCGGCCTCCCTATGTCTTTTTGGGGAGATGCTGTCCTTACTGTTGCATATATCCGTAATCGTGTACCGACTTTGGTTCTACCTGCGAACATGACACCCTTTGAAGAAATGGAACATACCAAGCCTGACCTCTCCCACCTTCGGGTATGGGGGTGTCAATGTTTTGTGGCTATTCCGCCAGAACTCAGAACTAAAGGTGGCCCACGTCGCTTTGAAGCCGTATTTGTTGGATATGAAGAGAATTGTCTGGGTTGGTGTGTCTGCGATCTCAACGGGAAGTACCATTTTTCTTGTGACATTGTATTCAACGAATTAGTTCCTGGCCGTCTTTCCCCTTCCACCTCTCCACCTTCCTCGTCTCCATTCAATCCTTCCTCATCCTCCTCTTCTTCCTCTCCTCCTTCACCTCGTCCTCCTCGTATCCTCACTCGAACAGCTAAAGGTCAAGCTTTCATGGATGCCATTCGACTTCGGGATGATCATCTCATGGCCAGACAAATGAAGGCTCCTCATCCACAACAATCTTTAAGTGCCATTACAGATTTTGTTTCCTTCTTCACTACTGATGACCTCCTCCCTTCTGAATCACTTGTTGATCTCAACTCCCATGAACAAGACGCATTTACATCCTTTTGCCTTCTTACATCAGTTGATCATCATCGTTTCCACAGATCACAAACTTTTGATTTGCGCAAAGCACCAGAATCATATCATGAAGCCCTGGTGCGACCAGACGCGGATGTATGGCATGCAGCCATGCATCGGGAGCTTGACAGTCTTGAAGAAAGAAAGGCTTTCAAACAGACTACTCTCCCTTCGGATCGAAAGGCCATTGGACTCCGGTGGTGTTTTGCTTATAAGTTTAATCCTGACGGTTCCATTATCAAAGGCAAGGAGAAAGCTCGTTTAGTTGCTCAGGGTTTTAGCCAACGACCAGAAGATTTTGGCTCCACCTACTCCCCTGTAGTGAAGATCACCAGCATTCATATTGCATTGGCTTATGCGGCTCATCATGATTTAGAGATCATGAGTTTTGATGTTAAAACTGCTTTTCTGCATGCTAAACTTTCTACCATTATCTATTGCAAGCAGATCCCTGGTTTCCCTGAAGCTGAACCTTCTACGGTTCTTCGCCTACTTGTGGCGCTTTATGGTCTCCGTCAATCTTCGTACGAGTTCTACATGCTTCTCCGAAGTCTGATGACTCGTCTAGGGATGACACGTTGTGAAGTCGACCATGCTGTTTTCTATGGTCGATGGTCATCTTCACCTCATGATTCTATCCCAATGCCATCTAATGGCGATGATCTTATTCTCATGGTACCTGTCCATGTTGATGATGGTCTAGCTGTCACAAATTCTATTCCTTTGTACACTTGGTTCATTGCTGAACTGTCCAGGGAATTGGAAGTTGTTGACCTGGGACTGGTTTCTATGTTCCTTGCGATACGCATTCATCATGATCGTGATCGTCGAAAGATTTATCTTTCTCAAAAGTCCTTTATTTCAGATCTTCTCGATACTTGGAACATGTCAAACTGCTATCCTTTGCCTGTCCCCTTACGTCAAAAACTACATGAACTCCCACCTCCTCCACCGAACTCTCTGCCTGATATCACCAATGACGATGACATCAAACTTCATTTTCAACGTCTTGTTGGTAGTCTCATATATCTTGCTGTATGCACCCGCCCCGACATCGCTTATGTTGCGATGGCGCTAGGTCAGTACAATGCTTCACCAACTAGGGCTCACTTGCTGGTGGCTAAAGGTGTCTTACGATATCTTGCGGGTACTGCGGATTTATCACTAGAGTTTGGTATGGAACAATCTGCTATATCCGCACCTGTTTATGGCTTCGCACGATGTTGCATTGTTACGGATGCAGATTGGGCGACTGATGAGAAGGATCGACGGAGCATCTCTGGTTACTGCTTCTATTTTCTTAACTCACTCATCTCATGGTCCTCTACCAAGCAGAAAACTGTCTCGCTTTCTTCTACAGAATCCGAGTACTATGCAATGACTCATGCTATAAAGGAAGCGCTCTGGATTCGCCTGTTTCTTACTATTCACAGACTCCCAATTCCCCATCCCTTTCCTCTCCTCTGTGACAATCAAAGCACCATCGCTCTTGTTGAATCTGAAGCTATCTCATCTCGTTCAAAACACATCGATGTTCGCTATCATTTTATACGAGATCACATTGCCGAAGGTTCATTTCAAACTACCTGGATACCTACCTCCGACATGACAGCAGATATCTTCACGAAACCTCTCCTCCCTCCTCTCTTTCTCAAACACTGCGATGCCTTAGGTCTTATTTCTATTTAATTCCTTCCGCTACTTACTTTCATTTTATTTTATTCTTCCCTTCCGTCCTGATGGGGGTGTGTTAGTAGATCAGGACTCTGGATCATGTGACCATTCACTTCGTACTATATATACTACACTCTCTTCTTTTCCTCCTCAGTTGTCATCTCCTTCATCCCCTGACACTGAGGCTGTGCTCCAGCTCTAGGTCTGATACCAACATACTGAAGTGAAAATATTTTGAGAAATATCATCCACCAGGTATGTATTTAGTATGAGAAACATAATCTTATTACTTATGCTAGAGTATCAGATGAGTATTTTGATGATATTCAAGGTTTTTTCTCAATACTGTATCAATGTTGGCTTATATACTTACAATATTGAGAAAAAACCTCAATATCATCAGAATACTAATATGATACTTTGACATAAGTAATAAAATATTCTTTCTCATACTAAACACATACCTGGTGGATGATATTTTGGGAAAGTTTTATGTACCATCAAAATACTCTCAAAATATCTTTATGTCAGTATGTTGGGATGTTTGCAGTGTAAGGTAAAGTTCTTGGGAAAAACAATGAATCTGTAAGCAAGTGGAGGAAGATTTAAAAGCGGGGATAATCATCCATGTGTTCAAGAAAGTTGACAAAGAAATTGACAAAAAGCCAACTTTCTCAAATCAGAGGATAGATGAAAGGCAGGGAAAGAGTGTGTAACGTGCGAAGCCCATTAAGAGTGTAAAATTCTGGTGAAAGATTTATTTGAACGACGCCAAGGGGCCCAATCCCCAAGCCGTGACGAGTCAAAAAAAAGTCTCACGAAAAGAAGAAAATCAAACCGCATCAACAACCAGAAAAGCGGAAAGATATGCAAGCGACCAACAGTAGAAAGCTAGGGGGTGAAGAGGAAGGCGACTCCCCAAGTAGGGGTCTTATCCGACGAAATCTCCCTCCCAAATCAAAGAGAAAAGACAACCTTGGGGAGAGGAAAGGAACTGACCATTCGACCCTTGTAAATGCCACCTCTCCCCTTCACGGATTTGCCACATAATATCTTTGAGAACCTATCATCGCATCGTCAGTACTCCAATCAACTCGCGGAAAAGAAAAAAAGAAAAAAGTCGAAAAGAGAAAAATAAGAGCGCAAAAGACTCACAGTCCTATTCTCATACTTCACCCCGACACCTTTCAAGTCAACGATCAAGCAACCCACTTTCGCCTCACCCACTTTCGCATCAACTCGCGGTGCAGTCTCCCTCGTCCTTGGCGTAACGGACCCCTCACTGACATCCAACACGTGCGTAACCCACCCCGGCAACTCCTCCTGTGCGCGCATCCCAAGGATTATACGTGGAGCGCGGGAGGCATGGAGTTCTTCTAGATGGGCCAGGAGGTGCGTGCGAGAGGTTGGGTCTAGGCCGGCTAGATAAAGGAAGAGGGGGAGTTAGTATCAGGTTTAAATGCCTGAAAGGTGGAGAGAACGAAAAAGAGGGTGGAAAGGAGGAAGAAGGAAGAAGGAAAGAAGAGATAGAAGAAATAGAAGAAATAGAAGAAATGAAGGTAGGAAGAAAAAGAGAGTGGAGGGAGGGAAGTGATGAAGGGAGGGAAGAGAGAGGGCGAGAGCAGAGAAGAGATGGAGGGAGGAGAGGCGAGCGGGAAACGCGAGGCAGACACAAAGGTGCATAGGCGCGAGAAATGAAGAAAGTGGAGAAGTGAAGGGAAAGGCGGAAACAAAATGCAAAATACGAAGGATAGCAAGAGGGAGGAAGGGAAGCAAGGACGGCGGCGGAGAAGACGCGAGAAAAGGAGGAAAGAACGTTTGGGAAGGGGAACGAGGAAATGCAAGGACGAAGAATCACGTACTCAGCGGCTCATCCAACAAAAGTACGTCCGGAGTCTTCATAACAGCCTTAGCAACCCTCGCCCCTCTCGTTTGCCCGTTACTCAGCGCGATGAGCGGTAAATCCATAAGGTCCCTTAACCCGAGTTTATCCACCAGTTCCTCAAGCTTCCCTCCCTTTCCTTCTTCCCCCACCCCATCCGTGTCAAGCACCCCAGAATTCAGACTATCCCTTAAAGTCCTCCCATCTTCATCCCTTACAGCCCCATAACGTGCTGTATAATCGTAAAACGCGCCTCCTGCCGCTCCCCTCCCCCCGGTATTTCGGAAAGAGACGAACCCGAGCCGACGCCCATCGAATGGGTCCAGTCCACCCAAGAAGGGGTATAGGCCTGGAGAGGGAGGTGGAGGTGATATGCGGTTGTTTCCTAGAAGTGTCTTTTCATTCGTTCAATTGGTCAGTTGAAGTCAAGGGAGGAAGGGAAGGAAAAGAAAGGATACCTGGAACAACACGCTCTTCCCTGCTCCGCCCCTCGAGCTTGACACGATAGCCCACGCTTCTCCTTCATGGACTGTCCATTCGACGGATTGGAGGGATGGAGGTGTGGATGGGTTGGCGCCGAAGGGGTATATGTTGGCTTTTGGGATGTGGAGAGTCATTGGTGGTGGGTTTGACGAAGAGGAAGAGTAGGATCGGAAGCGGGGTTGAAAGAGCAAGCTGCAGAGGAACACGCGGCAAGGTGGCATCGACATGGGTATTCTTGATTTTGGTGGGAGGACGAAGAGTTTGCGATTTACATCTTGAAGTGGTTGGCAAAGAGTCGGAGTCAGTCAGTCATTCCGAAGACACCAACTCCGATCACTCATATATCCGTGATATTTTTCTCAACGAAGGACAACTACTACTCCCATACACAATCAGCATCCGCCGTTGCAGAACCAGGAGAAGCGCTAGCCCGCGATGCTTAGTCCCAAGCAAAAACACTCCGAACAGTTCAGTTTGTCTTTTAACTTGAGTTGGTTCGTCAATTTGTTCATTAGTAACGAATACGTGGACTTCTAGTAAAAACGAACGCGCTCATTTTTGAAAAGCATCTTGAACTATGCCATGGAGCGCGCCACGTCCCATGGCCACCGTAGCAATCAATCATGAGATTAAAATACCTCGCGCAATTTGAATCGAATCCCTCGCCACCACTCGACTTGCTCAACGTCTCAAATGTAAAGCTCAGCATGGACGACTGGCGAGTTTGAAAATCTCAACTAGGACTCGGAGCGTTGAGGAGAACAAACCATCGTGATCAATCATGCTGGACTCGCCGAGATCTGGGCTGGGAATTTTTAATTGAGGAGAACGGTCGAAGGCGTCTCCTTCCGACTCCGGATCCCAAGAACGACCTCGGACACACTGAACACTCAAGATCTAACAACGGGCTTCCTCGAGCGCTTCCTTTGCGACCTGCGCTATACCATTCGGTATTTACCCGTGCCATTCCGTGAATTACCCCAGACTCGGAGAATTACGAAGAAATAAATCAGTGTCGGGATCATCAGCGCCGGACGTGAACGATTTATACCAGCGGTGGACGCGGACAACTCTCAGCAGCAGCAGACGACTCATACCAGCAACAAAGATGCAAGCGGCAGGAGTTGCCGCGATGGCGCAGAATTTTGCCTCACAACCCATGCAGGACTACCGTTACATAGGAGGGTGTTTGGCCAGCCCAAATATCCAGCATCCCAACACTCATCACCTCGCTCTTCAAACAAGCTATTTACTCCTGATGCGGCTCTGAATTTCAGCTGGGACCAGGACTCGCCGTGAGGGCCAAAATCAGTTTCTGACAAACGCCAGGCCCTCATTCGAACTTCGGACGCGCTAAAAATCCTATTAGAAACGTCTTCATCTCTTTCTGTGAGGGTCGGGCGGACCCTATTCCCATGAACGATATTGGTCCGGGTCTAGCGAGCATTTTTTCCAGGCCAGTTCAACTTAGGTGGAGTCATAAATGCGTTCTCCACGCGGACTCGGAGGCAGTTTGACAGGACAAGACACTATAGTATTAGCAAGGTCAGAGCGCAACTTACGCACTTTCCAGCCACGGACACGACAATTCATATGCTCAACATGTTTCAGACATCTTACTACCGTGCCATGCATCAATACTGGACTTGGCAGAACATTTTTGAAATGCCTCCACCGACTCTGTGCTAGTGAAAGCGGGGCTTTCTACTTATCGATTATTATACAAACCTAACTCGAACAACACCTCGGACTCGGAGACCATGATCAATCCGACCAGCGACGGAGAAGAATTAGGAGGACTTGGACAATCGTTCAGTGAATCCCGGGGACGACGCATGAGAATCTAATCGAGATACCTTCATTTCTGCACATGCGAGAGCCGGGCTTCCTACTTATCTATCGTTAAAAAGTCAAGCAACGCATCGAACTCAAATCCCATTAGCAACAGAAAGAGGAAGTGGGAGGACTCTGCCGAGATGTTTAACTTGGAGCCTTGGCTGGCGTTGCCTGGCTGAGAAATTGGATGGAACTGCGATACCAATGTGTCTGCAAAAAGGTCGGCCCATAGTTTTTAGGAGACACACCCTGACGCTGCCCCAAATCAGAGGAGTCAGCAATGCCTTCTCTCATAAAAATTGCCGCGGAAATTATCGTGCTCCAGGGCGCGATCCAGGTGGCAAGAAAGTATGTAAGTACAGCTGAGCTGATGACTTACATATCAAGTACACTCGCTGCTCCCGGAGTCCCACATTTTCCCTCGTCATACATGACATTCAAGTAGAGATATTGAATATTGAATTGAAATTGACCTCGCGATATCTACGCGATTATGAACTCTTATGAACACACCTTCAACCGGAACGGCACATGAGTTCGGTGAGAAGGTTTTTTTTTCTGCAACTTGAAAAAGAGACTCATTCGATTTATGGAGTGGGTTGACCGGCGGGCTAGGTCACGAAAATCGGGTCAACAGGGGAAGCGATCTTAATGAGGTCCAACGCGACTGTGAACAACGTAGATGCCGTGCCCAAGAAGTAGCGGGTTTGTTTTGGCGACTTTTCCGGACGGGACATGGCTTGAGCTTCCCGTGGCCTATTACTAGATCTAAGAAAGCCCCATTTTGGCTGCAAAGCGAGTATAATGAAGTACTTACATCTCGAGATATAATGCACAATGCATCCATGAAAAAGAATGTTGGAAGCAGTAAGATAAGTGGCCTCGACATCTCAGCACATACCCCCTTCTTACACAATCTCCCATGGCTAGCACACGTCAGATGTCCAGCGGTAGGGTCGGTTCATTGGCCATTGCCTATAAAAAGGAAAGTGATCAACTTCCTTGCGGAAAGAGAAATGTGAAATGCGAAACGCAGATAGCAGGCCACGAAAACAGAAACGTAAACGTCAACATAACCGCGAGAGGTGAAAACACGACAAGCAAAGACGTGAGAGAGCGGAAGGCAAAAGGGAAACCAAAGAACGAGAAACTAAAAGTGGAGAAACGCGAGAGGCGAAACGTGAGAGGCGAAACGCAAGGACCAAAGCCACGAAAGCAGAAACAGAAACAGAAACACGAAGACGAAAGACACAAAGAGACAAGCCATAATGAAATCGAACACAAAGAGAAAAAAGATGGTGAAAATAAACGGAAAGCCAGACGACAATAAGAAGCCGAAACCAAAAACAGAGAAAATAAGGAGAGGATAGCAGGAGACAAGGAGAAGGGAGGGAGGATTGGCAGGAGATGAGAGAGTAGAGGGAGGGGGAGGAGGGGAGAGGGGGGGGCAAGATGTTCCAAGAAGGGAAGATTCGATCCACGAGATGAAGACAGTATTCAAAGAAACAGAGAGAGCCATCGTTGATGTCGACATGCCGGTGTGTTGACAATGTTGATGCTGAAGTTGAGTTCAACAGGCGATGGTCTTCCAAGGTCAATGCCCAGCCACCTCACCCCGCCCACTCTGCAGCCCACCCATTCTC
>Ga0307507_10002991_pt1 | contig 33874 bp, 18 predicted proteins | sample 7_EM_MG_FD_207223 | JGI IMG/M metagenome (GOLD analysis project Ga0307507, IMG submission 207223) | Populus trichocarpa ectomycorrhiza microbial communities from riparian zone in the Pacific Northwest, United States - 7_EM | ecosystem: Host-associated > Plants > Roots > Unclassified | place...
GGACTTTTCAAAATCTCTGGTACTAAGAAAACTAAGCTTTTGAGAATTACGGAAAAGACGAGATGTTTGGCCTATCATTAATTCAGAAATTTGGCCGATTGTAAATTGTCCTAGTCCAGGCCGGTTCGTTAAGGTGACAGGTGGGGAGAAATCTTGGTAATTTTGCGGTCGCGCTCCTCAAGGTGTCACGAAAAAGTAGCATAGAATCCCCAAAAATATGTCAACCTGCGGTCTTTATCTTCACAATCATGAGAGTGTGTATCGATAACTTAGTAAGGCGAAGTGCAGTGCTACTAGCTCTCGGTAGTCCACACAGCTGCGGCGTTCTCTGGTGTCTCCCGTTGGGCCATTTCCGAAACAATCTGACATTTGTCTCTCATTGGCTTGAAAGAGAATGTGGCGCTGCGCACGGGCGGGGAAGAGGAAAAGCGAAGCTCACATCCATGGTTCTAATGGAAACACCATCCCTGTCAGATTTTCACGCGCAACCCTGGCCCGGCTTTTTTCTTCACTCATACAAACTCGACTGCCGCTTTCCACTTTGTTTTTCACATACCCCCTCGCTACACACCCTCGCTACGTACCACACGATACTTGTTGCTATTCTTTCGTTTGACACTTGATATTACTTTGATAGGCATGGGTTTCCAAGAAGGTGAGATTGAATGGCGCTTTTTTCTTCTCCTCCTTTTCGATGTTTGCTTGGTGAATTGTGACCTAGATTGTGGCATTCCTTTCTCTTCAACGACATCTAATGCAAACCAGGGCAAGAAATAAATCTTTTTCATGAGCACCTGGGACTAACAGTTCATTTACATTAGGTGACTCCAAGAAGGGGGCGGACCTTTTCAAGCAACACTGCTCTGGATGCCACACCCTCGAAGCCGGCGGCGCCAATATTGGCGGTCCTAACTTGCATGGCGTATTTGGACGTAAGTCAGGAAAGGGGGACGGTGTCTGGAATGAGGAGACTTTGGTGCCTTATCCTCTTCTCCTTTATTGATGAGGGGTTAGAAAAGGTAGGTTAACTAATTGTGGCTGGATTTTATATAGTTCGAGTATCTCGAGAGCCCGGCGAAATACATTCCCGGAATTAAGAAGACTATCAAGATTTCGGATGAGAAGAAGAGACAAAACTTGATTACGTATGTTTCCTTTCCCACGGGTGTCTTCTTTGGTATTTCAGGTTGATACGGTACTGATGCTTTGTCCGTGTGCGATAGCTACCTGCGCAAAGCTACTAAATGAACGCTTCAATGTTTGTTTTTTCATCTTGTTCGTCTCATAAAAAAAAGAACAGCTGCTTATAGGACTCATTTCTACCCTTCCGCTCCTTATATTTTACTTTGCCGGTGCACCAAACGCTGGTCGTGGTTCGCTGCGAACAAATTGTATTATATTATTACATGCTTTGTTTTCTCCCATCTTGGTGGGGATGTGTGAAGGGAGCAATACATGACCAGGTTGAAGTTTTTGGCTGATTTCCGATGTATACTACTTGGATGATATCGTATATTCACATAGACGATCGGCATTTTGGCTTCACTTGTAAACTGCTGACATGACAACTGTAACAACATATATTACGGAATTTCATGAATTCTCTAGATGTATTTATGTATTATTCGTGATCACACATGCTAATAATATCCTTAGACTATCTTAGGTCCCTTTTGCCTAAACCGTCCAGATCTAGAATTTGTGGATGATAAAACCAGACGGTGGCATGTCAACCGACAGACAGTGCAAAAGTGTTTGCCTAATTTTCTGCCTTCCTAAATTAAATTCTTGTAGCCAAACAGTCAAATCGTGATATTGCCTCGGAGGTGTCTACGGAAACCCCACCAAACAGTGGCAACACTCTATGGTAGGTAAAACCCCCGATACCCATTTATCACCTGGGAAACGTCGCTTCATTGAAATCACTTCCCATTCTACCAGTTTGGCAGTATGTCTCTCACACAGTTGCTTTCGAGCTTCATCACGCCTTCTGTGTTACATACTATCATAGTAGGTGATCGAGCGTAAGTCACCTAAGGCGATGCATACGATTTTTTAGCTTATTACGTATGACAAGGTTCCAATAGTATGCTCAATCTCTTCTTCCCTCTCTCCCACTCTCCCTAAGCAGGGTGGTTACAAGGAATCATCTAAGCTGTTCTTTTATTGCTGATATAATTAACTAAATAATAGCCGTAATGTTGAAATCACCGGCAATCACTCGGTGATGATGCAGATGAAATTTTTTCCTTTGCACTCGCGGTTAAAAAGGTTAAGGTACATAGGTGTGCAATGTTCTAGTGAACTAAAAAAAATCAAAAGAAACGGCCACAATATTAGTTTGCGAACACCGACTCTGAGGTCAACAACTATCCCAAAATGAAGGATCGTCGCGTGCAGAGTAAGCGCGGAGAGGGCGAAGAAAAAGAAAGAGCGGGGTATTTTCTCCGTATTTACCGCGCCGAGACATTTGTAGTGTCCCTTGGGCTAAGACAGTATAATTCGCGACCAGGACGCTAAATATTACCCAAGTCCAAATCAGTCGGGTACCATAGCTAGCTATTTCAGGTTCAGACTTTGGCTTTTCGAGTTAGAGTGAGTCAGCATCTTAGCAACCATTTTAATCCCCAACGAATCATAGTCCTCGAATAACTACAGAAATAATTAGCGTGCTGGTCGCGAATTTTACTGTCTTAGACTGCCCGAGGGATAAAATACAGATTGTGCTTTTCGCCACATACGGTATCCTTGAGAGCTTGCATCTACCATAACTTAGTTTACGTAAGCGCAAGGAACTCATCGATTGAAAGAAATGATCGGATTACGCATGTTTATTGTTTCGTTGGTTTTACCGGGGAGATCGAGCACAATGTGATTTGGCGATAAAGAAAGTCTCGATAGCGCATTGGTTGGACCCCCAAACGCTCACGTGGCATGGCTCGAGTTTGGATACGCGCTGCAGTGGATAAGGAGATGACGAGGGCAAAGTTTGCAGCGGCACGTTAGGGTATGGCACTATCACCTGTAGTGTTAATAGTGCTGAATTTCCCTACACCACGCTAAAATGCTGGCTAAAAACTAGTTTCACACTTTTCTGGAAATGTCAATCGAGTGATCGATATCAAAAGCATTTCAAGTCAAATTAGGATACAGATCTTTTTCCAATAGATAGGTTCTGCTAAGGCCGTCATAATACGAACTGTACTTGATGCCAGAGCAACGACGCTAACCATTCCAAATTTGTATAGGCTCAACTTTAGTAAAGTCTTAAGAACAATTCTTAAATAAGACGGTCGTAAAGGGGTTGTGTTTACTCGGTTATTTACCAAAAATTGGTGGAGTTTGTGCCAACACTACAATAAGAGAAAAGTTTTCAACCCACACCAATTTTTGTACTGTTCTTAGCAAAACTTCTGTTTTCTGACCGTTCAATCTGCCAATCGGGGGAATACGCTGGTTTCGGTAGTGTCTCTTTAGCACGATGTAGGGAAATTCGGCACTATCAACACTGCAGTGGATAATAGAGGGGCGGTAAAAGGAAATCAAACTCAGATTCCGACCATTGCTAGTATGATACATATGCCTAGAAACTATGAAGGCTGTTTACTCAGATCTGGATGGTTTCCCACTTTTCTCGCTAAAATTCCGGAGACCCCTACAAGACGATGATAAAAAAGGATAAGAAAAATTTTGATATGACGGGAAAAAAGATGAAGATATAAGACTCAAACATGAAGGCGGGCAAAAGCAATGCCGGTAGAAAAAAGGGAGGGGAAAAACAAAAGGAAGTACAGTACCATACAGTGATAATATTAGTAAAGTATGGTGACTCTGTAAACAAATGAAATAATCCGCACTGACTTATAGTCACCTTCGCGCACTATAAACAATCAAAGTCCCTGGGAAATTGTCCACCGCTCGTATACTTGGTAGATCCATGGGGAATTGCAAATAAATGAAAAAAGAGGAGGAATCGGAAAGGGGGGAGAAAAAAGTAATGAAGGAAATGAGGATACTATCGTGAAACACACTTGTGGTAGAAGGAAGTGAAGGCCGCGTGGTAGGAGTGTTAAAGAGTTGACTAGCAGCTAGCCTAGAGTTGATCAAATGGAAATTCGAGGAATAGGGAGTCGCGGTGAGCTTTGGTGCTGAGAATTAGGACCTACGAATCCTTTTGGGGGAGTGCTGGTCTGGATCGGACGGCTCGGGTGAAGAAAGTGCTGTAGATTTGTCGCCATCTGACGGGGAGATTGAATTCTTGTGTTCGGAGAGTAATTGCACAATGGCGTGGTGTCCATTCTTTAGAGCTTGCGAAAGCGCTGTTTCACCATCGGCATCCACTATATCGGTGTTGACATCGGCTCGCCCTAGCAGCATCTTCACGACTCCTTCATACCCCTCCTTGGCGGCTGCCAGAAGCGGCGTTCGGCCACGATAACCAGTAGCATTGGGGTTGACACCATTCTGTTCCAGTAATATCTTGACGATTCCCTCGTGTCCCTCGCCGGCTGCTCCCAATAGCGGTGTATCTTTACCATTTCTCCCGGGGCTAAGGTTGATATCTGCTCGCCCGAGTAACATCTTCACGACTCCATAATGTCCCTCCTCGGCGGCTTTGTGGAGAGGCGTGTAGCCAAGTTCATCTGTAATGTTAGGGTTGATATCTTTCCTCCTAAGCAGCATCTCCACCCCGACTTCCCATCCTAACCAGGTGGCGTACAAAAGCGGTGATCTGCCATCATTAGCCGCAGTATTGGGATTAATATCATTCCGTTCTAGTAGCATCTCCACAACTTCTGCATTCCAGTGGGTGAAAGCTAGCAAGAGTGGTGTTTCGCCAAGTATATTGGTGGTGCCACAGTTGAGATCAGCTCGTTCCAACAGCCACTTCACAGCTTCCTTACATCCTTTCGAAACGGCCGCATGGAGTGGGGTTTGCCCAGATGGAGTCGCAGTGTTGGGGTTGACGTCTTCTCTCTCCAGTAGTATCTTCACGATTCCCTCATGCCCCTCGCTGGCGGCCCCAAAGAGTGACGTTCTGCCCTCCTTGTCTAGGGCGTTGGGATCAACATCCACCCGCTCTAGCAGCATCTTCACGACTCCTTCATGTCCCTCGACGGCGGCTCCGAAGAGCGGCGTTCTGCCCTCCTTATCTGGGGCATTGGGATTAATATCCACTCGCTCTAGCAACATCTTCACGACTCCCTTGTGCCCCTTCTTGGCGGCCTTGTAGAGCGGCGTTTGGCCATATTGATTCGTAGTATTGGGATGGGAATCTGCTCGCCCCAGAAGCATCTTCACTACTCTTTCATGTCCCTTGCTGGCGGCCACGAAGAGTGGTGTATTCCCATAAAGAGCCCTAGTTTTGGGACTTATGTCGTGCCGCTCGAGTAGCATTTTGACGACTCCTTCATGTCCCTCGTAGGCTGCTCTGAATAGAGGCGTTTCGCGACGATCAGCTGCGGTATTGGGATTGATATCCATCCGTTGGAGTAGCACCTTCACGACTCCCTCATGCCCCTCCATGGCGGCTCTCCAGAGAGGTGTTTGACCCCATAGATTCGCAGGGTTGAGGTTGACATCTCCACGCCCCAACAGCATCTTCACAACTCCTTTATGCCCCTCCCGGGCGGCCATGAAGAGCGGTGTTTGGCCAAATTCATCGGCAATCTCGGTGTCCAAATCGGCCCGCGCCAATAACAACCTAACAACTGCCTCATGCCCACCCTTGGCTGCCCATGAAAGTGGTGTTAAGCCCTCCCTCGTGTAGGAACTCATCTTCGCTGTACTAAAGGAGCTTATATTAACCTAGACTCTAATGAAAGACCAGTATCCCCTCTCAAAGGGACAGCGGGCTAATCTCACAATGGTGTCGTAAACGGTCAAAACAGTAATTCGTATTTGCTTTGGGGTCGAGTGTTCACAATAGGAACGTATAGGCACTGGTTCGTCGCAGTTCACAAAGACTCACAGAAGGAAACAAAAAAAAATCGATAAAAAGGGAATCGTTTCTGGTGGTTTTGGCGTTCGTCCTTTCTTGTCCAGAAGGATGTTGTTGTCTCTTTCGTGGTCTCGGTCGTTTCTTTTTTAAATGGTCTGTGAAGGAGAGGCGAATTATAAAAAGTTGTTCGCCCACAAATTTTGCCGACGGCAGTCACCTATGCAAACCCTATAGAATGCTAAAGAAATATCATGAAATACAAATTCAGGTATTAACTAAAACCTATAAACCCACTTCTCTACCCTAAAGTGCCCTCACACGCAAGGGCAAGGGCATTGTTTATCCCCACATCTCTACCGTGTCGAGGCTAACATCTACTCGCTCCAGTGGCATACCCAGAAACACGAAGGACTCAGTGTCGACGGAATCAAGCAACTCTATATTATGGACTGTGATAATGAGGAGGACGAATATCGGATATTGGTCGAGCTCTATCATATTTCGACAATTGGGTCTTCGGTCACATTCATCAAGGTATGCGACCCAATAAGGGTTAGATGATGCTGTGAGTGAGGGGGCTAATTCTTCCTGATAGAAACACAAAACAGCATCCAAGATCCACAGGCGAATTGTAGCAGATAGACATAAGGTTGCTACACTCCATGGTGCACAGGCAGGCCAAGATAGAGCCAGAGTTATTGTTGATTTCAGTTCAGGGAAAGCTAAAGTTCTCATTACTACTAATGTTTGGCCCATGGTATTTATGCAGCAAGTGTCTCGATGGTGGTTAATTAGGACGTTCCTCTCTATCAAAATCGTCGTCCGGACTCTCAGACATATCTTCATCATATTGGATGAACAGGAAGGTTTGGACCCGTGGGTGTAACAAGTAGCTTTGTTTACAACAACCAGAGCTGGACCGAGATGAATGAGATATCTAACTACTTTGGTGCTAAAATGATAAGGGTTCTAGTCAATGACATAGATGTATGGTTCTTCTAATTCCTAGAGCTAAGCTTACAATACTCATCGATTATTGGTAGGAGTTTGAGGAAATTGTCAACCGGGTACTAGAGAGCAAGACAGCTAGTGCCATCGAGTAGACATCCGTGTTTACGATATGAACATGAGAAACAATGATAGACACTATCGAACTACGATACCGCATCAAGTGATATTTACATAATAATATAGACCTTGCCCGAGTGATAGATCATAGATAGAGGCACCCGTCTTGGCAAAGATTTGTGACCCCACACCCAGAATTTGTCGAATGCTGTTCGCTCAATTTCAACAACGCCCTCCTCCAACTATCTACACTATCCATTTAGGATCGCCGTTCCTTGAGCGACATTTTCGATCAATCCATTTCGAAGCCGTTTCTAGCTTACTTGAAGTTCTCATTAGCTCAATTCGATCGGTTTGGCTCGTGTTATTTTGACGAGGCTGCCATCACGTACGGAATCCTACGTTTGACATCCAAAACAGCTGCAGGACTTGTCTCGACTATTGGTGTTGCCCAGCTCCGAACTTCTGAACACTTCTATCAACACTCCGAGATGTCGCAAGCACCGTTAGAATCGAAAGATGGATCACTGTTTCAACAGGTCCTAAGGTGTGAAGAAACAAAGCAATACAAGACGGGCTTAAACGCCGCTGGGGTCGGTGCTGGGGTAGGGCAATTTCTGGGAAACATTTTTTTGGCACCGGTTATTGACATTTTCTCTACACAATTAGCAAATTCTCCGTAAGAACCCTAAACATGGAGAAGCTCTTGCGATGAAAGGCCTTATCCCAAACTCTCTTAGATGGACTGAAGAGGCATTCGCAATAGCTAAGGAGGCCCTGCGGCAAGATATGAAGTCCCACGTCTGCTGGCACGGCTATGGATCGCTCTACCCGTCTGAGAAGAACTTTGACTCTATTAAGGTGTACAAAATTGCACTTTGGTCGGAACCGGAATCCCAACCAATCTTAAGGGATCTAGCACTATTGGAGGTTCTGATGTGGGGTTACCCCGGCTATGTTCAATCTCGATGTAAAATCCTTCAGAGGCCCCCGCAGCTCTGACAGAACTGGACGGAACTGGCGGCCGTATTATATATCTCGTGTCCTACTCACATTTCCGAAACTATTTCCGGAATAATATTTATAATTTCCTCAGCTGAAATCGTCCATCGCTTCTGGAATGGTATCCTCCTACAGTTTAAATTCGAGGAACATGATGATATTACGCTTGATGAGTGTTATGCATCCAGTCGCTGCCCTCCCAGCAAGATGCGCTTCAACTTCACCCCCGATATATGATCTCCTGGTCAGAAATATCAGCGCGTCTAGAGACTTCGGGAGGATTTCGTTGAGCAAATCATGGAGTTTCGCCTGTTGTCTGGCGGGACACTCGTCTAAGGCATCAATGCATATAAATGTGAGTTGTAAGGAGGATATATGCCCCAAGAACTGTACAATTTTAGCGACCGCTACCCTCTGGCCACCAATGACCTTCTCTCTCCTGAAAAGGTTTAACTATTGTTTGTAGAACCTCATTGAGCACACCAACAACCAGTTTCAGCACCGAACCTAGAATCACAGCCGGGTATTGCTCCTCCCGAGTTGCGAAGTGGAAGTAGAAGCACATAACGGTAGCGTTTCCCTCCGCAGCCTGCTCCCATAGTATAGTTATCACTAGCGAGCTAGAATCATACTATATTAGCCATGCATTCCTTTCCTTACGTATAAGTTCTGTTGCTTAATGTAGGTCTTGCCGAACCCCGGACCTCCGTAGCAAAACAAAGCAGAGCTATCTGATTGTGTTGCATGGGTACTGAAGAGCGAAGGGGTTCAAGCGGAAGATTCCGTCTAGAAGTTTTAAATTCACTAGGCGAAGTGAATGATCAAAGCCCAGGAATCGTGAAAGGGAGGAAAAGAAAAACCAGAAGACTGGTAGGGGCAATAGCCGCTCAAGCTATCGTAATTCACCAAGTACGTAGATAGAATCAACTAGTTGACAAAGAAAAAAGATCAGGATACTGAAATTCCTCGCTCACCGAGGCAGTTGTAGCAGTCGTCGTCATCCTCTCACTCCCATGCTAACTATCTGGCTTATATATCACACCCATGACCCTTGCAGGGGTGACAACCATCTACATACCGCTCACTGCCACTACTGGCTCTAGAAACCACCTAGGGAAACATATAAAGCTATGAAAATACTAAGTGTGAGTAAAACTAAGTATTAACCCCACAGTAGCACTAAGCCAAGTCCCATATTACTTAGCTTTTAAGAGCCATTGTCCTAGCTCATCAACCCTGTAGGTTTGAATATCTTTTGACTGTGTGAAAGGTCCAAGCCAGGATAGGCAGGTAGAAATTTGGGAGTTCTCGCCAGCTACCCTGCAGTTATCCCACACACTGCTCGAGCAGAAATGCTGACTTTAATACTTCCTAATTGACCTGATTTTTTCCCTACATTCAGAAAAGACCAGGAGCCTAATATCTGTACATTAACCCTTGTGATTGACTAAACTCCAAGTTCCAAAAACCAGCATTTGCAGCAGTGGGATAAATCATAATTCCAGAATGTCAAGAGTTTGCATCAGCAAAATGTAAAAAGCACTCCTGGTCCACCAAGGGGGGTTATGGTCCCCCTGGTCCTCCTGATCGACCCTGATCCACCCTGGTCCACATTTTCGGTAAAATATCAAAAAGGGTGGATTAGAGCGGATCCTAGTGGACATAGTGGGCCATGGGGGCCAAAACCTCCCTGGGTAGACTAGGACTGTTCAGGACCACTGTGGACCATCCTCTTACTTTTGCCGGATGAGGGTTTTTATATTTCAAAATCATGTTTTAAAAATACCAAGACTAAGGCCGTATCTTTTATTTTATCCAATATGGGATCCATGTCATCTGTGGAGAAATCCAGCTCGCTGCTAAAAAGTCTGATGTTTCTGGAAGTATACTAAAAGAAACCTACAAATAGGAGTTGACCCATTCCTGATAATAAAGGCAAAGGTCATATCTTTACAAAAAAACTATAGTAGTAAATGTGATTGGTAAGATGAAGATTATTGTGTGATAGTTCATGGACAATGGAGCTAGAACAGTGGTGTGTATATAGTTCAAGGAGTAGCTGCAGGTGAGATATTTGAATTGTTATGGAATTGATACTCATTCTAGTGAGATGTATGGAAATAAGGTATACTAAGAGATGAAATACAATAGAGGTTAAACTGTGAGAATGCTGAATCAATAGAAGATAGTAGCAGCATTCTCAATTGTTATAGTCTGGGGGCATGAGATAAGAAGATGCCATCAATGAAGGGCAATCAGAAAGCCAGGTTGGAGATTTCAGTTAAAGGAGGAGATTGCAAGTAGGGAGGATTGTATGAAGTACCAATGGAACAATAGAAGAAGGTCCGTTGAAACATCATACTTAGATATATATAGGACTCTTCTAGCTAAGGTAGAACAATGAGGACTATAAGAGTCTCTGCAGTTGATGTCATCTTTGCTTTACTAACTAGAGGCCATGTGTTAGTTCTTGCCTTTGCATGAAAAGTCTGATAATCAGCACTGGAGATTCAATTGACTATATAAAAGCTAAGCACATATTCTTCAAATAGGAATATAGTTCATAACTCATAAAACCGACAGTAGCTTCTACAAAGATTGAATAGAAGGTCCACTCACTGGGTATTTTGTTGAAAATCAGCCAGTATGTAGTACTTGTAGTATTGGAGCAGAATCCAGAGAAAGAAATTTAACATCATAAATTTATCCGAGAAATACTAATAACAGAACCTTTCAGCTATTACAGAAACTCTATTCACGTCTTTCTTGTCTTCCTTGGAATTCTCTTAATTTACTGTCTATTGGTTTCCTGTCTCCAGCTCGGTACCAGTGTTAACCCAGTTCAATCTACATTGTTTAAGCCCTCCAGCGATATGAATTACATCGTCGAGTTTTTCAGAAAAATTTATATCCCAATCATTCCAAATCCTGTTTGGCCACTCTTAGTTTCCAAATATTCAGAACACACAGGAGTATTTTCTAACTGGGGAATCATATGAGTTCCTTTCATCAAACAACTTTTGATATTTACCCTCCTCTGACATATCTGTTTTCCCTCTATGGAAAGATAATAGATTAATAATTCAATAACCAGCGTTGGGATAACAATTGATACTTTCCACAAACTTCAAACCTGACTAAAGTACACTTTTAAAAAGCATTCATCATGTATGAATGCCATACATTCTACTTGCTTCCTTAAAGTCTCTACTAGAAATACTCATGGTTAACAGGAATCATATAGTTGTCAAACAACTTGGTGATTATACTATTGGGTAAGATCCTATTTGGTAAAGAATTTAAGATGCCTCTACAAGAAGGTTTGTAGGAATGATTAAAAATAAAATAGTTATAAAGATAATGTAGGCAGTGAGTTGTATAAGAGATGCAAGAGATCTATAGCTTCTGGAATCTATAGAATACTCTAATCGCACTCAGAAGAGGCAGGTTACTTCATAATTGTATAACCACCATTGGCATCAATCTCTCCTGCTAAAATGGTAAAATTCTTCTTTCAACTTCCCTGAGATTTGATACAAAGACAAGGAAAGTTGTTTCCTCATTTAAGAATTCACCAAAACCACGAAATGAGTATATGCTGGTTTGAATAAAATGAAATCTTTGTAAAAACAATATATCCAGTTGTGTAGTGGAGGAAAGAGGGATACTTTGGCATGACTATTATAGATACTATATCAAAAAGAATAATATATGTGATATGATATATGAGTAGTAGTAGATAAACCACTTTCAATATTGTATGAAACTTTCAACCAATATCTCAATAGTGGAAAAGAAATATTTATCTAAGTGCGATGTTGCAGGGAAACATGTACTATTATGAAATAAGAGTAAAAATTGTTACATATCAAAGGAAAATTATTATAGAAAGTTGTATTTGGTTGATGATATAGAAGTTTAGAGCAAATTGCAAGTTTATGTGAAGAATAGAGAATATATTAGGTTGTCTTAGAGGTAGTACAGAGAAGCAGTAACTTTTAAACCAGAACATATTTGGCTTAATTAGTCCTAGGTCTCATGCTATAAAACAAACAAGATGTAATTGAAAGGGGCATGCAGATTTATGACTAACAAGACCTAGTGAATAATTAATTTAGGGTTAAAAGAGAGAGTGAAGTTCAATTTGGATTGCATGCAGGAGGGTAAAAGTGTTAGGAAGAGAGAATTAGTACCTAGATAGAGAGAAACTTGGAAACTTGGATGGAACCACTCGTAGGTGAGTTGCAATGGTCAATTGAGAAATATAAGATCCTATTTGACATACTTTCTCAGAGATTCCCAAGAGAAGATATTAACTTCATACAACTTTTGATTTTTACCATTAAGACTACAATAAAAATAATTAGCACTTCTAACACAACCCTTGCTCTTGATAGATATTTGTAAGAATTCTACCATGGATCTTCTAAATCAACAACATTTATTAAGTTGTCTTGGAAGAACAATAATTGTACAGTTTGTACTATTCAAAACATATAGCTAGCAGACAATTAGGTAGTACCTGTGGCTTTGTAAATTTAGATTCTGGGTTGGAGTTGTTTTTGAATTTAAGGTAACAGATTTCAATCATAATAGGATTATAATAAAGTAATTTTAGAATTATAATTAATTTAACAGCATAAGCAAGATGTAAGAGTATTTGTAAATACAATAAATGTTGAAAACCAACAAGAACAGCATTTGTTATAGTTTATTTACAATTCTGCAATGTATTGTTGCATTGTTAGATACATGGCTTATTAAAAGTCCCCTTAGGGTTAATAGAGTTATCCTACATTACAGGATTTATTTAGACTATTTGGTTAGCAATCTGCTTTCTATCACCCAAAAACCTATATTCTAAGTACCTAAAATGCAATTACTAACCATTCAAACTGTGGCTAATGTAATATAATTTTCTTCCTCTTACCCAAAGCTGACCCTTTCAGATTTGATAGGCTCCATATCTACTCACATTATTGGGAAACAAAAACCTCAACATTATTCTCCTCCATCTTCTCTTCAATGCTGAGGTTTTTCTTTCCCCGTAATGTTGGTGGTTCTAGAGTCTATCAAATTTGAAAATCATCGAATTCCTGGTGCCTATTTTGAATCGCACGCACACTAAATTCATGGCTAAATTTCAAATACTATGATAATATTATGGTTACTCAATAAAACTAACCGTACACAAACCATTGATGGTGATGCAACCCTCCTTATTGCCCTGCATTTTCAACACCTCCAAATCATATTTCTCTAGATCAAATATTAATTTCTAACTAGGTATCTGACTATGTATTTATGTTTATATCTTGTTTTTTTTTTCATGACAATAAGGTTGGTGGGGGCGTGGTGATGTCATGCCCCCAAGTTTCCCCTGTTCGTCCGTCTATAGTTAATTTTGGTAAGGCACAATACAAACAGTTGAAGATATGGAACCCTCGCGAATATTTTAACAGAATATAAGTCTCTCTTTATAATATACATTCCTCTGCTTGCCCAACAAAGTTTCGCCCGCGGTGGTACTCATAATATTTTACCTAGCCGTTGCCATGGACTAGCAAATTTTTGCAGGTTTGCTATTAACCCCGCCTGTACGGGGTGTTATGCCATAACCGAATTTAAGCGCAAGCAGCCCATCAATCCAGAAAAATGATCTGATTTCTCACATTTTTTGTTTTTGTTTGTTTTATCGGGGAGACAGTGCGCAATGCGATTACTAGTATAGTAGCATTTAGCGATGCGAAAAATCTCGATTGCGCATTTAATTAGACCCCCCAAGTGCCCACGTGGTATTACTCGTGTTTAGATACGCTCTAAAAGCCAATGAGCAGATGGCGAAGATACTGTACGATGCCGCACGTTGAGGGATAAGAAAAGGAAATTAAACTCAGATTCCGACCATTGTTTTTATGATACATATGCTTAGAAACTATAAACACTGTCTATCCAGGTCTAGATCGGTTCCCACATTCTCAATAAAATTCCGGGAGCCCCTACTTGACGATACTAAAAACAGATAGGAAAGACTCCCGATTTGTTGGGAAAAAAGATGATATAGGTATTAAAGATAGAGGTGAGAAAAAGCAATACCCGTAGAATAAAAAGGGAGGAGGAGGGGAGATGATAAACAGATAACAAGCACTGTAAGGTGTAGTCGTAATATTAGTAAATTATTGTAACTGTGTGAACAAATGAAACTCGCACTAGCTAATAGTCATCTCGCCGCACTATTCACAATCGAAGTCCCCGGGAAATTGTCCACCGCTCATATACTTGGTAGATATATAGGGAATTGCAAATAAATAAAAAAAGAAGAGGAATCGAAAAGAGGGGAGAAAAGTAGTAAAGGAAATGGGGATGCCATCGTAAAACTGACTAATAGAATAAGGAGGTGAAGGTCGCGTGGTAGGAGTGTTAAAGAGCAGACTAGCCGCCAGCCTGGGGTGGATCAAATGGAAATTCGAGGAATAGGGAGTCGCGGTGAGCTTTGGTGCTGAGAATTAGGACCTACGGATCCTTTTGAGGGAGTGTTGGTCTGGATCGGGCGACTCGTATGAGAAGGGTGTCGTGGATCTTTCGCAATATGACTGGGGGATCGAATTATTGTGTTCGGAGAGCAATTGCACAATGGCGCGGTGTCCATTCTTTAGAGCTTGCGAAAGCGCTGTTTCACCTTCGACATCGACCATATCGGTGTTGACATCCCCACGCTCTAGCAGCATCCTCACGACCAGTTCGTGCCCATAGATCGCAGCCCCCATAAGGGGCGTTTCGCCACAAACATTCGCAGTGTTAGGGTTGACATCTTTCCGCTCTAGAAACATCGTCACTACTCCTTCATGCCCCATCCGGGCGGCTACCAAAAGGGGCGTTCGGCATTTGTCGTCTGCAGTATTAGGATTGACATCCCTCTGTTCCAGCAGTATCTTCACGACTCCTTCATTTCCCTCCGAGGCTGCCGCCAATAGGGGCGTTTCGCCATATTTGCACCCACCGTTGGGATCGACGTCGGCTCGCCCTAGCAACATCTTCACCACTCCTTCATGGTCATTGCAGGCTGCTCCGACGATAGGTGTTAGGCCATCTTTATCTGCAATGTTAGGATTGACATCATTTCGCTCAAGCAACATCTCCACAACCTCCTCCAGGCCTACCCAGGAGGCTAGCGAGAGCGGTGTTCTGCCATCATGACCTGCAGTATTGGGATTAATATCATCTCGTTCTAGTAGAATTTTCACGAGCTCGACATCCTCCCTTTCAATGGCTCTCCAGAGTGGCGTTTCGCTATACCTATTCGTACTGTTGGGGTTAACATCAGCTCGTTTCAACAGCCACTTCACGGCTTCCTTGCATCCTTTCCAAACGGCCGCATGGAGTGGGGTTTGCCCAGATGCAGTTGAAGTGTTGGGGTCGACGTCTTCTCTCTCCAGTAGTATCTTCACGACTTCCTCATTCCCCTCTCGGGCGGCCTCGAAGAGGGCCGTTCGGCCGTCGGTGTCTGCGATGTTGGGATTAATATCCTCCTGTTCTAGTAGCATCTTCAGGACTCCCTCATGCCCCTTCCTGGCGGCCCTGTGGAGTGGCGTCTGGCCATATTCATTCACAATATTGGGGTCGACATCCTCCAGCCCAAGGAGCATCTTCACCACCTCTTCATATCCCTCGTTCGTGGCCACATCGAGTGGCGTTTTACCACAAGTAGCCGCGGTATTGGGATTGGTATCGTGCCGGGCTAGTAGCATCTTGACAACTCCTCCGTGTCCCTCGTAGGCGGCTATGAAGAGCGGCGTTTGGCCACGATGAGCAGCAGTATTGGGATTGACATCCTTCCGTTCTAGTAACACTCTCACAACTCCCTCATGTCCCTCCTTGGCGGCTCCCCACAGCGGTGTTTGGCGAGATTCATTCACAGTGTTGGGGTTGACATCACCTCGCCCGAGCAGCATCTTCACCACCCCTTCATATCCCTCTCGGGCTGCTATAAATAGTGGCGTTCGGCCACCTCCATCGGCAATACTGGGGTCCACATCGGCCCGCGCCAATAACAACTCCACAACTGCCTCATGCCCCCCCTTAGCAGCCCATGAAAGCGGTGTTAAGCCCTCCCCCGTGTCGGAACTAAGGTCTGCTCCCTCTAGCGCCATCTTAACTGTACTGAAGGTACTTATATTAGCCCCGACTCCAACAAAGGACTAATATCTCCACTCTCAAAGAAACAGGGGAGTAAGTTCACAATAATGTCGTAAACGGTCAAAACAGTAATTCGTGTTTGCTCTTGGGTTGAGTGTTCACAATAGGAACGTATAGGTACTGGTTCGTCGCGGTTGACAAAGGTTCGCACAAGAAATGAGCAATCAAAGACAGAATAAAAAGGGACTCGATTCTGGGCGTGTTGGTGTTCGTCACTTCTGGTTTAGAAGGATGTTGTGTCTTTCATTGTTTCTGTTGCTTCCTTTTATCGGTGGGTGGAGAAAGGTGACACTCTGAAAATTTGTTCTCCCATCAATGCTCGCAACGGCAGTCACCAATACAAACCCTATATATCTATCAAATACAAATTCGGGTATTAACTAAAACCTATAGAGCCAGTTTTCTACACCACAGTGCCCTAACACCCAAGGGCCAGACTATTGAGTATTGTTTGCCCATATTGAAACCTACTATGGCTGGACCTAGTGTTTCGCATCCTCACTGGAACCACCACGTGTTTGGAAAACTCTTTTGTGAATTTGACTTGTATAGTGGAAACATAGAATGTTGGAGATTGAACAGACTAGCACTAGCTATCAACTACGACACTCAATTAATATCGGTATTTTTTGAGATGTGAGACAGTGGTGGATTTCCTACATTTCCTTTCCATCCTTTCCTCTCTTTTCGTTCTGATTTTTGCCCACTCTCTTTCCATAACACACCCTATTACCTGTGTTTCCTTTCATCCTCCGCTTTTCTTTCACGCGGTCGATAATAATCTATTCTTTTCGCTGGCCCTATGGCTGCTCTACAGAGGTGAATATTTCGGCAGTCCAACATTGGCCATCTGAAAATGACAGGTGCCCCATACCAGCACTGTCAAAGCTGACATCTTCTAATTCTAGTGGCATCATCACCTTTCTCATGCCAATCCGAGCCCACCTAGAACAGCAGTTTTTGACTCATGATATCGCTTGCATCTGGTTCCACAGTCTCCTATTCCGGCAGCATCTTAACAACTTCTTCATGTTCATTTGCTACAGGCCACAGTAGTTTAGTCAGTCCATATTAGTCACCCCCATTAGGATTAAGAGGGCTTAGTTTCGCCAGAATATTTTCTACTCCCACTAGCTCATACTCAGCAGCCAACCAGAGTGGTGTTTGGCCATATCTGTCTCTTGTGCAAGGGCAATGCCAGCCATTTCCAAGAGCATCTCCACCACACTGCGATCAGTATTCCTAGTCGTCCAGTGCGTCCGTCTTCGTGGTAGGACGGGACGGACTACGGCTCATAGTCCGTCGTTTTGGGGGTTCTAGAATAGACTACACCCGGGAAGGTTGGGACTGGACGGACTGTAGTCCAGTGCTTGGGCCTCTGGTACTAGTCGGAGTTGAAATCATGCAACTCCGAGCCAATCATATAGCATCATGAGACATCATTCGTGCCGTCCCCCCCTGCCCTAAACACACATGTTTCACCCCGTAGGGCCCGCTGTCCGGCCTGGATGGACTATAGATAGCTGTCTTGTCCCATCTAGGGCCCTTGGTAGTCCCCCCTGACGGTCGGGAACACTGACTGCGATGCAAACAGGCAGCAGCCATAAGAGTGGTGTTAGACCAGGTACACCTGTCGCATTGGGATCGACACTTGCTACCAGAGCATGGCGTTGAAAATATCGTGAGCACAAGAAGAAATTCCTATTGTAATCAAGTATAAAGAAGAGAGAAAACTAATGTAACAGAAAAGAGAAGCCAACATTACAAGGTAACTTAGGTAAAGGTTGAATAGAAAAAGCGAGGTGAGTTTTGTGGCCAATACGTAATCACTTTTCCAATACATGGTTCAGTCAACTTGGTGGTGAGGCCACATAACTAGCAAAAACATATGTATAGAGTGATGGGCCACGATCACCTTTATTGTGTAAATGGGTATATCAAGAGGGTTCTGCTTGGCCCAAATGTGGTGGAAAGACCCCCTCTGATCTTTTGAACAGCAAGGTTCACGAACAGTAGTTCCACGATTGTGTGGAGCTAGCCGACCTATCATCGTTTTCTAGCTTTTACTGACCCCAAGGGTGCATGACTAGTCACCCTATGAGAAAGAATGAATTCTAAGAGGATGAGGGCGGGTCCCTATAGCCCTCTGCGGATCACAAGGTATCCTAAAGGCAGACTCAGTCACCCGCAGTCCCACCAATTACCTGCAGCCCACGCCCGTCCATTTAGGTTGGTTATTTTGATGGAGCTGAGATACTACTCCCTATATAGCGTCCTTCACATTCTATGGCTAATAGGCACGATGTTTCTCATGGTGGCAAACCATTTTATCCACCCGCTGCCCGCAAACACATCTACCATGGGCACTCCGTATCGATAGGTGCTTCACCATCCTATTGAGTTGGGGATATGGTTACTAAGTTAGCCCAGTGAGGTCCCTTGGATTGTGGAACCCGTCGAAATGTGTTATTAATAATAGAGGCGGCAGATAGAGCTCAAAGATCCATTCCCAACTTGAAGATATTGACGAATTAGACTCCGAGTTTCCTACCCAGGTTATTTCATTCCATTCGTTTCACCAGATTTCAAAAGTGGAGAGTGGCCAAGGTAAAATCACGGAATATCACTCATCTTTTTCCCCCAGGCGTCCTCTTGAAATTCCGACACTTCTTGGCAGTAGTGCATAGGCACATGTGGTCGAGGGACAAGCAAGAATTTGAAAAATTTCTTTCGATAATATGACCTCCCCTCGTCTCTTTCCTTTCCCTTTCTTTTTTTTTCCAAGCCACTTCACAATTCCTTAACCGCTTCAATACGAAACTATCTCGTTCGCTTAGACTACTTACTCCGCTTCACCCTTAGTGATGGGCACGATCATGGTCGATCAGATTATGGGGGTTATGATCGATCATGATCTGATCGAGGGGACTCTATGATCGAATGATCGATCAAATGGGTTGACCTGATCGAGTGATCGACCATGATTGCGCCTTAGGACTGCTCGAGCATGATCCAGTGATCGAGGAGTGGGTTACCTGTGAATACAGAGTGGCTCGTCATTTTCATTCCTGGTCCAAAATGTGGCTTAAATTTAGTGGCTTTTCACATTTATTCTTGGACGAGTATTTGGTTACCTGAGATTAAAGAGTCTTAAATGGATAGCTGTTCTTGACTTGGAAACCTGAATATATATTCCAGTTAGATTTTATCATTATTATTAAAGAGAGGAATTTGAAATACGTGAAGTGTTGGCTTCAGAGTTTCACAAAGGAAGCTATCGGTAGGTGAGTGATCGATTATGATTGAGTTTAGTCGATCATGCTCGAGCATAGTCGACTATGATCGAGAGGGCCTTGTGGTCGAGATGATCGAGCACTGAATGATCGTGTCCATCACTATTCACCCTGTAGAATCCTTCAGTCCGATCATTACGTCCATTTTTGGTATAGTACTTCTATTTCCAACAATCTCGCGCCATCCCGCGCCTCCCACGGCGGTCCCTTGGCATGGCCCACCCCTACCGGGAAAAAAGCACTCTCCCCGATAGCGCCTCCTCCCGGTGCCAAACCAACCGTCTTTAGATTTCAATACCTGGGACCGGTTGCTATAGGCGATGCAGTTCTCGTCCGGGGCAACTAGAACCCCCCCCCCCAACCTAGCCCCAGGGGTCCCCCCCCCCTCTGGACCGAAACACCGCGGGATATTATGCGAAGAGTGGGCTCCGCCATTTCTAAATTAATTACCTGGGTGGAATAAGTATGATAGAGGTAAGCTGCTCGTTAGGTTCCCGTTTCCTCAGACGCATAAATTAGCTTTTAACAATAATTAAAGGTGAACACGGTTTCCACCAGAACGGGGATCAGTGATTTTTCTGGCAGATCCGATTTGGATGGTCAATTGCGTCCTTCATATTATGCGGCCAAAATGTACCTCTCAGCGCGGCACACTACTTTCTCTATTCATCGCTTGGGAAACTTATTTAACCGGGGGGGGCTACACCAACGGGTGCTCCGCCAGCCGATAGAGTTGGAAACATGGTTACCAGCACAGTAATCCCCTCAGTTCTGGAATGCGCCTAGACTTGTCATTAATAAAGTCTGTAGGTAAAACTCGAATATTCAATCATAAGCAACCGAATTATCCGTCAATTTGATTCCGAGATTCCTACCCGGGTCATTCATTCTGCTTCCTTAACTGTATTTCAGTGTAAAGGTAGCAAACATAAGACCCACTCATCCCGTCTCCCACCAGCCCCTCTATCCTGCATCTCCCCCGGCAGCCCCTTCTCATCTCTTATAGTCTTACCCCTACCTGCGAGAAGAACTCTCTCACCCTAGAGACCCCGCCGTCTGAGCCGAAGACACCCACCCTTGGATTTCGCTCTCAAGGATGGATTCGCAGAGCTACTCCGGCCGACCCGATTTTTCTAGGCTGTCAGCCTGCGGGCCCCCGGAAAGTATACTATCCCATGAGTGCTCTCTGACATTAGCATTGGCTTACTCACGTTTGAACTCTGGGCCCCCTACATTTCTAGAAGTGAGATTATCGAAGCTTGTGTTTTAGCAGGGCCGAGAAGTCTTTATCTGCTTCCAGCCCGCTTATCCCCATACTGCTGTACCTGTATCTTCCATGGGAAGGCTGCACCACGCCGGAAACATCCATTACAACTACCTCTGGGAGTTGTGAATGCCATGCGGTACTGTGTAGGAGAAGTACGGATGAAGTTCTGGTACGAGCATGGAAAAGAGAGAGAGCTAATTCAGAGCCAAAAAGGAGCTGATTTCAAGATGGAGATAACTAGGGGAGATATCATCGGGATGGAGATTAAAAATACAAGGTATAGTTCCGCCCTTATAGAGTTGGAGGAGTAGGGGCTACTTGGTTCGGGGCGATGCCACTAGCCGTTTGGAGAGGTATTTTTCTCGTTTGCGCTCGGGAGAGTGGATAGTATTTGATAATTGTATTTACTTATATTTAAGTGGAAAATAGCATAGCTGGTGGGACTGGATAAAGGTACCTACGGTAGGAGTTATTATAGTGCAGGGCCAGGCACGTATGGGCCAAGGACAGGATATATCAGACAGTGATTCCCCTATTTTTGCTGAGGTTGTGCTTTAAGACGGTGATTGTAGAATAAGGAAGAAAAGACAAAAAAATAGCTGTAGCATACATAACATTTAGAAGAAAGCTCTGCCTTTTTTACTTCCTTATTCTACTTATTTCTCACGATTTCGTATTTTCATCTCTAAACAGCCTGGTTGAGGACTAGTAGTCGTAAACGTGAGAATAATCGAGCAGATCACGGGGGTTATGCACTGCTTAATATCACCAAGGCTTCATATGCAGAACTGGGAATAAAGCTAGAAGGAAGTTAGATGATGAGAAGCATGTTTGAAGATAGTTTGAGGAACGGACTTGGAGTGTGAAATGAGCAACCGTGCTTATGGTGCCGGGTGTGGGTGGGGCAGGAATATTTGCGATGCTTTCGGAATTAGAATTAGAGAATTTTGGATGTTAGTGCTTAAGGTTTGCTAGAGGTTGAAACTGATTAGTGTCACTCCACAATAATAAGGAAACCGGGGAAAGTGTCAGGACTGTTAAGAATCGCCGAAAACAAGGAAATCTTTTGAAGGAGAAGAGGAAACTCGACATATAGGTTATGGAAAACCTGTTCTCAGAGTAGTTTAATTATAGGATAGTCTGGGACGAGCTAAAATTTATAGAAGGGCAGAGAAGGGGACAAGAGCGATGCTGAAGAATAACAAGTTTTTTGTAAAGTCAATGTTGTGTATACTACGGAGTACAAGTTTGACGACAGAGAAATAAGCACCCCAACGCACCCTCTACCGATCGGGGCCCAATTTTATTAGAGTAGTAGGAGCGGGGAGCTTGCATGTGAGCAGGCTAGCCCAAGCGGTCAACTTTGCTCAGACAACCTATCCAAACCAGATTAGTGACTTGTATAAACACACGTTAAAGTAAGGTGCAAGATGTACGGTTGCGAATGATGAGGGCGTTCTGTGCATCTGTAGCATTTGGCCAATCATCCGGGGATATTCCCCATAGCTGCTCGAACGCCGTTTCCAGCTCTGGGCGGATTTCATCTCCACAATAGGGAAGGGCCTCAACAACTTCATCACCAGTTATCCGGCTGAGAGCAGCGCAGTATCTTTCCATGACACCAGGCCACTGATTGACAATGTTAATTTTAGTTCATTATGTTGCATGTCTGTAAGCGAGTGGAGGAAACAAAAACTTACACACTCTGCAAACGCATCAACATCTTCGTCGTTCTCAAAGCCAATCTCGATAAACTTGTGTTTCTGAGCCCGGATCCGCTCAGGCTCATCGCCACGCCCACAGATACACTCCACACTCCCAGCGATCCCAGCCTCCTTTTCGTAGACGGCCTGCCTGAGAATTTTAGTAACGGTGGGGACTACGAAGCGTTTCATGTGCTCTTCACGGAGTTGCTGGCGTGCTTCGTATTCTTCCTCCGTTGCCTTCTTCAATTCCTCCCTTAGCTTGGCCAGCCTCACTTCTGCTTCTTCACATCTTCGCTTCCAGAACAAGGTCACTTCCTCTACCTTACGAATCTTAATTGCGTTCCTGATCTTCTTTTTTAGATCCTTCACTTTTTGTCTTGCGTTCCTGATCTTCTCTTCTGGATCCTCCACTTCTTGTCTTTCATTATCTGACCACATCGGAGTACCAGAGGGTGTGGAGGTTAGAAGAGGTGAGACAAACGGGGGTGGATTCTCCTCGATGGAATCAGATAGGGACATAGTTTAGAGACTTTATCGGTGACGGTAGATCCCAGTGGACGGCTTTCCGTTGATCCTGGCGTTCTTGCGTAAGGCGTGAGAGATTTGAATTTTTCAAGGAAGAAAAAAAGGGAAAAATTGGTTTCTCTATCACAATTTTAATGGATTGTGTTTAGGCGAAGAGGTATTATAAGAGGTTGGATTGTGGGTTAGAGGATATGACGGTGGTATGGGTAAGCCACCTGTTCTCAAATTGGTTGACTGCTAAAAACTCGCGTCCGGGGCGCTTATGTCGCTTCCCATTTTTTTTACTCAGAATGACGTCAAATTTCAATTCTCATTTCTACGCACACCCGGACCGACAGCCCCCAACACGTGTTTAAACCCCAGATTCTGTGCTAGGCAGCTAAGGGATTAACCATACGGGCTCCCATGGAACAAGAAATAATTTACTACTGAAGACCTCATATTATTACTACCACAGCATCGCCGGGCGTTTTTACATTTTTGCTTCTTTCTAAGCTACATATTGCATCTAGAGACATGAGGTTATGGAGCTTGGCAGAGTTAAAAATGCAACGTGTTTTTATGCGTGGGGTTTAGGTTGTATGCTCCTCGGTTGATACATTTTTCCGCCGACTATACGGGTTGATTACGTACATTTTGCACGGACGAATCTTTTTGCCTTCTTAATTTGCAACGGGAGAAGGCCATTGCGGCGCAGAGGTCGTGTCTCCAATGGCGGTTCTACTAGCGCGGTTACCGTGGCGATAAGAACGCACGCTGGTGCTTAACCTGGATGCTAAGATAGTCCGAAGAAAGATAGTATACAAGAGGGCACAATGGATAGTCAGGTGTTTCCATTATATGGTTACTTGTAGGCGCAGTTCTAGGGGCCGATAGCTCAGAATCGTGATTTTAAGCACTAAATTTGAGGGTAATGCTCTAGTACAATCTACCGGCACTTGCAAAGGAAAGGAAATATCCCCTAGAACCTGGCACAGCATTGGAGAATACCCAAATAATAAAGGTGCATTTTGTAGTTGCCGGCTCTTTGTTCTGCTGCAATAAATTTTATTCGCGCCTCAAAAGCACTATTATACACTTCTATCGGGTCTTTTCACCCATCTTCGAAGCGAGGTCAGCTGGTAACATCTGTTGGGGATCAAAGCCCAATGCAGTCCATCCCTGTTACTCTACTATAACTCTATCTGAAGCTCGTTTACCGCTTTCTCATCATTCCTTTATTAATCATATTTCCATCTTTGGGTTATGATGTAGATCTAGAGTTGCTCTCATTTAACCGTTTCATTGATTCCGGTATTTCCTCGATACTCGTACGCTTTGCATTGCATTCTCTTGTCCTAGGAGTGCATACTTCTATGCCGCGTATGCACTCCTACACTCTGGTCATTTCCTTATGTTTGCTTCTCGGTATAGCCCCTCGCTTCCATCCCAATTTTCTCCTTCTCCTCCTTTTCGCGAACTATTTTTTCTCCCTCTGAATTAAGGGGGTATTCAACAGAGCCAGGATATCTTGTGTTTCTCACAGAGCAAATCTCCTCACCCCCTCACCCCCTCACGCCCTCATCCCCTCATCCCCCTATGTCAAACCCCTCATCAATTGCAGTTTTGCCAACACTCGCCTTATAAGATAATCCATGCTCAAAGCCAGAACCCGCCTAACTACGGGTGCCGTCTCCCCTCCGCACATTCCGCTCTCACCACCTCTCAAGTTACCAAAAGGCACATCGGAAAGCTCCATGGACTTGGCCTATTGCTAGTCACGGAAGCCACCGGAGATGTAGATGCCCTCTCCCTACTGATACCCGAAAGTAATATGTATGCATTCTGCTACTCTGAAAACCGACCGTTTACCGAGAATGAAACCACCTCCATTAGAGACCTTCTAGCCTTCGCACCCGCTTGACCACAGAATCTGTTATGAGATGCCCGTTGGGAAAAACAGATGAGCGTTAAAGAGGAAGAAATGTAGGCAAGAAGAAAATGTCAGTCGATTTCCGGATTCGGATCTTACTCGTTCTTCCATTGCACGGAGAGGGACTGGCTTTATGTCGATCATGCAATAAATCTTCACCCGACTTCACGTTCCTACCACCAAGGCAAGTAGAAATTTCAAACACAGCCCTTGCTAGCAGCAATCCTTCTCGAGATGCTAATACGACAAATGAGTTCTAGTCCACTTTGCCGATAGCATGGATATGCATCCTCGGCTCTCCCCCCGAATCATTTCCTGTTATATGTGAGAATACTCATGTATAGTATACAAACCAGGTATACCCATTCCCCCTCTTCGATTTGTGGTGAGCGACAAAGGGAACTACTAACAAAAGAGTGACAAAATAGGAAAGGTACTAAGGGAATATCCTTCACCACAGGGCGCTTGCCGGTCATTCTCAACTAAACTCACGACTAAAAACCCACTTGGAGTTGCTAAGTCCCGCGCCATGGTACATCATTTTTCGGAGGCCGGGGGCACTATACCCGACAGCTGAAGACACGGGGAGCTTTGGGCCCGGGCGCTACATGCCCAACACACCCTGAGGGTTGTCAACTAACTCCACACCACCCCCGACGCCGTCCATTATAAAATGCGACTAAAACGTGTCTCCTACGGTGGTACGCTACTTTACTTTTCCATCGCTTGGAAACTCATTCAAATTTGGCGCCCCATATTAATGGGTACTTCACAATCCTTTAGAAGCTAGAATATGGTGAATACCTCACCAATGCTCCCTTACATTGTGGAATCCGCTTAGACCTCTCATTAATAGGGACAGCAGATAAAACCAGAAGATTCCTTCTGAAGCAACGGAAATATGGCCGAATTTGATTCTGTGATGTCTACCCAGCTCATTCATTCCAGCTGTCGAACCAGATTTCGAGGAAGAGATAAGCTGTTGAAATCATAAGAGATCATTCATCCAGTCTCCAGCCGTACACCCCTCTCCCGCACCACCCCCGGCTGTCCCTTGTTATCGCCTACAGTCGTACACCTACCTCCAAAAAGCGCTATCTCAGATTAGAGGCTGCACCTTCCGGGCGAGAGACGGTGGTCTTTAGATTTCGCCACTCAGGATGGACCTCTAAGCCGACACTACATTTCATCCTATCGGGTGTCCAAGCTGAATTGCAGCGCTTGTTAGATGTGAATAGAGGGGTATAATATGCAGAGATATTCAAGGTTTTATACCCTGGGAACCCATGGCAAGTGGTACTGGCCATGGGTATACCTCGATTGGAAGGTGTACTTAGAAGGCATATCGTAGGTAATATCCCTGCCACATATTATGACAACTACTGAGCCAAAAAACAACTCACAACCCTCTCTGAAGGTGGCAATGCCGCAACAGAGCATGTACTAGCCTCGCTGGATCCGCAGGATGAGGAGGCTGCTGCAGCCTTGCCAGTGCCTGAGTATGACAAGATCGTTCTCATAAATGTTATGATGGATAAACAGGTCGATTTTAATTATCTTACCAGCTTGTTATCATGTTTTCGTTTCCTTGCGTTTTAGTGTGATTGCTTTTTTAAATAGTCCATTAATTTTTCTCCTCTATTTTAGCATAATCCTTTGAGAATTATTCTTTAAAATTTATTGAGTGTAAAATCTAGGACTATCAAGATTGTAAGGGCAAAAAAGTTCAAAATAGTGTTTTTGCTAGCATAGTGATTTCTGGTTATTTGAGCCCTACCTCTATCTATTCTGAAGACCGGCGGAAGGAGTAGAATGAATTAAAGGGGTCGGGATCCAGAATTTGAAATTTGTGGATATGCCTTCTGCTCACGAACGAATCTCAGGATTTTATCTGCCGTCTCAACAAAGGGTAAGTTTATGCACATCCGACAATCTCAGGGAGGATTACTGTGCTGGTATCCTTACATACAACTTCACAGGCGCACTCAAGGCGAGAGTATGTCCGGAGCCGAAGGGCAAAGCCACGATTCCCTGCGAAATTCAACTATGATGGTCACCAGGGTATCAACCATTCTCATAATCACAAGTACAACGGCTACTAATTAAATCTACTGAAATACAGAGAGCCTATGAAAAGGTGCCCCCCCCCATTGCTTATTACCCCGGCGTATCTTATTTTTCGTAATAAACTATGGGGCTATAGTAAGGATTGTATGTTCGGGTGAATTTGTGATTGCCCCTGCTGGTTCAGGGATTTATCCCGTTTCAATTCGATAGAAGAGGTTGAGAAAAGTTGGAAGCATTATGGGACCATAAGATTTTGAATCGGAAAAAAATTTATAGGATAGGGAGGGGGGGCCTTTACAGGGCTGTGCAACGGAGTACGTACCCATGGAGTGCGTCGGTGCAGCGATTTCGGTTTTTAAATGCTAATGTTTGCTAGCTCGGTGAAGCCGGACAAAGGGCCAAATGTTGCTCTATTTTCGATGGTGGAAAATAGTTAGTCGATATCTCTGTCCCTTGATGTCGCAAATCCCAGTTCCATGTTCCCTTGATTTTGCTGTGGTTTATGAGACGTAGTTTCGACACGATTTCCCACAACCATCAACTCTGAACCTTCACATTTTCCAACCTTCACAACCCCCACACCTCCGCAACCCACAGCAGTACCATTCACTGACAGCCCCAAATAACAATTTTCCCAGCTCGTTTCGCCCGGTTATTTTTCGAATTTATTTCTCTCCTTCACTTTTCTAGTTTACGGTTCCCAAACTCTGAATCACGGATTCGAATTGCTGTGGTTTATGAGTTGTGACTTCGACACATTTTCCCACAAGCCTGAAACTCTTGCAGCACAACAACGCCTGGCTCCGCGACCTACTAATAACCGCAACAAACCATGTCTGATCCTTCACACCCCCCCCTCACCAACGCCCGCTTTCATCCGCTTGTTCTCCAGAGTCCTTCCGAGTCTGCTCCCCCCTTGAGCAGCATAGTAGGGCAGCTGCTACGAGTACCAGCCCTCCGCACTTAGTTTGTCGAGGCACTATCTCAGGTTTGTCATTGTGAGGTGCCGGTTGGGAAAAACAGATGAGAGGGGAAGGGAAAAAAATGAAGATCTGGAGGAAAATTCTGTGGATTTCAGGATTCGTACCTGCTTGCTAGTTCTTCGCTTCTATGGCAACGCAAAGACTTTGGATGGGCAGTGCAACGGTATTCTCTTGTCTTCATCTTCTTGTTAGTGAGGGAACTAGAAAGTACAAACTTGCCTGGTGGCGGAAATATTTTCGGAGATGCTAATACGACAGCGGGTTTCAGGTCTTCTTTCCTAGTAGCGTACCGATCCATCCTCCGCTCACTGCCCGATTGTTTTCGGCCATCTATGAGAATACTCATGTATGGTATACAAACTAGGTATACTCACCCCTCCTCTCTGATTCGTAATGAGTGACTAAGTGAACCACTAATTAAAGATTGATTGTAGGTAATTTCAACAAGATTATCCAACAGCTATACACATACGGTGGACTGCGGTTTAGGTATGCTGTTACCTTCCACCACAATGAAGATCTTAGGGCTCTCAAACATGCTTGCAGACTCTCCCCCAGCACAGAAAACGCACACCTTCTCTGTCTTACTCGCCTCCAAGTATTTATATTTCAAGCTAATACGGTCTCACAGATTCCCCCCACGGGTACATTTACCAACACATAATCCTGGTACTGAAATGTCACAGACATCCGCAAACAGCTTTCTGCATTCGGATCTGTTATTGCATTCACCTTGTCTCGGGTGGTATGGCTCACCCAGCGTCAAACACAATTTGGTCGGCCGCCGATCGGTAGTGCTTGGAAAATGTTCCCAGCTGTCTGGTCCGTCCGTATGCGAGGTAGGACGGAGACAAACTCGCTCCTCTTCTTTGGGTACATGATTCCAGAACTGGGGGGTAAAGACAACAGCGTACCAAGACAAAAGATCCTGCAACGACAAGCTGGGTCGGTTCAATGTTGCATAATCTCTCTAACCGATCAAAGGATGGTAGAATGGCTTGCTAAATTTGTGAAGGTGAACATTCGCCGGTTGTGCTTAGGTTCATCAGCGGACCAGCATCTGCGCCTATAGGTGTCTACTATAACTAAGTCCTCCACTTCTACAAGCCAATCACCGCTGCAATTGTGGTGGGTTGTGTTCTCAGCGGCCTAGTCTGTCTGTCATGGAAGTAAGACAAGACACACTTTGGGCCCTGGTTTGTCAGTTTTCTTTTGATTAGCTAACGCCATACGCCTGGCAGTCGAAGGCAAATATAGACTGTGAGCCCGAGAGTCCCGGACATAGCAAACTCCGACAATTATTCTCATCATCTCATGTTCCGTCCCTCATCCTCGATATTATGCGACTGAAATGCGCTTCTCTTCGTGGTACACTACCATATTGATCCGTCCCTCCCGAACCCATTTCTTTAAGGTGCTTCACCATTCTATAGAGTTGAGAACATTGTTACTTACCTGGTAATGTCCTTTGGGTTATGGAATGCACTTAAACGTATTATTAATGCTGACAGCAGATAAATCTTAAGGTTTATTCTTGGGCAGAAGGGATATTTACAAATTCGACTCCGAGATTCCTGTCTGGGTCATTCATTCCATTTGTCAGGCCAGATTTCGGAGTAGACGTCGGCAGACTTGAAGTAATAAAGCATCGCTCATCCTATCCTCTTCGTCCTTCCCCTCCATCTTTCCCTGCCTCGCGTATTGTCTTGGCATCCCCCACAACCCTACCCCCGCTTCAGAATAGCACTATCTCATCATATGCTATTCGCTGTCCGAGCAAAAGAGGACCATCCAGAAATTTCGCTGCCCCGACAGCTCCGGAGAGGCAGTCTAGCTTTATCCGGTCCTCTTAGTAGCCCCCCCGCAGGACCCCGTCCGCCCCCCGCACCGCACAACCTTACTACGCAGATAAAATCTTTTGAAAATTCATTGGCTTCTGGCTTTATCCCTCCATGCATACATACCGCCCTCCCCCCATCCCCTTGGAACCTCCTACACCGCCAAATTTCCAATTATGGATTACTCCCTGCTACTACAAGATTTAGTCGCACTTCTGCATCTAGCAATAGGGAGACTGGCCCAGCATACCAGCCATCAGACTAAGATCCCAATGTCCAATATAATTAGGAGAACTCTTAGCAATGATAGAGGGAAAGGGCGGACATTTCGCCTTGGTGAGGGAATAGGCCTATATTTGCCACCAATTGGGGCAGCAGATGAAATCCGAAGATAAATTCCTGAGCAGAGGAAAAATCCACCAACTCAAGCTCAAAGATCCCTATCCGGGTCATTCATCCTACTCTTTTAACCAGATCGCGAAATAGACCCAGGCAGAGCTAAAATCATGACATCGCTCATGCTCTGCCTCGCGGTCATGGGATCCCGCTGCCCTGTATGGACTCCTAGAGCCAGTCCAATCCCGTCCGGAGCTCTTGAGAGTTACCATCACCGAGTCGGACAGAGCCTCCAGACCGTTCGGAACACTCAGGGGAGTTGAGTTTGCGGCAAAAGAAGATCATGGCAAGAGCCCAAAACTATGGAATGATTTTAAAGGGGATACCTGGTATGCTGGCAGGGATTTAAAGTGGCCTCAGACTTGCCATATTGGGAAGGATCTATGGATACCTCTCACGCTGTAACTTTATGCAAGGAACACAAAACACACAACTTATTACAAAGATATTGCCTAATCTAGGTGCTTTTATGGAACGCTTCTATGCACCTCGCATTGGTTGGCTTCTGGGTTAGGCTAGACCTGGGGCCTTATCTTCTGGCACTTAGGTGGGCGTTTGGCGAGTATGATGGGAAGCCAATTAGAGCGGAAAGCGCCGAATATCGCGAAATCACTTATGCATTCTTGGGCGTGGCAATTCATCTAGTCATATAGTGAAGAGATAATAGCTATTTCGGTGCTAAACTGGTAACTTGGATGGGTAAGTTCGTTTAGCACAATCAAAGATTTTTTCGTGTTTCTAATCCCGTATATTTCTAGATTCTAAGGCTTCGACTCCCTTTTAGCTTCCCCATACTCTCCAGAAGATCACAAGCCAACATCACCACATCCAAACACTTATTACATTTTCTCACAACCCACGACTCGACGTGGTGTCCATTGTGAAATCCCACTCGCCACAGCCCTAGAGCTTGGACAAGTCATTCATTCACCCCACACTGCCGTGGGCGGAGGCAACCAACATTATTGCCCTAGCGTCCTACTCTCAACAAACCCTAATAACTTTCCTCAAGCCCCTCCTTCGCAACTCCACCCGCCTTTATATTATGCGGCTAAAGCGTACTTCTCATGTTTATCCTTCTCCCTCACACTTATTAACCCTATGTCGATAGGTGCTTTACCATCCTATAGAGTGGGGAATATGATTACTTGTGTATTAATCTTTATTGGAGTTTGGAATGAGCCTAGCCTTGCCACCAATTGAGGCAGCGGGAAAAACCGCAAACGCATTTCCGAGCAGAAGGAAATCCACCAATTCAAACTCCGAGATCCTAACCCAATTCCTTCATCCCACTTGTTTGACCAAATTTCGGAATAGAACTGGAAGAGCTGAAATCATGAGACATCATTGATGCTCTCCCCCGCCGCCTTGAGATTTCACTGCCTTGTACGAACTCCTAGAACCAGTCCAGTCCCGTCCGGGGCCCTTGGTAGTTGCCCCACCGGGCCCTTATGAGGAGCTTGGACTGCTGAGAAAACCTTTTGGAGCTAGTTTTGCAGCAAAAATAGATCATGACGAGACCCTCCAAGAAGGCAAATATTTCAAAGGAGAATCATCCGGTATGTCAGCAGGGGTGAGAAGTCACAGAAGGCTTGCAATCTTTTGCAGGACCTACGACTTTACGAAAATGAATGGGCGGCAATGAAAAGCGACCCCCCGGTATTGATGCCTTTATGCACCAGCTCCGCAATGCTCTTTGTTCAGAACTCGAAGGCTTAGAAATAGAGCTTAAAACCAGCCTTCCGGGCACTCAATTGCACTTATAAGGTCTATGATGCGAAGGGTGTTGAATATCAGGATGCTGAATGCTCCAAACAACCTTCTGCATTCCCAGATGTAGTAAGTTATGGGGTTAAACGGCTAACAAGAAATAACAATCATTTCTGTGATAGACCGGCAGCCCGAGTGGGTAAGTGCTTTCAGCACGGAGAAAATAGAATTGTGTTTGTTTCTAAGCTTGTTTATTAATAGATCTTAAGGCTTCAGGACATATAGGCAGAAAAATAGGCAGAACAGCACTGTCACACGCAGCTGAAAGGGGTTATGAAGGAATCACGAATATGTTATTATAGAGGATCGATATCAACTCCACTGAGGGTCTGTATAAGGTAAATAAACAGCTGATTGCGCGATCTCTGGGACTGTCACATGTGACATTTGACGTTGGAAGGCACGCATTGCAATGCGCATTGTAGGGGCGGAAAGTGATAAAATGCAATCAACACTCGAAATTTTGGGTGTTGCCCTGTAAGCTTCTGCAGTATATGGCGAAGGCCTGAGTAGTTCAAGGCAGTTGAACAGCCATTTGGGTCTGTGGGAGAAGGTAAACTAACAATGGTATCCATGCCGTTGATGCTAGAATAGAAAAATTACAAAAGGATGAGGCTACGAAGCTGACATCAAACCTTACATTATAGGGAGGCATAGTGCTCGCATTTGTAAGGATATAGTTAAATTTACTAGTTGCGGGAGTGTGATAGGTCATTCAGATGCATTGCAGATAGTGCATTGCAGATAGTGCTAGAGAGCGCGCTAGATTGTTTAGCAGTTTACGGAACAGATTGTAAAAGCATGTTTTTCCTTTGTTATCACGGGAGTGCAGAGATGAATGAAGGCACTCGTAGAACCAAAGTGACAAGTGCGGGGGAGCTAGGAAGTATCAGGACGCGATATTTGTGTTCTTCTTATACACCTTTATTTACCGATAGTTTTGTTTTAGTGAGTGTGAGCAAAGCAACGAAGTGCAAGTGGTTGAAGCTACATTTTCATATCCTTCCTACAAAGTGCCTACATTCCACGTGAATTCTCTCCCGCTATAGTCTATCACGGTGCGACCCATATTTCCCACCTTGGTAAGTTACTTCTGACCACTGTGAGCGTGTATTAATTGAGGTGATGAGAAGAGCAGTGTAAACTTTGACAAAGGGGAAAAAAAGGTCAAAAGATGTCAGAATATAGGACGGGAGTGAATTTATGGAACCAGAGGGAACCTAAAATGTATTTGGCCAAAAAAGATTATATATAGCGTCGCTCATAGTTGTGGTGCAAAGCTAAGTATGATGCTAACAGAAAAGGGAAATTCACTAGACCACACAACTGGAGTTTTTTTTTTTACTTATCGGTGCATTAAAGTTTTGGATCTCGTTAGGTCACTTCCATCCGAATTCCTTAACTCGGGGAGGGCAACAGAGTTAAAGATCCTAGTGATTGATAGTAATTCCGCACCCTAAAAGGAATCCTACTGTTTCTTCATTACTACAGGTCCAGAATTCCTTCACTTTCTATGAGACCTATTACGAGCTTCTCCCGCTGTTGCTAAAATGATTGATCGAAATTATTAAACGATTCTAAGGATTTTGGTGAGGTTGAGATTTTCCCTACAGAGGGTGAGAAGAAGATATGTAAGCTAGCCTAACTTAGAGGGAATCGGTGATTGTAGCAGTGGGCTTTGGCTGGCGAATTATATCCTGGTTAATTGTTAGGTTCCCTCCTGGAAATACAGTTTTCTAGAGTTCACCTACCCAAAGCAAAGTAATTTATTTATCAATCTGGTATCGTACTTTGTCGCACTGTAGCGCCACACTTTCTTTCACTGACAAATAGCGATTAGCAGTTGCCACTAGTTCCCCCCCCCCTCCTCTGAACTAGATTTCTGAGCAGCTTAGGCCTAGCGCACACCT
>Ga0307507_10002992_pt1 | contig 33874 bp, 44 predicted proteins | sample 7_EM_MG_FD_207223 | JGI IMG/M metagenome (GOLD analysis project Ga0307507, IMG submission 207223) | Populus trichocarpa ectomycorrhiza microbial communities from riparian zone in the Pacific Northwest, United States - 7_EM | ecosystem: Host-associated > Plants > Roots > Unclassified | place...
TGGTGGTTGTGGTGGTGGTGGTGGGGGTGGGTAAGTTTATCAATTTTTTTTAGTTCTTATTCTTGAGACTTGGGTTTGCTGACTTTGAGTGTAGATGTGGTGGAGGAGGAGGGTGTTAAGCACGATGATGAGAGGTCAAGGGAGGATGGAGAAGGGTGAAGGTCGTGGGAATTGGATTAGTGTTTTGGGGGTTAGGGGTTTATGGTCTTGGTGTTTGGATGGCGTGCTAAGTTGCTCTTCTTGTTTGTGGTTGTCGTTGGGATATTATTTGAACGGTATCGGTTTTGTCGGTGGTTATCGTTATAGACTCGTTTGTTCTTAGTCATGAGAACATAATCACAATTTAAGAGGAATGCTATCTAAAACGGCTCCTGTAGGATAAGCGAATTTCCTGGGATACGGTACATTGAGGGGTTTCATTAGATCAGTGAGATATTTTCTCCCATCCGTATCTACGGGTTGGGTATCTAAGCAGCAGAGTTGATGATGTCCGCAACTGCCCAAGCCATTAGTGCCACAGCCAACCACCAGGAATGAAAGTGATAATGGGTAACTCACAGGCAGGCTTTAAGCTTGCACCACCAACCAAGAAACCGTCAACGTCAGGCTGAGTAGCAAGTTCCTTAGAATTCTTGTCAGTGACACTTCCCCCATAGAGGATTCTGGTCTCCTCCGCTGCTTTATCAGAGACGGTCTCCTTTAACCATTTCCGGATGGCGGCATGAACCTCTTGGGCTTGCTGTTTTCCCAATTGTCAGTTTCTATTACCGTCATATGAACGAGCGAAGAACTCATACCTCAGTAGTAGCCACCTTTCCAGTACCAATAGCCCAAACGGGCTCGTAGGCAATGACAATGTTGGACCAATCGCTGACCTCGTCAGCAACCGCCTTAAGTTGTCTTGTGACGACATCGATGGTAGTTCCAGCCTCACGCTCCTACGAAAATTTTGTCACTATCATTCTGCTTCATCTTAACCACCCACCGTTACCCTCGCGCGCCCATATGGGACAGCGAAGGTAAAAGAAGAGGAAAAACAAACCTCAAGCGACTCTCCAATGCACAAAACCACGCTCAAACCTCCGGCAAGCGCGGCCTTAGTCTTTGAAGCAACAAACTACAGACCCCCCACATTAGCAAACCCCCACGGTCGAAAACAGTGGGAAACAAGCCTTGTCGCTCTCCCCGAGAAGGGCTCTACGCTCACTGTGCCCGATTATGACCCAGTTGACGCCGGCATCCTTCAACTGTGCTGCACTAATTTCACCAGTGTAGGCACCATTCCCTTTGTCATAGACATTTTGGGCAGCGACCTGGACACCGTTCTTGGTAATCTCTTTGGCGAGGAGGAGGTAGATTGCCGGGGGTGAAATTATGACCTCAACATTAGGATTCAGAGAAGCCTGGTTGAGTCCCTCGATGATGCTCTTGATCTGGGTGATTGTCCCGTTGGACTTGAAGTTTCCTCCTACAAAGAATTTGCGTGCCTTTTACGGATGTAATCAGTTTCAGTTAGTATGAGTAAATGAAGGCCTCAAGTTTGGATCAATTCAAGGGCAAGGAAGGCGTACCATTTTTGTTGAATTGTTAGAATGAAATTGAAAGCCTAAGGGTTATTTTGGTTGATGGCAAAGATGGTTGTTTTGAGTTGGGGCTATGAGAGAGATGGTGAATGAGCTCTAATGTTTATTCGTGTCAGTGGCCTAGTCGGTGGGGTGAGAGCGGGGGAGGGGCGGAAGCCCTGGAAAATTGGCGGCCCGAGGAAATTCTGCGAAAATCAAATTTGGTAACCTAATGCACCGTACGTCTGCCACCTGCCGGATAACGTTATGACAAGTAGAGATGATACTATAAAACAACTCATATTATGCCATCACCTCGGTGTCCCGGGATTTTCCTACTCCATATATCCGTAGTGTGCCCCACTTAGTAAAGAAAGTAAGGAACTTGGAGACAACTAAAATGTAGAAGGAATTCTAGTAGATAGAGATACAATTAAGGACTCCCGCTGCATTTTTATTTCCACCCCTGCAAGTCGTGTACAGTACAGCTCAAAGCTAAACTAGCAAAAGAATTCCATACCCTGACATTTAGGGGACCAAGACCCCAAAAAATCCGTGTTACACATAAGTCTATAGTTTATGTTTGTGTTTGTCTAAGCGGTAGTGTTGACCACTTCTTCAACCTTTGCCTCCCCTCCAGTTCTCGCCTTCTCAACTACCTGAGCAAATTTCTTCTCGTCGAAGACCCAGATACCGTCCGTCTTTCCTTCCTCTGCGACAATCTCACAGCTTTCGGCCAACCTTGTGAATACAGGGTCTTCCATAACCCTGGTGAAATACCTCCTCTCCCATTCTCTGCCTTCTTCCTTCTCCTTCTTCCTCAGCTCACGCTGCTCGTTCTCGATCTTGGACTTTTCAGTACCAGTAGTCTCTAGGTCTCCTGTGTTGATTGATTCCTGAACCTTAGCCCATGCACGACGAGACTCGAGAGGGTCCTGTTCTTCAATTGGCGCGATATAAAGAGGTGTAATTTCAGTAGTTTTTGCGTCGTAAGTCTCCAACTGTTCCAAGTAAGAGATCGTTAGTAGGGGGGGGTTTTTTTTTTCTAGAAAAAAATGAATGAATAAACAAATAGCAATGAAGTATTCTCTCACCTCCTTCTTTGTTTTTCCTTCCTTAATAACGAACCCATCAGACCATTGCCCATCGATTGTGTAGAGAATATCCTTGCTGCCCTCTTTCTTCAATGTCGCACAGAAGGTGTTCTTCTTTCCAGTAATCCACCCCTTTCCGCTATAATCAATTTGGGCGACGTATCCAGTAGAAGAGAGGATTGTGCTGCTCTTGTTCAGCTCGACATATGGGGATCCGTATACAATCCCTTCGATATGTAGAGAAGGAAGGGTAATTAGGTCTTTGTGTGATTAGCATCAGCCTGAGGTTATGAGCCTTTTGAGAGCAACTCACAGTCCTCATCAAATTCTTTTAAATGGTACTTGGCATGCCCAACCTGCCTTACTGAAATAGTACCTCTTGAGAAAGAAGCCTTCTGGCCGTTGTAACCCTCAAGCTTGACACCGTGCTTCTCGTTCAAGATAGCATAAGCAGTGACAGGAGGATGGTGGCTGTTCAATATCGAGTCAAGTCAGCATTCGTTCCATGACAAATGGGAGCTGGCTCACCTGACTTGCTCGGAGATCAATTGAGTTTCTCCAATCTTTCCGGTGGGGTCTTTCCATTTTCCGAGGAATAATTCTCCCAGAAAGGGGTTAAGTGGCTTCTTCTCCGAGCCGCTGGTAACGCCAAATTAGTCGCGGGTCGCCAGGATGGAGGAGGGGAGGTATCCACAGCTTCTCGTTTCTCGAGCTATACTGCTGCTTGAGAGTAGTCAGAAACCATTTGAGCACCAAAAGAGCTCTCTTCTGCGGGTCTTTCTCTTGAGCTGGCGCAACAAAGATCCCGGGATGCTCAGCCTGCGAATCACCGTAGTTAGAAGAGTGTTCCGTGTTTCAAAATAGCCGCAAGCAACGATATACGTGTCCCTCCTAATGAGGAAAGGGCGGTCCATACCCAATAACCCGAATACTCAGTTAAACTGGTGGGGCTCAAGATAAACGGCTAAAATTGTGAAGATCGTCAAAAATTGTCGGAAAAAGGGGGCCGTTTATAGGGAAGTATTTACTGGAGCTGTCAAACTCGCTAGATCCCCATTGAATGACGCAATAGACTGTAAAAAGGTCAGTAATTGAGAAAGATTGTGAACTGTGCATCTGACCTTCAGGAATGGGGCCCAGGAGCTCTTAGCAGCAGCGGGAACTGCACTATCTTCTTCCTTGGACGAGCTCATATTAGTGGTTATTTGTTGGTAGAACTATTTGTCTTCTGTTGGGGCTGGTGGGATTAATTGTAAAGAGAGGAATGGATATGGTATGGTAATAAGGGGGAGAGGAAGAAAGGAAGTAAAAGAAGGCGTATCCCGGAACAGGGGGAGGACGTTACGTTGCAGGGTAGAAAAAGGTCAACGGTAATATTGGGTACCAAGCGGCCGGTTAGAATTGGCCGGTTGCCCTTTTGCTTGGTTGGCAACAATTATCCTATCACCGCCGCCCTCCAAGGAATGGAATCTTATCCTTTCTCAAGGTTCGAGGGACCAAGATTTTGCAAATCATACCCTTGCTGGGAAACAAGCATACGTCATAGGATTTGTTTGGATTCCTACTCGTCCAGGTAGGTATTATTATGGTTTCTTCCGAGAAAATGCCTGTTTCCGTCAAAGCTATCTACGATACTGTAAATTTAGTCTACGAGTACAAGTTGTTCCCTCCGCGCTGCCTAACACTTCTAAACTTCCACAACGCGACCAACCCTCTGGGCTGTGACATCGATAGTCTCCATTTTAGGACTCAGCTAGCACAGCCCAAAACCTCATGTCAGGAACGACCTTATTCTAGGGGTCTAAGATAGTCAGGGCTCAAGCCTACAAGAGACATCCGACATCAAACTGTTCTCATAGCCTGTGACCTGTGCGAGATCTATGCGTGGCTTCACATTTTTCACACAAATAAGACTGGTTGCCAGTGAGCCCCGAGCGGTCAATACCTACATGGCTTATCACTGGCTAGAGCAAAGAACGCTTTGGTATATACCGGTAACAGAGTTCATCAGCTAGCAGGCTACGGCATCTCGTGCAAGATGGAGAAACTTCCACCTGCGATACTTGGCAAATCGTATATGCCACTAGGGTACTTTGGAAGACGTCACGAACAGATCACAAGGGGCAGCTTGGTTGAATCAAGGCTCTGATATCAATTAAGGCAATTACCGTAATGAGGCACAGGGTGCTGCGCGTATATCTTTTTTTTTCCGCCACGAATTGTGTGCGTAAAACCATGCCATACCTACCATACCTATTTAAGTCATAACATCAGGCTTCTCCCTTCCGACAAACGTCTGGAACTGCAAGAAGTCCACGGCGAGCTTGATATTTTCCTTGAGATAGACTTGAGCGTCCAGCAAGTGTTTGCTCTCATCCTACAAAACTAATATTAGCCCCGATCCGATCATCGTAAGATTGATATCAAACATACCGCTTCATGTTTCTCTAGGTATAATCTGATGGTAGCCCCTGAGCTTCCGGTTCCGGATAGCCGGACGACAATTCTCGATCCATCATCAAATTTGGCGTACAGACCTTGGTTTTTAGAGACACTCCCGTCAATGGGATCGATGTAACCAAAGTTACCACCATCTGTGACCTTCCTTCCGGAAATCTCGCTGCCAATGAATGACTTGTCATCGACCTTTGCCTGGAAGGCAGCTACAAGCTTTTGAGCTCCGGCCGAGTCAACATTCTCGTAATCGTAGCGAGTGAAGTAAGTTCCTTTCCTGATCAGCTTACGCATAGGTTGTCACAGATCGAGAGTAACTCACGGCCATATTCTTTCCAGAATTCCTTCTGGATATTAGCGATTGAGGGCTCCTCACCAGCTGGCAGCTCTTTAGCGACACCAGCAATAATGTTCAACCAGGCTACGACCGCCCAGACGCCATCCTTCTCTCTGATGTGGTTCGATCCAGTTCCAAAGCTCTCCTCACCACAGATGCTTAATCGATCGCTATCGAAGAGGTTGCAGAAGAACTTCCATCCGGTGGGGACCTCATAGCACTCCAATCCCTTCTTCTTGGCAACAAGGTCGACAGCACCGGAAGTGGGCATACTCCTGGCTAATCCGAAAACACCCTGCTTCTTGAAGTATGGAATTTTGTCTGCATGATGGGCGATGATAGCCAAAGAGTCTCCGGGTGATACGAATGCGTTAGCCCCATAAATCATGTTTCTGTCACCATCACCGTCACTGGCAGCTCCGAACTGGATACTGTCCTTGTCTACAGCGGCAACCAAGGAGTGCGCATAAGTGAGGTTAGGGTCTGGATGCCCACCACCAAAGTCGGGAAGTGGTACACAGTTTTGTGTAGAGTTGGATGGGAGCCCAAGCTCCTCCTGGAAGATGGCAATGCCGTATGGGCCGGTGACACCATGCAGGCCGTCGAACAATACTCGGAATTTGGGGTTTTGGGCAAAGAAAGACTTGATGAGAGGGAAGTCGAAGATCTCCTTCATGTAGGAGACATAGGACTCGACGGAATCAATGATTTCGACCTCTAGAGGGCCGTATGTCTTGGTTCCAATGTTTTCCAGATCAACCTAATGAATTAGTTACCAACCCTTCAATAGATATATTAGAAAACTTACATCAGGGATATCGGCAATTTTGTACTCTGATATTGTCTTAGTGATCTCGTAGATCTTATCAGTAACCTTCTCAGGAGCTGGTGCGCCATTGGCCAAGTTATACTTGATTCCAAAATCCTCCTTAGGTCCTATCATCAATTAGCCCTTATACTAGCCCTATCCTTCACCTACAATCGAAGCTTAACTTACCACCGGGGTTATGACTAGCAGTCAACAAAATCCCTCCAGTGGCCTTTCTCTTCCGGATAACATGACTAGCAGCTGGGGTGCTCAAGATACCCTTGTGCCCGATGAGCAATTTCTTGACACCATAGGCAGCACCGATCTTTGCAATCTTCTGGACAGCCTCAGGGTTGTAGTAACGACCATCACCACCAATTACGAGGAAGGATCCTTCGGCTCCCTCGGGGATAGCTTGGAGGAGTGCTGCAACGAAGTTTTCGGTATAATTCGGTTGCTCGAAAACGGCTACCTTCTTACGAAGTCCGGAACTGAGCTCCTATTAGCTTGATAGGGCGAATTGAGTCTCTTAGGTGTTGGAGGCTTAGTAACATACGTTCCGGGCTTTTGGCCATCTGATAACAGGCGATTGAATTAGCTATGACGTATTGCGTGACCGGACACCGGCAATAATAATAATAATCCAAATAAGCAAGCTTACCAAAAGGCTTCGTCGAAACCGAAGAAATAGAAACGCTCATTGTGTTGATATCGGGAGCTTGGATTCACTTGTAAACCGCTTTGATAATGGTGATGATGAAGAGGGGGGGGGGATAGGGATGGAATCGAGCTATCTTAAATAGATGAACCTTGGGATGTTAAGAAAAGGAAAAGAAAGCAAAGCAGTGTGCTAAAAAGACGAAAGGAAAAGAAAAGAAAAGAAAAAAGATAATTCAAGTATAATAGGTAGGGGGGAGAAAAGGAAAAACCGGAATTGAGAATTAAGTGTGGTGAGGGGTAAATACCTCTTTCTTTCCTTCCTTCCTTCCTTCCCTCCCACCATCCTTTTTTCCCTTAACTTACCGCACAGCACTAGTACAGTATGATATTATACGGGTTGTATTGAAATAACGCTTCCCCCCGTCTTGGCGGCCGGTTCATGGAGGTTTGAGTTAGACTGGAGCCTTTTCTTTTTTTTCTTTTTTCTTTTTTTTACCCTCTTTTTCGGGGAACTTGATTTTGTTTGGACTTATGACTGCATGTATTCTCACTCGGTGCGTTGTTTCGTTTGTGGATATACGTGCATAGGCTGAATGTTTGCATTGCACAGGAAGGAAGGGAGAAAGGAAGATTAAAACATTTATGCGGTGATGGGCTTATTCTGAACCGGGTGGGAGGGTATCCCGGCGGAGGTGGGTTAGCTATCATATATCGGTACCATAGCTTTTTTTTTTGTTTATTGTTCGTGGTATTGTGGTGTTATATGATAGGTTCCGTGAAGGTATTGTCGTTACTGTATGCGCACACAGAGACTACCGGTATCTGTGTAGTTGCAGATACCGGTACTTTAAACTTATGGTTAACCATGCCGGCTCATGGATTATCTGTGCGTCCGTCGATATATAGTATATACAGTGAATTACTCGCCCAAACAAGTCTAAGCAAACAATTATCGTGCCGCGCTGCATAAAGAGCAAACATGAAGCTGCATCATCAAATCATACCTTTTCTTCCCTTACTTTCCCTTCCCTTCCCTTCCCTTCCATTCCATTCCATTCTATTCCCTACCCCCCTACCACTTCCCGAACAAACAGCAATAATAAACAAAAAAGAAGAGGATGCCGAAAACTCTACAAGAAATATCTATAATCCGGACTCAAATCCCCAAGCATCTTCTTCTCTTCCTCGGTCGCGCCAGAGTGCTTATCCACTCCTCGGTCCCTCTTCTTATTCTCCCAGCTCACGGCAAAGAAATACGCTACGCAGGAAAGCGCTGACAAAGATATGAAGGCCAAGGCGATCGAGTATCCCTTCACAAACTTTGGGGCATCGCTTGACAGGAAGGAGTACGTGGCTATGATACCGCCGATGTTACCAAAGCCGACTTGCCAGGCTGTGCCGACGGCTCTTCGGTGATGGCCTCCCACTATTTTCCGTTTCTTGTTAGCTTGCTAATGGGTAGAGAGGGGGAGGGGGGGAATACAGTTTGTGTTGAACCAGCAGACTATAACCGGCATAGCGCTGTACGCTCCCATTGCTGCGAGGAAGAGAGCAGCGTACTGGATATTAATGTTGTTGTGGACCGTCAAGAGGATGGCGAAGCCGGAGACAGCGACGCAAATTGGGATTATTGTGAAGAGAAAGCGGTGTCTTGCTCTGTCGGAGATCGTCGCCACGATCATTGCAAAGGTGAAGGAGGCGGCCCAGGGGGGGACGGAGCGGAGTTGGGTTTGGATGGCTATTCCTTTGAGTCAATATTCTTCTATCTTTTTGCGTTCCATGGTGGGGCTGGAGGGTGAACTGACGGCTGTATCCAAATTGCCGGACGATGGTAGGTGCAAAATATGCATATCCGTAGGCTGGAACGATGAGACCAAAGTACATGAATCCTCCGATGAAGACTTTGTAATCTTTGAAGACGTTAAGGACCTCTTTTAAAGTCATCTTGGTCTCCTGAACCGAGTCGCCGACATCCTCTCTCAAACGGTCTCTGACGAATTTCCGTTCAGCGTCTGTTAAGAAGGTCGCTTCCTCAGGGAAGTCGGTGATGATGAAGTAGAAAAGGAATGAGACGATACAGGTCAATATGCCTTCTGTGAATTTCGATTAGAATAGCCCAATTCTCGGAGGGTGTTGGGTGGTGAATATATAAAGCCTACCAAGAATAAAAACCCACCTCCACCCTCTATACCCACCTTTCCCATCCATAAGTCCAATCGCACTCGCTAGCAGCCCACCAAAAGCGCCAGCAAGAGAAGTAGATGAGAAGAAGAAACTGTACCGCTTCTGCGCCTCTTCACGCTTGTACCACATAGCGATCAAGTAGAAACATCCCGGGAACATGCCTTCCCACAAAAATCAACACACACACATCTTCCGAATAACAACGTGGGCAAGCAAGCGGAAAAAACTTACCAGCCTCAAAAAGGCCCAAGAAAAGCCTCGTCGTCAAAATCCCACTATAATTCTGTACCAATCCCTGCAATGTAGTAACGAGTCCGAACATGAACATACATATCGAAACTTTGGTTCGCCCCCGCCGCCGCCCCAAAAAGCAAATACTGGTCAGTCAAGGCCAGAACACAAGCCACCCCCAAGTAAAAAGAAGAAAAGAAAAGAAAAAAACGACCAGGAACAAAAAAGTAAGTAAGTAATCGAGAAATGGGTGGGTGCCAATGATAAACTTACGCCAAACATGAGGCCTCAATTTCTTCAATAATATATTCGACGGGATTTCAAATACTGCTTTTTCGTCAGCTTCCCCCCTCGGAAAGAAGGAGGGTTGGGTGGGGGGGGGACGGAACGAACAAATATACGGCACAAAAAATATAGTTAAACAGGTATTATACTCCAGCCCACCGAGCTTCAATTCCTCCTTCAATCCGAATACAGCTGCGTTCGAGATATTTACCCTGACACCGTTAGTCAGTGCTATCTTTCTCCCCCTCTCCCCCTCTAGAGGAGCGGTGTATGTAGAGCGAAGCAAAAAAAACCCACCGATCCAAAAACGCCAAAAGATACAAAATGCACAACACTGGTAACAATCTGAAATCAATCTTTCTCAAAAGAGCCTTTTCGTCGATACCCGGTGGTGGCTGTAGCTTTCCGTTGACGTACTGTGGCGGTAGTGCCGCGGTCACCGCGTCTTCGAGCGTGCCTGTGCTTGGGATTGAGCCTGAGAGCGGAAGAAATAGATGAGTACTTGTGAGTGAGTGAATGGGGAAGGGAAGGGGAAAACCTTTCTCGGGGGAAACCATAACTTATCTCGCCCACTACTGTACCGTAATTCAGCTAGTGGCAGGACGGATATGTTGGGAGGAGACCCGCACGAGCAGACGGACAGATAGACAGACAGACAGACAGACAGAGTGGGAAGGAGAAAACTCCGAGGGGGGGGGGGTTAAGAAGTTTTTATACTAACTATATTACCAACCACAGATCGCCTGCCTACTTACCTACCTAGATACATACATACATATAATACATACATACTTACCTACCTGCCAGTGCAGGGCGAACAGGAAGGGATCATCTATCCCAATGCAATTCCTCTACCACTCATCCTCTAACTTACCATTCTAGAAGTTCCAATTGCCCCTCGATCACTAAATATGCGCGGGCATTATACTGCACTAAGCAAAAATCCGAAAATCCGGGGAAATCCGGTGAGGCCGGTATTACCAACGTGTGTGGATGGGTGGATCGGTTGGATTTTGGGAAGGTGCGTAATCTACCGATACTATTAGAGTTATAATATCTGCTTATGGGGGGCAATCAAGGGTGAATGCGAATTATTTTCTTTCTATTTTTCTACTCTCGTCAGATCTTGGATAGGTTGTTATTCCACTACGGTATTAACTATAAGCTATCATATCACAGCACAATATTGCGAAATTTTAATGTTGTGATAATGATGATATATTCCTATGGTGCACTAGTGTGGTTCGGTGTTGGCTGTGGTGCCTGACAGCCGACACGCGGTAGTCTAAATAGAAGAGGAGGAAGAACGGGCAGGTGGGTCATCACGAGATTACCGTAAACCGACAATCCATCCAAAAAGGGAGGGAAGGAAGGGAAGGGAAAAGAACGACTCAAAGCATGAGTACCCGCGCGGCCGAGTTGAAGTTGGGCACCTATGGCGGCAATCCCCATACAAAGGGTCCAACTTCGACTTGGCTGGGCTAGCGCAATATCCTGGGTGTGCCCTTCCATCATTGACAGACGTTATTGCCTGGTACAATGCCATGACAAAACACAAGTTAAGTCAGCCAACTTAACCTACGAGTACCTGTACCGCACACTGCGCTCCCAAAACAAACATAGCAACCAAGGCACCACCACTGGGCTATGTACTAGTGAATTCCCATCCACAGTCACTTCGTTATCTCTCTCTATATTGAGCTCAAACGTAGGGAATTCTAACTGCAGCAGTGCCATTGTCGGAATACTTTTTTTACTTTTGACCCCTCTTCCCCTTCCCGGATATAATATGCACATTAGCTAAAACCGCTACATCACTCGCCAGTTGCACTTGTCTGCCACTCATTCTCGCCCCCCCAGACACCCTCCTCTTCTTCCCTCCACTTGCTCACAGTCTAAGCTGCTACTATACTCAAACATAAAACCCTTTTTTTCCCATTTCAACGCACAACGCTATAATAATCTGGGTTGCCTATTCCATTCCTCAATTTCTCAATTCTTCTCTTTCTCCTTCTTCTTTGTTCTATTTTTCCCAGGGACATTTCCTCGCGTTTCTATGATAGAGGAAAGCAGGGACCTGGTGCGAAGAAGTAAGGATGGGAGGTGAGAAAGGAGGCTAAAGCGAGGCGGCAGAAGTTGGGGTGACATGAGAAAATGAATAAGAATAAGAAAAAAAAATAGACACCAGCCCAAGCAATCCGGGAAACAAAAAAACTTTCAAGTGAAAAAAGTGAAAAAACACAATCCTAGCCCACGCTGAAAATCGTTCCATCCCATCACTTACTTCCACCCAGCTAATCCAGCCCAAGGGTCTTGCTGCTGCTGCTGCTGCTGCTGTTGTTGCTGGTGTTGGTGTCCTTGCGGGACTGGATATTGGTGATATCCTTGGGGTGGTTGGCCCGGAGTGGATGGATGTGGAGGTTGCTGATAGGAGGTCTGGGGTAACACCCCGAAACTCTGTCGACTGCTTAAGCCCGGCTGTGGGGGCGGACCTGGTGGAGGAGGTGGTGGTATGTACGTTGAAGGGTTATATTGTGGCGGATAGCCTGGAACTTGCCCCGCATACATATTTGGCGGGGAGGAGTAGTGGCTTGGCTGATATGGCTGGTGCTGTTGCTGTTGGCCTCCTGTTGGCGGAGGAGAGGATGGAAGAGTTTGATGGGATTCCCGACGCTGCACGTTAGCCGACTGATAGCTGTCTCTCCTTGGCACAGACCCTCCTTGTTGTGTCTGACCGTAAGAATCCCGTCGCCCGAATCCATTCGTACTACTCGTAGGAGGATACTGGGGATAACCGGCGAACCCAGTGGATGCAGTCGGTGGGGGTGGTGGGGGCGGTGTAGGAGTAGGGTGGTAGCTGCCGTACTGATGAGGGGTATATCTAGGCGTACCAGGGGGGCTCTGCCCATGATTTGACGGGACCGGTGGCTGGCTTTGGTGAGTGTTCACGTTCGATAAGGGTGTCGGTCGCTTCTGCTGTATCTTGCTTGCATCTCCCGAACCAATAGAAACCCTCTCCATCATGCCCAAGAGTTTTCCACGCTGGCTATCTGCCTCGGACCCCCCCCGCTGCTCTATCTGGCTTAGTAAAGAAGAACCTTCGACTCGCCGGTTCGATACAAATGTTTCCACGTTTTTCTCCAGACTCTCGGCTGTTTCAGTCATCTCTGTGTAGAATTGCTGAGCTTTCTCTAAGCCTGCCCATATATCCAAAAAAGCCTGATAGGTTTTCTTGAATTTTCCCAACACTGCGTTTCTCTGGCGTGAAAGAGCTTCATACTTGGACTGCTCCGCACGAATTCGTTTGTCTTGCAAAAGATCACCATAAGCTGATGTTAGATCCTTCATTAGTGACGACTGTTTGTGCGCAGCTGTGAGTAGCCTGTTTGTATGTGGCCGGAACTTCTCCAATTCTGTCGCAAACAATTGGGGCTCGAGATTTTGAATGGATTTTTGATTAAGGATTAAAACGTTCGAGATGTCGTCGGTATGAACCTAATTAAGAGCTTTAGTAAACCGCCTCAGTCGAAACAACCATTGAGCTTGGAGCCTGATGCAACCCTGAAAATAAGAATATGCCTTACCTTTTCTTTCAAATCCTTCAGGACTTGGGCCCGCTCTCGTTTGATTAGATTTAGTTTCTTAAGCAGCTCCTCTACTCTCTCGATCTGTTCCAGAACAGTAACTCCGGAGTCCCCTTCGTCCACATCCAAAAGAGTCTCTCCACCCCGATCTCCACTAAAGCCACCATTGACAACGCCAGCCCTGCTAACCCATAAATCATCAACAGCTCCTTCCTCAGCCCTCTCGCCCGCATTCCTCATTTCCTCTATCTCTCCCTTGACCCCTCGGTACTGGGAAAAAAGCAGATTGTCGCTGTTCACAGCTTCATCAACAGCCTCTCGATAGCTCCTAATATCCGCTCGGAGAGTCTGTGTGAGCCGACTTGAAGGCTGCTGTGTCCACTCATCTAGATATTTCGCCCTCATTTTTTCACACACGCTCTCCTCAGTATCCAGAGTCTTTGAAGATCGATCCAGAATCTCCACAATTCTCTTTTTATCCCTCTTTAAACCGACAAACCTCTCCTCCAAAGTTTCGGGTTTGTGTGCGATATCATCACACCATGCCCGGAACTCGTCGTCCACCTCAATCTCGTTCTCAAAGCCATTTTTAAGTAGCTTTAGTGATCCGGGTAGCTTCAGGTAGTCCAAGGCTGCGACCATTTCCGCATTTGCTAAATCTGCCCGCTCTGTCTCTGCGCGGACCAGCTTAGCCTTCTCCTCGTCATATAAAGATGCGCTCTCGGTGACTTTCATAGGCACGATCTTCTGGAAGATATCGGGACCAATAATGCGGTTAATATCATCTCCTTGGTACAGCTCCTGTACGGGAATTGCCCTGGCCGCGACTGTTTTTGAAACCATCGGAATTGCTGCTTCGGCTGGGACCGTCTGATGGTAGATAAAATCGTTCTCCTTGATCAAAGTCACGAGTTTTTCCTGGGCAAGAGCCAAATGTCTTTTGTTAATTTGAACTAGAGCAGGCCCAGTTTCCGAGGACAAATTGGAGGTAGCTGGGGGAGAATTAGGGAACGACTGTGATGTTCGAAGAGCTTCCTTGGCCAAATCTTCAGCCAAATGCAGGCGAGCAATCGCAAGTCCATATTTACCACCTTCGCTGTCCGCTAGTGCTTGGAGATATTGAGCTAATGAATCCATGAAATTTTGCTTAACCTGTCAGATGAATAGGTTAGCTTGGCCCAGTTCAGTTAGGCATGGCAACCATACCTGGCAGAGCAATAGCCAGACTCGCTCAAAGATACCTTTCTGGACATTTTCCTGAACACCTTCCACAGCCTGAGCGTACAAAAACCCAGCTTGGGCAGCCAGTTTCGCAAGCATCCCACTCTTCTTTCCGTCCGCTATCACCTTCTCTAGAAACACCTCTTGGGCTTGTGCAAGCATGATGTTAATCAGGGTCTTCACCGTGTCCCTACTCAAATCCGTGGATGGTGCATGCAGAAAATTCTCATTGATATAAGTGAACATTCCCGCCGCGGCCTGGAAAGAGTTGAAAGCAGTCTTAATTCCAAGTTCTTCGGAGCGATTTTGATTTGCGGCATGGCATGAATGGACAGCCGAAATGTTGAAGATGATTGAAGCTTTCTCAAAAGCAAGGGAGTATTGGGAGGTTGGTTTATGCGTGAAGGCATCGTACCTGCAATAAACCATCGGTCTGTCAGCCTTGATATTAACATTCTCTTGATAGCCACCGTCTTAATATGTATCCAAATTTACGTGGCTCGTGGAATGAGATAACTTTTCAGCCGCATCGGTTAAACCCCGTCCTCCGTAGCGAATTCCACACACAAAATTCCGCTCTGAACTTCGGCAGCCCAGAGGGAGAGGACAGAACTCACGACAAACACAACCCCAAGAAGACACAATTGCTTCACTCACCATGTAAACCCAACTCTAACACCTCGCTCCTCAACGGGAAACCTCAGGTCCAGTAACTCCAGCTGTCCGTAGTACCGATAAAGTAGATCTCTGCCGGATGTTGAATCCTTCCCTGCTCCGCGCATATCCTGACGTAGTCTGTTTAGAGTAGCACATTCTTCACTGTACTTTTCTGGATCTCCGTAGGTTGCTCTAATGTAGGATTTCAGAGGAGTAATCCAATCGACTTCTGTCGTTGTCTGTGCGGAGCAACTGTATTTAGCGAAGAATATAACGGACGAGGGAAGGCCGGGATAAGGACGACGAAGAACACAGCAACAGATAGTAAAAATAAAAATGGGAAGAAGCGAGAAACAGATAACAGGTACAAGTAGAATATGATATGAAATCGCCGATCAAAAAGAAGGAACAAACAACGGGACGGGGCTAAATAAAGGAGCAAAAAAGATAAATACCTTCAGAGGGCAGCTAATTGTCGGAGACTGCTGCATGATCTCCGCGATTTCCTAAGTATCCCCTTGCTTGCTTTGGCTCGCCTGTAACTTTTTTAGAGATCCCCCAACGGTTGTATGCTACCGTCTGAGTGTGGAGCGTGGTGTGATGCGAGGACTTGGTGGAGGTGAGATATAATTATCGCACGCTTTTCTTTTCTCGACTAACTTAGCTTCGAGATGTGGGGGATTGAGAAAAAATAAAAAGAGACAGATTTGAACGAGAGTGTTGGGTCGTTGTTGGTTGGATTGCGGTGTAAGGTGTAAGGTGTAGCAAGCAGCAGTTTATTTTCGTCTCCCCGCAGCCCCCGATGACGAACAAGACACTTATTCGCCCCTGTACACAGATGAAGCCTTCCCACCTACTTTCTCCTTCTCCTCCTCCTTCTTCTCTACCACAACGCAATGCGCTTTCTCACCGCCTTCCACGTCTTCTTCTCTCCTGCCTTTCACCTGCCGCCTTCTCTACAGCCGCTGTGCCTCCTAGCGGGGGATGGCGGAGAGGCAAAGTAAGGGAAGGAAAATGGGAAGAAAAAAATGGGAAGGAGGTCCGATCCGGGTGAGCGGTTGACGGGAGGGAGCACAGCAGAAACGGCTATGTAATGTATGTAGGTATATGGATGGATGGGCAGATTGACAGGATTAATGGAGTGGGATCTATGAATAGAAGGCAATGTGTGCCTTGGTGGACTCGCAGCAGCAGCAGCAAATGCGAGAGAGAGGAAAAGAAAGACGGATGAGAAAGAATGGTAAAAAGGAAGGGTGGGCAGCTTCTGGGGAACAGTCGGACAACCCAGCACCGATACACCACCCATACACAACCGCACAAAATGCAGCAAGCAGTGAAGCGGAGCAAAGCACGCACTGCCGATGTCTACCACCGCCACCCTCTAACCTCTCACACGCAACCCACGGCGACGCACACCGCTCATACACACTCAAAACTACTTGTAGCACTGGTGGTACCGGAAATTATATCTTTGCCAGGATGTCCCCAAACGAACAACGGCAGAGACTGAAGGGTGCAGATTACGCACCGCGCAGTAAGAGGTTCCTTTAAATGAAGAAGCGGTCGCGAGAGCGGGCAACGGCAATAGTAACCGTTTGGACGAACGGGCGAACAAACGAACAAACGAACGAACGGCGAAAAAGGGAGGGACTGTTGATCTTAGGGGAAAGGGTTAAAGGGAGGGTGGAGCCTCTCTGCTCCTCTTTCCCGCTCTTCTCGCCTGTGGCTGGCCAAAACTCTCGCAGGCCCCCGGGCACTGGTCCTCCAGGAAGGAAACTGTTCAAAGTTCCCGCTTTCTCAATTTAATTTTTGTTAGTACTGTATTCTACTAAGGCAAAGGGTACCTTGTGGTTGTCAGTGGGGAAGGAAGGGTTCGGTTTGCTGAGGGGCTCGTCTGTTGGTTGGTTGGAGGGATCCTCTGTTGGTTGGACTTGTGTGTGCCAGGTTTTCGCTCAATTGGGGAGTGCGAGTGGGAAGGGAGGGGATTTCATCTCTTGGCTCGCCTGCACTTCGCCGAACAGGCCGTTTGAGGTCGGCACGCTGAGACGTCGAGCCACGCGACCATCAAAACGGGTAATGCCCCCGACCGTTTTGTTGCGCAACACGCTTAGGGAGACGCTTCCTCTCTTATCGATAAACTATCCTACCGGTACCCTACTGAGTACGAGTAGGATTGTGCCCTTACTCTTACTCTTCCTACCTATCCCATATACACCCCTACAATCAGATATCAGACAACCACCCCTCTATCATCCCATTAACCTACCTAGCTGCGAGACCCGGGGAGATATCTTATTGAAAGAGTCCCGTATCCTGGCATCCCACCATCACACCACGTGTGCCTCAGCACAGATTGAGAGCGAGAGAGTTAGATTAAACGATCCCCCCCCATTTTATCCGCCACATCCCTATGTCAAGCTGAAACACGCTGGGTTGTATGGTGCCGGTACGCGAAATCCATCTCTTTCGATCTTCCACCGTCACCAATACCGCACACAGCCACTACCGTATCTTTCTCTGACATGGTACTGCAGTTTCGTAACCCCCGCGTTGCACCCGGCCCACCACCACCGCCATTGGACTAAAGTGGGCATGCCCGCAACCTAGCCCAAATGGAGGTTGCATAGTTGTGTCAGAGTTCTCACAGAGGAGTGGCATGCCACTACTGGAGTCCTCTCTTTTTTTTTCCCCTCTCCTTCCTCCTCTTGAAACATAGGACCTACTATCCAACTTATCCTTCAATCGCTATTTGACCAAAAACCCGCTTTTTATTGGAAGGTTTCTAAACCTTCAGTTGGCAGGTCTCTCCTGCAGTAAACAGTAGAGCGCTAACTTATGGCACATCCAATCCCTCATCTCCCCCGTTTTTGCGTTAAAAGAGATGAACGGTGCGCGCAGTCTCCCGGCTCAAAAGGGAGAAAAAGGAACCAATACCCGTAGCAAAGGTATTAAGCTCGTACAGTAACTACGATGGGGAATAATCCGCTACTACAACTGCAAAGGTAATGCATAAACTAGTCCTAAAGAAACCTAGGTACCTCGGTCTGCCAAAGCCCGCGCTCCGTCAAAACGTTCACCTGGACAGAATTTTCCATTTGAAGAGGTTGAGAGGAGAATTTGGACTGAAATCGGCCCCTAGATGCCAAAGGCGCACCCCACACGTATCATAGTAAATCACTCGTTAGAACGGCACGCGCGCGCGCCCCAGCGCCTAATAAGTGTCGGAACGATCTCGGGTATCTGTACCAGTGTTTTGAGAAGTGCCGAGCAGGGAGATCAAACAAAAACTCGTTGTCTTTCTGTCCTACAGCCCACCCCCGCTTCCCCCCGCCCCAACTTTCATCAGCCAAAATACTCGCATCCACCCACATGCCGGTAAGCGGCCCAGATGGGATAATTCCCTGTTCTTTTTTTTTTTGAAGTAGAGGGATTTTATGAATTTCGTTCGACCCAGGTTATTCCAACCCTATGCCGGCAGTTCGATCCTTTTCAAAAGTGAGAGCAAGGATCTGATTGGCTAGCGTACGATATGGGGGGGGCTTTAATAATAATAAAATAATAATCTCTAGAGGGGGCTCGTCTCATGTCAAGAGTGAAAACGAGGAAGGTAGGTACGATAACTGTAACAATGCGATATCACAGAAGAAAGGGTTGGATTCTGACTTCGGGTGTGAGGAGGAGTGGAAGGGAAGGGGAAGGTGGGAAAAAAACCCCAGATCCTAGAATTCCCCCTACTTTATCTGGTGCCGGCAAACTGCACTGCACTTGTTCCGGTACCGTACTGTGCATGTGATCAGGATCAGCGCAAGCGAGAAAGCCATACCGTACTGTAACGTCTTGTCTTGTCTAGTCTAGACCGCTGAGCTGAATCCGGGCGCTCTGATCACAAAACTTCAAGCCTCCTACGAGTACTACCGTAGTTCTAATCGATATGAGTGAGTGGGACGAAAGAGGTATAGAATAGCGATTTGAACAGGGGTGGACAAAAATGTGGCTTACTGTTCGAAAAGACTGCGGTAGCTAGGGTTTTCCTCCCTCCTAAGAATGGTGGGGGGATTTATGACAATGTTATACTTCAAAACATTATGCAGCACTCCGCCCATTCTTGATTCCGCATCTAGTGCCTGGTCCGTAGCCCGCAACACAAACAATTTTACGAAATTGAATTTTGCGGGTTGTTGATCATTATTAAAATCAGCGCTGAAGGGCAGACGCAGGACTGCTGCCGTCCCATACATACTGCCCATCTTGCACTTGGGTTTGATTTTGAGTGGGGAGACAGTTCCCATGTGGATCGCCCAATAACCCTGGGAAGCTTGCCCGCGACCTACAAATGCCCGGCTTTGTGGGAATGGGGGTATCCGGACTTGAGAGTGATGTATCGAGTGACATTTTGTGATTCGAGAAGAACTGAGACCGAATATAACATGGGCTTCCCCAAACCACGAACTGGAGCCCACTAAATGAACGAGGAAAGGCTGAGGTGGAATGAGGGAGAATGGAGGGATGGCAGTCTCTAGGCTAGCTGATATATATACTTAGGGAGTAGGCTAAGCAGGTCAGATATACCCGAGTGTATGATAGATTTCCGACAAAGGGAGTGTTCTAAGCTCCAAACCGGTCTACTATGCAACAGCAGTAAGAGTGAAAAGGGGTAGACAGTGGGCCGTGTTAGGGATATGATAAATCCTAATGTTCTTGAATTAACCAAGGAGGAAGAAAGAGGCAGGGCGAAGGCAGGGCGCTCTTATATAGTCACCAGATAGCCCAGCACGGATAGGGGTTGTCTCCACAAAGCTCAGATTGTATCATACGTAACGCAGCGCAAAGGACTAGTTCAGTGATCTGCATGCTCGAGAATCTCTATAGTATTCAGCATCTACAGTTGCTTGTTTCTTCTAAACTAAAGAAGGCAAAATAAAAAAAATTTTCTGCTACCCCGCCGATCGCCAACCTCACCCCTAAGGTGAGGCCCAGAGTCGGATTCTCCCGCCTCGTAGCAGGGCTGATTTACCCTAAGGTCTTCAGTCTCCCAGTTCCCATAGGTGAGGTATCCTTCGTTCTCCTACCTTACGTGATGGATTGTTCAATAATAGCCCATGATGATGAGGGGAATTGAACTCCTGGGCTCCCGCTAATTGCACAGGAGGTTAATTAGTTCATGCATATTAACCACTGCGCCAGCTGGGTATTTCACATAACGTTACCATAAGAACTAACACTTATCCTGCTAGCATGTAGGTTTGGTTTGTTTTCACCCGCAATTAAATTTAATGTTATAATAATAATAATAATATTAAAATTTAATGCTGGAGGTATTACATCCTCGGGGGAAGAGAAGCCACGGACACCAACCTCTAATACCCTTTGTGTGGAATCATCACAGCTAGGGTGTCGGTGGTGAGAAGGGACAGGTTTGGCTGTGAGCAATACAGGATTTAGAGAGGGCGAGCGAGGTATACCGGTGGGCCATAAACTTGCTTGGGACTAGAAGATACGCTATACATATCCTAGGCGTACTTCGCTCTATTAGCGACCCACTCTGTTTCATCGAAAACTGTTCTAACAAAAAAAAGCCATCATTGAATATATACAAGCTACCCTTGTCCTGCGTAATCATGCGCAAAGCACCGAAAAATTTAAGAAAAACAATGGAAAGAAGGAAGAAAAGTCCTAATAACCTGGCCGTATTACCCATCGATCGTGTCTCATCACACCTAACTAACTAGACACAAGCAGACCAGTCCTGCGTAAAATATGCCCAAGGGGAAAACTGCCAGACCCACTCTATTCCTTACGACCCCGCTACCACCTAGAATACTGACCCCAGCGGCAAGGGTCCATAGGTACAGGGCAGAGTATACAGGAACACGGACGATAGCCGGGATATGCAGAGCCGAAAGGAAAGCACAGATAACGACAGGGAACAATGTATATCCGATAACAGAAACCGACTGGAAAAAGGAGCTATAAGTCTGAATTAGCAATGGTGGACCAAAACTTATCGCATATAGGAAAACCCACATATTGCCCCCGAGCAACTTAATCTGCGCCGTAACCACAGCCTCCCCAACCCAAACCATAGAAAAAACTCCGGCAAACACTTGCGTAGTCTGCTTTTCACCCGCCGAAAAACTCAACAGTGTGCTGAGGGCCAAGCAGAATACTAACGGACCCCAAAGGTCCCAATCTCCAATAACCGCGGCCCCTCTGCCCCCGCCGTTGCCGAAGCCGCCGCCGGACTCTAGAACGTCGTTTGCGTCTGGCCACTTCTTGAAAGTGAACTTTGGCCAGAGAACCGCTTTCATCTTCTCCCAGACGGCGAAGACATCACGAGAGAGCGTGTCCCAGACTGATTCGTCCAAGGTGTTGTTTGGCGCGCGACGATCTTCACCGGGAATGGCGGAGGTGAGGTGTGTGGGGTTTAACGGGGTTGTAGCGGAGGTTGCTTCGAGTGGGTCGTCATCATCAACGTCGACTATCGAGAAGGGTTAGGTTGGTTATTCGAGCTTCTCTGTGAGCGCATGTGGAGGGCGGAAGGGGTAGGGGGAGCTCACGATCATCCGGGTCGATGACATCTTGTTCGATCCTGCTAGACTCATAGTTATCGTAGGGGTTTATATTAGAGCTCGAGGCCATAATGTTATTCCTTTCAGCTGAAGGATCTGGTAGCTATTTCCAGTTGGTGTCAAGTATTCTCTAACGGGGGTGCTGTTAGCCAGTTGGTTGGCTGCAGAAGATGTTTGGAACCGGCCTGAAGATGTTGAACGTTGAAACGTTTGCTTCCTTTGGTGAGGCTGACGTTGCCTTTCCTTCTGAATGAAAACCCTAGCCCTTGCATTCTGCCGTTACACAAGGATAGAAATTTAATTACATTTCCCCCGCCATTATTCGATTCAACCTCACCAACGACAATAGTCTAATCATCAATCGATCCAAAATTATGCTTTCGAGAGCAATCTTAAAATCAATGCGGGTGCCGGCATTGAGGGTTTATTCCACAGCTCAGTCACCCCCTTTACTACTGAAATTGAGGTATATTCTATGATATCATTCACCATTTCGTTCACCCGGAAGAGTTCTCACCGAATCACCCCACAGAACCGATCTCAAGGATGCTATGCGAAACAAAGATACCAATAAGCTTAACGTCATTCGAGTAACTCTCTTATTTGTCCAAGCGTTCGCCCCAATGATGCTAACTACGTCCTAGGGAATTCTTTCAGACATAAGTAATGCCTCTAAAACAACCAAACCCCCTTCAACAGACTTCGACATCCTTGGTCTGATCAATAAGACAAAGACAAAGTCCACAGCTTCTATTGCTGAATTCCGTGAAGCAGGGAGAGAAGACTTGGTTGAAAAGGAGACTGGCCAGGTTATTATCTTGGATGCATACGCCGGGATGGTTGAGAAAGTAGGAGAAGAGGAGATCACGGCTGTAGTAAATGGGGTTATCGAAGCCCTGAAGGAAGCTGGGGAAAGGGTCAATACTGGCAGTATCATGAAGAAGGCGCTTGCCGAGCTGGCCGGAAAGCCGGTGGTGAAAGCTGAGGTTGCGGCGATTGTTAAAGAAGCAATCGAGGCTACTCCCGGAGATACAGCGCCAAAGTTTGTACCTCCGTAAGTACGGGCACGCCATCTAGGCCAGGTATATTGCATCAAAGCCCTCAACATCTTAAACCTACCGGTGAAGGTTTTCTGGCGCAGTGATAGGCCATGATTGAGAGAGCCCGATCAAAGAACAGACTCCCCTCTAAACCCCCGAACTCTGTACTCCATGTGATAGAACAAAAGCACCGTATACATGATGCCTTCCACACATCAAGTATAGGAATTATTGTGTATTACTATCTCCCCCAGCCCGTGTAACTCATATCATATCTCTACTCAAGTTGGATGTACGGCTTTCAAAGCCGGAAGGAAAATCCCCGGAAACCAAACTAAAAACCTACGATTCTAGTAATAGGGGAGTCTATAGTCATCCGATTTCGGTGCTTCCCAGCGGCGTATCCACACCCATCACGCAATGACTAAATACAGGAGTTCCGGAGCAAACCCCACCAGCAATTCCGAAAGATCGCAATGAATATATACGATTCAACCAATCAAACACCACCAGCCTCTCCTTCACCCCCGACCTTCTCCTCCATCCTCTCAAACAAATCCACCAAATGCCCCGTCCGGACAACCAACTCCTCATACCTGACAAGAAACACAGTGGCACTCTCATCCTCCTCACCCTCCTCCATAAACCCAAACCCACTCTCGGCAACCTTCATCCGAAGCCCTACATTCCGCAACTCATCCAACCAAAACACCTCCGCCCCCCCGGGCGCCCTGGAAGCAGTGCGCAACCAGGGCCTACGAATCCGGAAGAAGCTCTCTTTCTCCAAGATTCGCACCGCGCGAGCGAAAGCCGACCCCTGAGGACTCGATTTAACGAGTATGGAGGAGGCGCATAATTGCGTGAAGTACTCCGATGCATCGAAGGGGAGGGTAGTAGTTACAAACGGGAGACTCGGAAGTTCTTTCAGTTCACCGCCGCCAGCCTTGGGAATATCGCTAGTTTGCAGTGGTGATGTTGAGAGCGGGAGCCGGGCTTGGGGATGTTTGGCTCCAGAGGGGAGTGGGCGAAAGTGAGCGTATAAGTCCCCGATATTTGTTGGGGTGGTTTGAGATGCGGTGATGTAAGAGCCTTTGTACCAGCAGCTATGGTACGGGGCGTGGAACTGCGGTTTCTGCCGTATTAATCATTGTTCTTTTCTGGTAGGAGAGAGAGCATACCCGATTACTCGGCGAAGAGCACTGAAACACCAAATTATGCCCCTCCAGAACCCCCATGCTCCGAAACCTCTTCCCAGCAATGAACTCGACAGAGCTATAAATCCTCCTCGAAACTCTACCAATCCGCAACAAAACCCTAGTAGGCAGATACGAGAGTATACCTTCCAAAATCTCCACAGGGAGCGAATTCAAGCCCACTGTCATAGACATATCGAGCTAAAATACTAGTATAGTAGTAAAATGATAAATTAAACAGCGCAGTACCTCAGACACAAAAACCCATACTCAATGGGCCCTCCCTTCTTCCCTCCGAAGGATATTTATACTACGCCACCCTTGACCCTCGGAACGAAACTGTGGGGGCGTAGCGGAACTATTGTGGTAGCCGTTCGAACCGGCAAAGACTACCGCAACGTACTGGCTTAGTTATTGCGCCGGGGGTGGAGGGCAAGCAGGCAAGAGGTTAACAAATTAGCTAGCTAGAACAAATTACCGTATGTACGGTAATAATATTATGATATGATAATCTTATGGTATATTCCTCGGGGGGTTATTGATTACCTTTTTCTTACAAAAGCGGAATATTTCTCCCTACCGGTATTACTTCTCTCGTGTTTTTTTAACCTATTGTAGCCATTGTAGTATTAATAGTACCGTGGGACAAAAGGGTTTGGATGCCCTATCTAACAGCACGATAATAATAAATATGAATGAATTAATGCATAGGTTTGGGGCACCGGGGGATCCCGGGAAAGTAAAGTGGAGAAAGTCTCGAATTAAGTTATGCTTGCTTTTACGCTCCCGTCGGGAAACTTTGGTTCTGGCTGGGGAAATGTTTTTCAATCACTTCTTTTCTTACTAAGTTACACTACCCGATTGCGCTGGCGCTGGCGGTGCTGCAGCGTGCAGCTCCAGTTGGCGTCGCGAAGCCACCACCACCACCACGGATAAGGTACAGTAGCGTAGAAGAGCGGCGAATCAACACTACTTTATTACGGCAAGCCCGATGGTCGGAGTGAATTGGGAGCTTTATTTTTATCTTAGGCCCTTACATATCATTTTTTGTTCCTTTTTTAAAAACTTCTACTTGGGCGAGCTGGATGGAGCCCGAGTTAGGGTGTTGAATCCCGAGTGTGGGATTTTCGGGAGTAGGTTTGAACGAGGCGGTGCAGCATGGTGAGCACAGCAAAGAAGCTTGGTAAGAGCACAATACGATGTCTGGACCGGGTGTTGAAGGGAGGAATCGAAGGGGGGGAGTGGTAGGGCATCGTAAGGCGCGGGCTTAATTCTATGGATCTTGGGTTGTGAATTCTCGGTTGATTCTTACAGATATTGCGCCTCGAACTATCTGTTGGCACTTAGCTATAGCTATTACATATAAGGTATGATACTTTGAGTTGCGTCGTGGAGCACGGGCATACTACCGTGCCACTATTCCCATACCTATAGGGGCAGATAAAGTACAGTAGTAACTCAGTAATAGCCAAAGCTAAGGTAAACTCAATGTTAAAACGAGAACTCGGATACATAGAAGCTAAGCGGAGTATCTGTTTGGCATAAGTTAAGGTTCTATTTCCGAGGGTCCTGTGAAGGCTAGGTTGAATATTGACAAGTCAACCAAAGGGGGAGAGAGGGGCAAGACCCTCCATTCTGGTGGTGAGTATGGTATTGGTCGTGAGGGTTACGGCAGGTATACTGTGAAGGCGCGGTTAAACCCTGTTCTAATATGTTTGTCCGGGGCTTATGGGGGCCCGGTGTATCATACGGGATAATCAGAGCCTAGCAGAGGTTAAGGGCTTGCCCAAGTTATAATAGTTCCGGAAGGTATCGTGTGATTAGCTCGACAACTCTAAAGTCGCAAATAGAGCTCCCCAGATAGGAGGAAGATTTCAGCTCTACCGACTTGGGGAGGAGCAGAGCCTCTCAGGTAGATTAGTCGCTCGAGTGATCGCGTATGATCGAAAATACCGCTAAATCACCACAGCTAGGCCTTCTAGCTATAGAATTTACGAACGCGATAAGCGCATACACGGCACCGGTAGCATATCTCGTAACCAAGGCTCCCTCTTAGCCTTCTGATGGTAATCAATTTCAAAACACTTTCCAGTCCACAAAGAGGCACCAACCCACCCCGAACACCTCCGAAAATCCTACCCCAGCGGCAATTCTCCAATTCCTCCGGCACAGATCCCCCCTCCATCCCTCCCCGAGGATAAACAGGTACTATACTCCCCGCAAACCTCCCACCATGTGCTCGATAAGCATTCGCAATCACGCGCCGCATCTACTACTATAATTGGAAGTATCCGGTATAGGCATTACAAACATAATACCCATGCCATAGCTACTATTATATACGTGGGTGTTAAACATTCGCTGGGAAGCGCGGTACGGGAAGTAAGCTCGCAGCAGCAAAAGCTAAACGCAAGTAAACTAGAACTCCTAACTTGATGTGGTAGTTTAATGGCGAAGACCGTTTCGCCAGTTTAATTCATGCTTGCCTTGGTTGTTTGGGTTAAACCCGGGGAGGAACGTTTATCGACAGTACGGTGCGGCGATATTCGAGTAAACTTGGCCGTCGAGGAACAGCCTTCAGTGCGGTAGTAATGGTCGGTCGGTCAATCCGAGAAGTGAGTATTGGTACCAGATATCTAGTCCATGAACGTCATCATACGGTGTTGTCTTGGACAAAAAAAAAGAGTTCTAGAAATTTAATCCTCCTGGATAGTATTAACCCTAACCCTTAGCTGCCCTTCTGGTAAATTTTGAGGAAATATCCAAGCTGGTTGGGATCCTTGGCTTTGCCGTCGGAACCCCATTTTGTGACCAATTAACTGCATAGTATGATAACTCCCGGTCAAGCTCCTTCGAACACTGCGACCCTCAATCCTCTCTCCTCTACTATCTCAAAAAACCGCCCCCTAAGGAAATCAATCCTCTACCGGTATCCTAAAGCGTCTCAGAACATACTTACTTGACCATACTCCCAACAAAATGACAAGCAGTAGGTTTCGAATTCAACCCCATCCCCGTCGCCTGACTCGAGCGTGATCTCCTATCCTTCGCAAACAGCATTAGGGTAAATGGGGACGAACTTCGCTTCCTCTATATAAGGCGAACCCCGTATCCACCCCTTTAATACCTCTAACGCAAGTGTGGTATTCCATATATCATAGGAGCTCCACTAAGCCTTCCGAACATACCCGGTCGCCCTAAGCTTCAAGCGCAAGGACTTGATCGCCCGCATCGCCCGCATGATCTCCGATGCCAAAACCATTCCGGGCCTCCTGAAACTTGATCCAGAACGGGCCGTAGACGGGTAATGCCAGTCACTGGTGTTAAAGTCGATTCCCGCGAGCTCTACGGGGGGGGGGTGGGTTCGAGCTGAGGGGGAAGCGCTTGGGAATGTATATGATAAGGGCAAGGCGGGAGCGGTCAGGGACTGAGCATTTGCTCGCTGGTAAGGCCACTGGTAGGTCTCTGCGGGGATTGTTGGCTCTTCGTTTACGGTTGGGCGGGGGCGGGGGTGAGGATTGAAGGCCAGGATTGTATCATATGTCTATATATTTTCTAGCAAAGGCATGAGTGCTAGTTTCTTAATAGGTCCTAAGGTAGAAACCTCGCACCGCTAGAAGGGAAGGCTCCTGAGCGACTTTCGTTCAGCCTACGAGCCCGAGTTTGCCCCACTCTACAGGTAAGCTTATATGATGCACCCACCTCGTCTCTAGAAAAATGAAACAACCCTCTAAGTGTGAAATACAGACTATATGGCGACTACAGCCCCCTCCATGCCGACCCAACAGTTAGAAAAAGTTCGGCTACGAGGGTGCCATCCCTCATAGCCTAAGCACTTAGAACATAGGCGCTCACATCATCCTCAAGGCTCTCCCACCAGGCTAAGGTTGTTCAGGCTAGATTTGCCAGCGCTATCATGCCCTGTGGCAAGCTCATATTTGATATGTTGAGGACCAACGGGGGGGATGGCTCGAACGAGATCATCTCTGTTGCTAGGGTTAAGGAGGGCGGAGGGGCTATTTTGAGTAATGGGCGGGCATCGGTTGGTTCTGGTATTGATGAGAGTAAACTCTGAGCGGAGATGAGGGAGAAGGCGCCTACCGGTAGAGTAGTCTAACATGTAAAATTTCAACTGCTGCGGGGTGCGTAACTTGTATGGATGCGATGGCACCATTATTTGCGGCACCATATATCGCGATTTACGAATAATGCCGGTAAAAAATCGTAATACAATGCTGCGCCTGTGTTTCTTGCAGAAACTCTAATTAAGCTTTGCACATTGCAGGAACTTACATGCTATTGTAAGGATGGACTCTGATATATGTAAACAAGCCAATGTGATTTAGATGATCATTCCCATACTACGTTACCAATCCAGTGAGAAAGCACAACAGCAGAACACCAGTCCGCCCCAGTACAGAATCCGTACAATCAATAAACCCCACATGTCTCAAACAGTATGCCCAACCACTTATATTTATTTGTACTGTGTGATACTGTGCTACGGTATTCAGTTAACTTAAATCCACATTCCCCGAGGCAATCTTCAAAACACCCATACCCCGGGCTCCAGGAACCAGACAGCCGCACAGAGATACCATCCGCCGCAATAAATATCATCGGAGGTAAAGGGGACGCCTGGGAACCGCTTCGAAACCTCTCGGCCACACCAGTGGATGACAAATTCCCTGGCTGTAACTTCGTGCCGAGCATTACGCGCGGGTAGCGAAGACCCTTTACCCACACCCCGCCGACTGGGTCCATTACAATTCCGGTACCGCACATCTCAATGCATGAATGAAGTCACAAGAAAGCAAAAGTTGCTACAACTTTCGCCTCAACATCGTTTTTTTCCCTCCCCTTCGTTTCTACCCATTTATCCACTCACAACCCTTCTTCTCTTCGCCTCGACCACCACGGCGACTCTCCTCCTCTCTCCAGCAGTAACTGCTTATCGTCCCGGGAACCCGATAATCTTCCACTCCGCTCTACGCTTCCCCTTCATCAACGAAATTCTCGGGGCCCAAGATATAATATTTAATCTCGCCATCTTTCTAACATTTCTTATTCTCCCCTCGTGTACGAGTTGAATTAGATCAAATACAGTTTTTCTTTTTTCGCTTTTTCTTCTTTTCGCGAGATGGTGTACGGCCGGAACTTACCTTGGAAGACGACTCTGAGGATTCCAGAAGGGAGGGTACGAGTCCGCACGAGTGGATTGCTGCGATTACCTAGGGCGAGATGTCATTTCTCTTCTCCCTCTACGGATTCAGCCCGGGTTAGCATCGGATGGTCTTCGCCTTCGTTAGCTTTGGGACGAAATAGCTCTTTTCCCGCTACAGCTATCGCCACCACTACCACGGGCACAGCTCAGGCATTGGGGTTCGGGGGTCATCGGAAATTATCCGTTTCTGCGCTACGGCTGAAGGAGAAGCCGCCGTCGAAGGACCGCGGGGGCAAGGAGGTTACCGACGAGGAGGTTGATGAGAAAGCCAAGAGGGAGGAGAAGAAGGACGAGCGTGTCAATGTCAAAGTAGATAATGACAACGCGGGGTCTGGAGATGGTGCTTCCTCGTTGGGCGAGATATTGAAGGGTGGGTCTGGTGGTGCCGGTGGGCGCGGAAACGGAAGTAATGATAGTGCCTCTCCCGGTAGTAGCGGTGGTCGGAGAAGAGGAGCCTCTGATAGAGCTCTCTCGAAACCTACAATCCCGGATATCTACCCTCAAGTCATGGCTCTGCCCATCGCGAAACGGCCTCTATTTCCGGGGTTCTACAAGGCTGTCACTGTTAAGGATCCGGCCGTTTCTGCGGCCATTCAGGAAATGATGAAGAGGGGACAGCCTTACATTGGGGCTTTCTTGTTCAAGGACGAGAATGCGGATCGAGACACGATTGAGAGCGTAGATGAAGTCCATGAAGTTGGTGTTTTTGCTCAGATCACTAGTGCATTCCCAGTCCACGGCGAAGACGGCAGCCTAACAGCTGTTTTGTATCCCCATCGACGGATTAAGATCTCAAATCTTCTACCTCAGGGTAAATCCGCGCCCAAGATTGAGGAACCTGAGCCAATTGAGGAGATCGAGGAGGAGGAGGAGGGCAAGGAGCAAGAGGATAAGGGAGATGTAGTTGCAAGCTTTGAAGAGGAGGTTGAGAAGCAACCAGCACCAAATCCATATGCCACCTCGTTCCTAAAGAAGCACAACGTCAGTATCGTCGATGTTGAAAACCTAGTTGAAGAGAGCTACGACAAAAAGAGCCCGGTAATCAGGGCTGTCACATCCGAGATTGTCAATGTTTTCAAGGAAGTTGCGAACCTTAACCCCCTCTTCAGGGACCAGATTTCCACCTTTTCGATGTCCCAGTCCGCCGGTAACGTCATTGACGAGCCTGCGAAACTAGCGGATTTTGCCGCGGCAGTATCCGCCGGTGAGGTCAAGGAATTGCAAGAGGTTTTAGAAACCCTAGGCGTAGAGGAGAGGTTGCAGAAGGCACTTGTAGTTCTCAAGAAGGAGCTCATGAATGCACAGCTTCAGAGCAAGATCTCTAAGGATGTTGAGGCTAAGATTCAGAAACGGCAGAGGGAATACTGGCTCATGGAACAGATGAAAGGCATTCGTCGAGAACTTGGCATTGAGAGTGATGGGAAGGATAAGCTTGTAGAGAAATTCAAGGAAAAGGCGGAAAAGCTGGCTATGCCTGAGGCCGTCAAGAAAGTTTTCGATGAGGTGCTGATCACTCATTACTCTAATCCATTTGAGAATGGGTCCCTAACATTTGTGGGTTTAGGAACTTAATAAGTTAGCTCATCTCGAGGCTGCGGCATCTGAATTCAACGTTACTAGAAACTACCTGGATTGGCTTACACAGATCCCCTGGGGCCAGAGATCTAGCGAGAACTACGATATCAAGCATGCCATGACTGTGCTGGATGAAGATCATCACGGGCTTGAGGACGTCAAAGACAGAATCTTGGAGTTCATTGCAGTTGGGAAATTAAGAGGCAGCGTCGAAGGGAAGATTATCTGCTTTGTGGGGCCTCCAGGTATGTCTATCTATGGCAACAAAATATCTACCTCCCTTACTCCTTGCTAGGGCTTACAGTACGAAAATAGGCGTTGGTAAAACATCGATCGGAAAATCCATCGCCAGAGCCTTGAATCGACAGTTCTATCGATTCAGTGTCGGTGGTCTCACTGATGTCGCGGAGATCAAAGGCCACCGTCGAACGTATGTTGGTGCCTTGCCAGGTCGCATTATCCAAGCCTTGAAGAAGTGTCAAACCGAGAATCCCCTGGTTCTTATTGATGAAGGTAGGCGAAACATCTAGGGCGCATTCATGTAGAATCATCTGGAGCTTCCTTATTAATCCATTCCGTGCGCAGTGGACAAGATTGGCCGAGGGCATCAAGGAGATCCAGCATCTGCATTGTTGGAGCTTCTGGACCCGGAGCAAAATTCCTCTTTCCTAGATCATTACATGGATGTTCCAGTCGATCTTTCGAAGGTGCTGTTTGTCTGCACAGCGAACATGACGGACACAATTCCCAGACCGCTGTTAGATCGAATGGAAATGATTGAGCTATCGGGCTATGTAGCTGATGAGAAAATGGCAATCGCGGACAAGTACCTAGCACCCCAAGCAAGGGAAATGAGTGGGTTGAAAAATGTCGACGTGGTATTGCAGAAGGATGCGATTGAAGAGTTGATAAAATCGTACTGCCGGGAGAGCGGGGTGCGCAATCTAAAAAAACAGGTAAGCAGCTGGTTTCTCTACAAAGAGCAAACCATCACCACGTGCGATATTCAACGCTGTTTCTCGCCAAATAACTAACGAATGGGAACAGATTGAGAAAGTTTTCAGGAAATCTGCCCTTAAGATCGTGCGAGATTTGGGAGAAGCAGCCCTGCCGGAAGAGAAAGCAATGACCGAAGAGGGCAAAGCAGCTTTGAGAGAATCCGAAAAGAGAGCAGAAGAAGTCAGCAAAGAGGAAGAGGGGAAGCCCATCAACATGGAAAAGGAGACTGGCGAACATCCAAGGGCACCGTTAGCAGTTCCAGAATCCGTACACGTCACAATTGATAGAAATAATCTGAAGGATTATGTTGGACCCCCAGTCTTCACTTCTGACAGGCTGTACGACATCACACCTCCGGGTGTTGTCATGGGGCTTGCGTGGACGCAAATGGGTGGTGCAGCTCTCTACGTTGAATCCATATTGGAAACGGCCTTGACGCCCTCTTCTCGCCCGGCTTTGGAGAGAACCGGTAATCTGAAGGCTGTGATGAAGGAATCAACGTTAGTGGCCTATGCATTCGCAAAGAGCATGATGGCCCTGAAGTTCCCACAGAATCATTTCTTTGACAAGGCTAAAGTCCATCTCCACTGTCCGGAGGGAGCCGTCCCGAAAGATGGTAAGTTTCAAAAATCAGTGAATCAGTTTTTCATCCTTGCTTTATTTCTTTACTTGGGGTCGACCGACAACCTTTCACATTCTGACCAACTCTGACAATGACTGGTTGGTGCAGGACCTTCTGCTGGAATAACGATGGCCACATCTTTGCTGTCCCTAGCCCTAGATCACAAGATTGATCCCACCGTTGCGATGACCGGGGAACTTACCGTCACTGGTAAGGTACTGCGAATAGGTGGGCTTCGCGAGAAGGCTGTGGCGGCGCGTAGATCTGGGGCGAAGACAATTATATTCCCGTTGGATAATATGTCGGACTGGCTGGAGCTTCCCGAGGTAAGAATTACTTACCATTTGGCCTTACTACTGGCCTTCGCGGCTGAGTAAATGAGGGGAGAGCTGCTATGTTAAGAGTAACAATGATTTGCTAATCAATAATTGTGTAGAACATCAAGGAAGGATTGGAAGGTCGATCAGCCAGTTGGTACGGTGATGTGTTTGATCTCGTCTTTAAAGACCTCGACAAAGATAGAGCCAGGAATTTATGGCAGGAGCAGCTGAAGGAGGACCCGAAACAGAAGGCCAGCGATGAGCATGACGACGACTAAATCAGCGCTAACTTATCGTGTTTTACTATATCACGGAGCAAGGCTCTTTGGCATGTCGGTGTGCGGGAGTTTGACAGTTACGTTTAAATTTTTTTTTGATCTTTCTCTTTAGACTTTGTACATTTTTCCCTTTCTTCTTTTCCAGTGACTGTTTTGGCGGGCGGCCGCGGCGAAAAGTAAGTGACGAGACTGGGAAAGCCAAAATCAATCCATAAAAAGCTACATCACATTACAGGGTCATGATAGAACGGGAGTTCCTCCCCACCATACAAAAGGGATTTACGCCAGTCTGGATATTCATTGTAGATAGTATCCATAGTATATGTATCTTTTCTCTCCTCTTTCTTTTTCTATGAACTAGGTGCTCGGATGGACCATCTTTAACAAGTGAGTGATGTGGATGAAGTGTAAGTGCCGGTATTATACGGTACTTGACTCAAGTACAGCGCACCACACCAGTAGCGGTAATGGGCAAGTTAGGCCAGGGCCATGGTGTATGACATTATCCTTCTTTTACACCCGCACCTAACTGTTCCGGTACATGCTGTGCTGTACCCCACGCGTACGGCATTGATTCAGGTGGGTTCAGTGCATAGGTAAGATAAGGTGCGGAGGAGGGGGGGGATGAGAGATGCAGGTTAGAGCGTGGTGGTAGTAATGGCGGTTGGGTCGTTCATGTCTCAATTCTTTAGATGGTAGAGTGCCTACCGTACAGTAGAGTCTATATACCGGTAGAGCGCACGCGCCCGAGAATATCAGCGCTATATCATACCGGTAACTTACTGTAGTATAATAGGTATCATACCGGTAGGTAGACTACAGTAAGTCCGTTACTACCAATACAGTAGACTACTTAAATTTGATTTGTTTCGCTGTTTTTGCTGTTATTATAAAATATTACTACGGCAATAGTACGGTACAGCGCAGTAGCGATCACCATAATAATATTATAATAATAGCTTATCCGCGCCGCCGGC
>Ga0307507_10002993_pt1 | contig 33868 bp, 12 predicted proteins | sample 7_EM_MG_FD_207223 | JGI IMG/M metagenome (GOLD analysis project Ga0307507, IMG submission 207223) | Populus trichocarpa ectomycorrhiza microbial communities from riparian zone in the Pacific Northwest, United States - 7_EM | ecosystem: Host-associated > Plants > Roots > Unclassified | place...
CGTACGCAGAGCCTCGCGCAGAGCCTCGTGCAGAGCCTCTGTACGTAGAGCTTCGTGCAGAGCTTCGTGCAGAGCTTCGTGCAGAGCTTCGTGCAGAGCTTCGTGCAGAGCTTCGTGCAGAGCTTCATGCAGAGCTTCGTGCAGAGCTTCGTGCAGAGCCTCTGTACGCAGAGCTTCGTGTAGAGCTTCGTGCAGAGCCTCCGTACGTAGAGCCTCGCGCAGAGCCTCGTACAGAGCCTCTGTACGTAGAGCTTCGTGCAGAGCCTCGTGTAGAGCCTCTATACGTAGAGCTTCGTGCAGAGCTTCGTGCAGAGCTTCGTGCAGAGCTTCGTGCAGAGCTTCGTGCAGAGCTTCGTACAGAGCGTCGTGCAGAGCGTCGTGCAGAGCCTCTATACGCAGAGCTTCGTGCAGAGCCTCTGTACGCAGAGCTTCGTGTAGAGCTTCGTATAGAGCTTCGTATAGAGCTTCGTGTAGAGCTTCGTGTAGAGCTTCGTGTAGAGCTTCATATAGAGCTTCGTGTAGAGCTTCGTGTAAAGCTTCATGTAGAGCTTCGTATAGAGCTTTGTGTAGAGCTTTATATAGAGCTTCGTGTAGAGCTTCGTGTAGAGCTTCGTGTAGAGCTTCGTGTAGAGCTTCGTATAGAGCCTCGTACAGAGCCTTATGCAGAGCCTCCAAGTAATAAAACTATATAAAATTGTATAAGATTATATTAAATAATATATAATAGTTAAATATATAGTATATAACTTTACCTTAATTGCATGTTAAGCAATATATAGTTACCTTTTAAAGTTGCTAAGTAGGTTAACTGCGTGTTAAGGAATATACAGTTAGCTTTTAAAGTTGTTAAGTAGGTTAACTAAGTGTTATTTAACTTTTAAAGTTGCTAAGTAGGTTAACTGCGTGTTAAGAAATATATAGTTAGCTTTTAAAGTTATTAAGTTAGTTAATTGCATATCAAGTTAGTCAAATTGCGTGTTAAGTTAGTTAATTGCATGTCAAGTTAGTCGAATTGCGTGTTAAGTTGGTTAATTGCGTGTCAAGTTAGTTAATTGCGTGTCGAGTTAGTTAAATTGTATGTCAATTACATGAAACGCGAAAATCAAAGTCTACTTAAATCTTATCCTGCGAATATTTTCCCGATGTTATAAAGCTAAATTAAGACTTCTATATCCAACTAGGTATTGGAAAGAACTTAATCCTAAAGGTAATTAAGCCTTTATATAGTGTTCTAAAAGCAGGTAATTACTAGTTTATAACCTACCATAATTATTATATTAAGGAGTTAAATATAAACTTATTAACGTACAACCCTTGCCTCTTATAGAGCAACACCTTTAACTACTTTAGCATTATCGGCCTTTAAACTAATAACACTCTCTTTCTAGCTAATACCACCTTTATAGACGCGGAGCAATAATATCTAGAAAAGGCTTACTTTCTTATAAAAGAGCGTGAGTAACTTACGGTTAAGTAATTACTTAAATTTAACGGATGTATTATTTAACTCTTTTAGGAAGGCAATATTACAATAACCTAGAAACACTAATACAAAAACCTAAATACGGTCTACCTTGGCAAAATAGCTATAACTATAAGCTTAAGAGGCATTGTCTATAATGCACTAACTATAAAGGAATAATACGTTGCGTAACGTATAAGGGGTGCGTATATTGCCTCTATATACCAACCAAAAGCTTCCTTTAATCTCTTCTTTACCGCCCAGGTAATTAACCCTAAGAAAGAAGATATTACAGTACTTAACAAACAACTATAACTGCAGATCAACAATCTAATAAAAGGCCTTACGTTTGTTAAATTGGATATTAATATATTACACCTACTCGCTTTTACTAACGCCTTATTCGCCAATAATAAGGACCTCTTATCACAAATAGGATATATACTATTATTAAAGGACGTGTTATATAAGGCTAATATTATCCACTAGTTATTAATTAAGTGTAAAAGAGTTACTAGAAGCGTACTAGCCTTAGAACTCTATATAATAGCCTATAGATTTAATATCAGCGCCATAATTAAGTTAACTATTAAACAACTCCTACAAATTAAACTCCTACTCGTACTTTGCACTGACTTAAAATTACTCTATAAATGTCTTGTTAAGCTAGGCACTATATAAGAGAAACGCCTTGTAATAGACGTTATATATCTTCGTTAGTCGTATAAGCGTAGAGAGATTATAGAAGTTAAGTGGATTAATAGTAATAGTGTAGGAGGGTACGGTCTCTCTTAGATAGGAAGTCACGGTGTGGTCAGTTAGTCAGTCAGTCATAATTAGGCAGTAGGGAAGCGGTCAGTAAGAAGAGAAGAAAAGAGTGTATTAAAGAGAAACTATATATCTATTAGCCCTATCGGAGTTATTGAAGACTCTAAGGGCTCTAGACTAATCTATATAAAATATATAGAAGGCCTAGGCTCTCCTAAAGCTACGCCTAATCTAGATGTTAAATCTAGGTGGCTAAATTACACTACTATATACCTCCACTACCCAAGTTGTTATCCCCTAACGACTTCCGAAACTCTAAAACTCCTTATCTTCGAAACAAAGGCGCGGTAGGTAATCGCATACATTCCTTGCCTTTACCATAAACCCGAGATAGTGAACAAGGAGACTCCGTTCTAGTTAAACAAGACCGTTCTCATCCGCCTGGCTAAGCAGTACGAGATATATCAGACTGGTGGCTCTTAGATAACATAGCTCTTTTATATCCTTCCACTTACTTGGTTCTGTCCCATAATTCTTTAGGCAGCTCCACATAACTCTATTCTTCTGCAACAATTGGGGGTACTCTACTTAGATCTACTATAATAGTTAAAGGCTCAATTCCATTATTAATGCAGTAGAAGTACAAGCGGCTATTAAAGCGCTCCACTTTAGTTGCACGTATAAGCTAAAACGCATCCTTATAGTTCTCAACGGCCTTTAAACAATAGGAATGTATCTATTTTACAACTTTATTCCTGTTACTAGTAAGAAGAAGATCACGATCTTAAATCACTACTAGAAAATCCCATTGTTATTTACCAAGAAGGGCATCAGATAGAGCGCTAGCAGCCATAAGCTTAACTACTGCAGGGAAGCGATATGGAATTACACTATAGAGATTAGCATATCCAGACGGCGTATAGGGCGGCGCTCTTAAGTCTTAGTACACATCTACCAACTCTGTCTAAGTACCTCCTTTAGTAACCTTAAGGTTATTATAATCATCCTAAATACCAATAAACTATAGCAGTATTGTTTACTAGGTCCCAGTCAAAGGTCCTTTCGCTCCATAAGGAAGGTAAGGCATAGTTATATATATATCTCCCTTCTTATATAGCTAAGCTACCTAGTTGGTCGCATATTTCTCTACGTCCTTAGCGGTCTAGTTATAGTCTGAGATTTTATACACAAATCCGTTACCCTTGGCTGACCCTTGCGCTTTAAGATCTGCCCACTATAATTCCAAGTAATAATATATGCCGGAAAGGATAATTGTGCAGTTATCCTTAGTCTTATTATCTAAAGAAACGCCCCCTTGGATTATATTAGCACCGCATCCACTTTTAAGGAGTGAGGGAATATTAACATTAATATAGCGGAAAGCTGTAGAGTCTCCTTTAACCGCGAATTTCGCATAATAAGGGTAGGAAATAAGTCGCCACTAGCTATTAGGCCTAAGAGCGCAATAGAGGTAATAATACTAAGGGTCTTATCTTATTAGCTATTAGTAGAGACCATAAACCATTATTCTTAACCAGCTGTAATTTGGTCGCCCATTAATCAGACACTAATAATAGTGGTATATACACATTTCCTTATTAATTATTGCTAAGATGCTAGAATCCTACTACTATCTAAATATACTTGAAACCACGGATCCTTCTCGCTGCCATATATCTTAGTTGTTTGGTGACAGCATCTAATTAAGTAAAGCCTCCCTATTATAGGAAAACCTTAGTGCCGAGTTATAAATAAACTTATATAGTTTTAAGGAGTCGGACGGAACTAAAGGCCTATAAGCTTTTCAGAACTAAAAGTACGTAGTAAGGTCTATCTTTATAGTGCCTAAGTAATTGCGAGCGTAATATATCAAACGGAGTCTATAATATAGCGCGGCATAGTTTAGACCCTTTATTACTAAACCCATATACCCTCCTATAGCTTATATATGTATCTAGCAGACCTTATATATTTCCGGGTTTAAACCAGCCGCCCTATACTAACTACGCAAGAGCTTCATGACCTCAGTCGGTTTAATTTTAGTGGTTTAGTTTAGGGACGCCTTAAAATAAGCTAGTATATTATCCTTACAGTCACATCCTTATTTTATATAGAGTATTGCCACAGCGTCTATGGCCTCCTTAATGTATTCTTCATCATCTCCCAGCTTAATGACGTTTTTATTAAACAGCGATTCCACTCCCAGCCCTCCTACTTCTAGATAAGCAACCGCAAGTCCTCTCCTTAGATTCCTCCTTAAAGAGGATACTAGTAGCTATAGGGGCGAGCCAACAGGCGTTCTAGCCGCAAGAATGCTTTTATTTATAGATAATAAAGGCGAGTCCACTAATATAGGCAATCCTTACTGGGATAGGCTTAGCATAATACTAACACCTCCTCCTTAAATAGGTGTTAATGGCTAAAAAGCTAAGGGATTTATTACATTGGAAGTATATTATAAATGCGCTTATAGTGCAAGAGCTAAGCTCTCTCTCACTTATCTAATTCCGACATTAGTGACCTCTGGTCCTATAGTAGTCAGTCTCCTACTTCTTAGCGGCAGGTCCTTATTTAAAACAAGGAAGCCAATTAAGTATCTCCCTAAACTATACTTATTTACCACCTAATTTGATATCGCTCTTCCTAACATTTTAGGCGCAAGCGCGAAGTCGGTTAGCTATAGTTAAGTAGTGTTCTTAATGCTATGTTCTGGATGATCGAGCCTCTCAACCAGGGCTTCATTAACTCGCGCTGTTACTTCATAAAGTGGGTGGACGGTAAGCTTTTAGGCGGTAGAAAGAAAGTAGTAGGAGACTATATATTTTAGCGGTCCATTAAGAACATCCTATCTCTAGGCTTTTTAGATAGTTTTTCTAGCTTTATTACACTAATTCCTTTAATCTTTTGCTATCTTACTAACATCAGAGATGTCCTTAAAGATTATTAAGAATGTATCCTTTCCTAGAGATGCTTGCAACCTATTATTATAATTAACAAAATCAACTACCACACTAGCAGCATCTGCGTAGTTCTCTCTCTTAAGCAGAATCTCGTCACAGATTTAGATAAGCACTACACAATACTAATTAACTACAAAGCCTCTAACTTCTATAAGGACATTATTAATCTATCGCTTAGCTCCTTTATACAGTACCAGTAGTCTGCTAGACGAAGATATAATAAGTATACTATTATTAATTCTGCTTGGTTTATACTTTAGCTAATTACGGTTATCTTTAAGGTTTATTAAGGGCGAAAAGGTAAAGTTCTTAATAGGGTTTCCTAATATAAATGGTCCACTAAATCTAGTAGCGGTGTAGAGTTCTACTAGTACTAATCGTCAAATAGACCAATTATAATTTTCCATCCCTAGGGTAGAAAATCGCTATTAGCTTAGTAAAGGCGGTAAGCGGAACTAACATCTTTGCAGTAAACAATACTAGATAGTTATATGCAAACATTCCTCTATCCTTACCTTAGGATTGCGCGGCTGTTATCTATATCCCCTCCCCCACCTTAGAACTTAACTGTCCCTTAGTTAAACATTTTATACTTAGTTTTATTAAATAATCTTTCTAAAACACGCACTTCTTAAAATACGCGGCATTGCAATACTGGTGGATTTTATATAATATCCTCCTTAGGCTTTAGCTCTGCTATTATTTCTTATAGTATAGTTCCGCCTAATTAGTTAAGCCAGTCCTCCTAACGGACCTTAGATATCTGTTGTTAATAGAACCTCTTTAATCTATTCCCTAGAGTTTAATTGCGAAACGGCGTGCTATTAAGATCCTTAATTAAGTACCATCCTTTATAAGGGTGACTCTTACATACGCAGAACGGGCCTAGCCATTTTGGATCCAACTTATAACTGCTAGAATAGTCTTACTTAAGCTACGTATTATAGAGCATAACTATATCTCTAACCTTAAATCCATCCTGGTGAATGCGGTGGGTGTTATTAAAATACTCTTTATTTACAACTCTCAGTCGTCTTATGCACGCGATAGCTTCTTATATATCTACGTCTTTTCAGTCAAACTGCTTTGCGCGAAGTGCTAGTAGCTCTATAGTAGTCCGAACTGTTTCTCAAGGCAGCGTCTACTAAGTGGGTATACAGAGTTTAACAGAAAGGACGTGCTTATATCCGCATATAACCCTTACTAGTGTTATTCCTATAAACCTCTTAATAGTCATTCTATCTGCCTATAAGACTATATAAAGATTGTCTAGCTATAAGCCTTCTATCTTTACCAAAGTGTCTACTATAGGCTTATGACCTCGCTCTATAAAGCCTTACAACTGTGGGTAATATGCGGAAGCTATAACCCTCTTAATATTATAGAGCTCCGCGAGCGCAGTGGTAATATCAGCATTCTCTCCTCTATTATCTATAGAGAGCTGTCCGAACACTCCCCATTAGCAGATAACGTCTTTATAGAGGAACTTTGCTATACTTTTCGCATCCTTATTCTAAAGAGCCCGGGCTTCTACCTATCCAGATACATACTCTTAAGCAATAGCCAGGTATTAGAACCCAAGACAGTTTAGTAGCATAAACATAATATCCACCATTACTTATTACCACAAGGTGGACTTTTATATAGGGTATATTGCTTCTTCTTCCTATCCTAGCTATCGCTGTTAGCACTATAAGCATGACTTAATATGCTATAATATTTGATCCCATAGCCCTAGCTACTAGTATTAATTTAAAACCCTCTAATACGCTCCCTCCCATCCATAATATCCACTCTAATTATAAAGGCTCTTAATAATCTCCTACTAAGTAGTCTTGTTATTAACTACCCTTTATATTAGTACATTCTTAGACTATCAGCGGAAGAGCTATTAGTTATATACTAGGAACCTTAGCGCATACCGCTTAAACTTTTTAAATTTCTTAATATTCATCTCCTCTAGACACTATAAGGTTACTAGCTATTTCGTAATCCTCTAAGATTCCTCTAAATATAAGTCTTCTAATAGCAGACCCACTTCCATTTCAAGAGGGCTAGCTGTGTATTCTAAGGCACTTAGCTCACAGTTAATAAACTCTTTAATATCCTTAGTCAGCTTATTAGGTTGTTTACCATTAGGTAGCCGTCGCGAAAGTCTATTAGCTAGGCTATTCTTCTTCCCTAGCATATATCTAACATTAAAGTCCCACAGCTAGATCCACGCTAGCCATCTTATTATTAAGGCTCTAGGTAAATCAGTGGCAGCACAATTTAGTTATATAACTAAGGTGCTTATATCCGTCTCAACTATAAAGCGAACGCCGTATAGGTACACATAACACTTTTTTAGCGTATATAGTAACGCCTAACACTTAAGCTTTCCTAAGTTATATTTCTGTTCCGCTTAAGACCAGATACCACTCTTATATTAACATAGGTAACGACGACCTTGCATATCTAGTTATATAAGGCCGCACCCCCATCCATTCTTGTATCCGTTAATGGCGAGAATAATTAGCCTAGCCCCCTTACTATAATCCAGTTAAACTAATACGGGTGTAGTAGTAATGGCATGCTTTAAAGTCTTTATAGCGGTGATCTGCTCTATGCCCCATACAAACAGAACGTTTACTTGTAGTAGTTGGAAGATTAGCTCTACCTTAATTACAAAGTCTTCCACCTATATTTAGTAATACACGACAACTCCTAGGAATGCTTAGGCAGATATAATATCTTTATAGTCTCTCTAGTAAACGATCTTTGCGACCTTTAACTCCTCCAGATATCATCCCTTGCTATTACAGCAATAACCAACTACTATAATCTCGTCTTTATAGAAATAAGACTTTGCGCCTAAAATTATATATCCAGCTCGTTCTAAATCTACAAGCACTCCGTCTAGCTATATAATATATTCTAGAATGTATCTATATACGCCTAGAAGACTCTCTTCTCTATTATATACTATCTGTGGGCCTTTCACTATAATGTCATCTAGAAACGGCAAGGTATGGTATAGGATATATCGTTTTAGGATTTTAGTAATTGTCCTTATAAACTAGGCTACTAAATTCGTGCCTCCTATAGGTACCGTCGTTTGTTATAGAAGCCCTAGAGGTATTACAAAAGCTATTAGGTTTCTGCTTTCTACATTAAGCTCCAGTTAGTTATAGCCAGAGAAGAAGTCCACTAGAGACATAACCTTGCACCCCGCAAACTCCTTAGAAAACTTATTAGTATATAGCAGTAGATTTACGTCCCTAATAGTCACTTAGTTAATATTCATCGCCGCGTTAATTAGTCGGTACTTCTTATATTCCTTCTTGCTTATAAAAAACCATAAATTCCTATATAGGCTTTTACAATATTCCAGAGTCCCTTAAGCTAGTCATTCTTGTAATATGCTTATCACTTCTCCTTGCAGGGCCCTTGGTATAGGAAAGTTTGGTACTTACTATGCTTTATATAGCACAGTCTTGATCTTTAATAGTGGAGTTACATCTTTGCTAACGCGACCCATCTTAGAGAACTCCTATGCCAGTGTCTCTTCTTGGTTAAATAGCATAGCCTTAAAGATCTCTTGTTCTCTTAGCTAAATGTCCCCTATAATTATACGCTCTAATTATTCTGGCTTTAGTTATATACCGCAGGCCAGCTTAGTGTATCGCGGCTTAAGGAAATAATTATATAGACCAAGAGGCAACCCTCGGATTAATACCTTCTGTCTACACAAGGCCACCTCTCGCCATTCTATTATACCTCCTATAACTGTTCCATCTGGTGCTAATAAATTAACCAGGTAGACCTTATCTGCCTTTCATCTATACGCAGTTGCTACATTTATAGCGTTTTGTTGGGCCTTGCTCCAATAGCTTTCCGTTTACATTGTAAATAAATCCATTGTCTTTAATATTCGATATATAAGGGACCCAGCCTTTACTTTAAATACTAGCTTCCAATTCTTTCTTAAGTGTTTCTTTAGGACTTTCTTTAATATTTTACTATTAAGCTCTCTCCATCTAATATTATGGTCTTCTTTCTGCTAATGGCTCTGTCTAGCGGATATCCAAAACCGTAAGCATCTGTATTGGAGCCGCACCTTATTTCCCTCCTCTTTAATCTTAACGTCCTCCTTATTCTAATATGCCGGGTTATAAGTAACCCTAGATACAATCCTAGTGGTTATACTAGTTATATATTTCCTAAACTATTATCTATGCTAATGCCTTTATCTGGTTTAAAGAACATCACATCCTTATAGGACGTTAAGAACCTTGTTTTAACTCTACCATCTTCTAATTAAATAATGCAAGATACCTAACCTATTACAGTGCGTTTTGTTGCCAGTTTAGCCCTTACCGACTATAGCTTACTAAGTATCACCTTATATAACATTTCTCCTACAGTAATAAACGTTATAAATATTAAGACGTTACCTATTACTATAAGGACCGCATGCACTAATCTAATAAACTCAGACTAAGTCCTATTGGCAGACGTTAGACGTGCACCTTATAGTTATAGAGGCAGACTTAATATTAGTAAGCCATGTTATAGAGCCACGCTTTCCTTAATAAGGTTAAGCTCTGCTCTAGAGTTAATTAAGCATTTAGCCCTTCCATCTCCTATCCACGCTTCTACTTTTGGGCATTATCTTTAAAACCAGACAAATCCTGCTTCTTATTTAATCTAGTCCACTTTAGCAGTTATTAAGCCAGCCTAATTAGCATAGAATGCTAGGTATACTAACGATATAGATACCTTAACGTCCTCTTGCTTCTGTTAGTAAGGCTCCGCAAGGGGTAGCGGGAGAGGCTTAAAGAATAGCCTTGCGACCTTAGGTATATACACAAGGCAGTCACTAACTGTAACTTTAATAGTTTTTAACAAAATCTTATCCGCTATCACGGCTGGGCTCAGGACGTTTCCCTTTAGTATATCCATCATCCTAACTAGCTTTAGTTGTGGTGCTTTAGCTATTATTATCATATCCGCTATTTGCTCCATCTATCTTAGTTATTTAGTATAGTCCATTTTATTAATCTCATCATTGCTTAACGGTGGTTAAGGAGCTTGCTACTGGGGCTATAGTGCGATTTAGATATATCCTCCTAGTCATACATTTTAAACTACTGCCGGTTACTAACCAGATGGTTTTAAAGGCAGTTTCATCACTCTTACTTCCCCTTGCAGTTTCCTAAGATTATATAACCGTAGCGTAGGCTGCAACTAGGTTGCGGCTCCTACTAAATTAACGTATATTAACTCTACTTAGTACACATCCTCCTAAGACTCGCTAAGTTCTTCCTTACTTTTAGCATCGCTTCCTTCTATAAGCTCTACTAAAGCTGCCTTTAGTTAGACGCCTGTTACTAGAGTATTAGAATTAATATTCACGTTCTGCTTTAGCTAGTCTTTAAGGAACTCAATCCAATTATCGCTTAGCAAATACGGAATTGTATTTCCTAGGCGCTCTCGTATTCTAGTACAGATTTGGTTATTCTTATTTATATATAGGAAACCACGACAAACCAATTCCTAGAGCTGTAGATACTAATTAATAAAACAGTGGGAACCCCTATATCCATAACATATCTAAGCTTATGCTAGGTATGTGCCAAAGTTTCCCAGCCCTCTATACCTTCTTAGGCCCGGCTTATATCGTTCTTATAGCGCTTCCTTATAGGGCGGCTGCGGTCTGTTATTATTCAGTGCCAGTTGTGGGCCCATTTATTCTTGCTATACTAACGCCCTATTTAGAAGCTGTGTGTACTATATTAGATCTTAGCGAATCCTATTTAAAAACAGCATTAAAAATACAACGCCCGCCAATTTAACCATCCTAAGATTAAGCTTCCGGAGTTAATTAGTAAGTCTCTCTAGCTTAGGGTCTATTTCCTAAGTTATTTAACAGGTACCTACCAACTCGCTTAGCAGAGAGACTACAGGCGGTCAAAGGGCAGCATCTCTTTAGTTAGTTATAGCTAGTTACTAATTACGGAATTGTCCAACTAGCTAACAAAGGCCTTGCTTTTTAGGATTTATTATTAACAACTAATCTACGCCTTTATATAAATTAAGCCTATCTTCTACAGCTCTCCTTATTAGATGGAAGTTAAAAGACTCTTATCTATCCGGGTCGGCTCCTATTTTAGTTATAGCATGTCTTTAATATTTAAATAGAAGTCCCCTTGCGAACCAGTACCCTCAATCACGGTTTTCTAAATTACCAGCCTCGGTAACCTTTTAGGAGATTAACGTAAACTGCCTATAGTATTTATATATACTACTAGGTGGATTGTTCCTATACTATAGCACATAAGCTTCCAAGAATTCTACCGTTTCGACTTATTAAAAGTAGTTACTTCTTTAGTAGTCTATCCTAAGCTTCCTTACAAATTCCGTCCAATTGCCAATTATAAACTTAGGTAGGCTCTGGATCTATATCCCTATCTAATAGTTATAATACTCTAGAAGTCCTTAATGCTTCTCGTTGTCCATAACATAATATTAAATGTATAGTCGCTTATACTATTTAACGAATTGCAACACGTTTTATTCTATAAAGTAAGATGTCCTAGAAGTTCCTAAAGCCGGCATAGGCTAGGCCATAATATATACCTTATCTCATTCCATTAATGGTCCAGTAGGATGCGGCGGACCTATAGATTCTCTAGGGACAGGTAGGTAGACCTTGTAACCCTTATCCTCTATCTGTTAAGAGTTATCGGTCCCTAACGTTATAGGAGTTAGGGTTGGTATCGCATCCCCTAGTTTAGGAGAGACTCGCGGTTTAATAGGCTGCTTACTTTCCTCTCCCCTTCTAGCACCTTTACTGTTATCGTAGAATGGACCTAACATCCCTAACAATCCCTTTACTGGTACTGTCGCCATTGTTCCTATAAATTTAAAGGTAGCTCCTATAAACGCAAGAATAATTGTATAAACTATTGCAAATATAGTAAACGAAATGTAGAAGACTTTTCTCTGCCGTTCCTAGCGTACTATAGTCCTTTCTTTTATCCTCTGTCTTGCTGCGCTACGCACTCGCATTCCAATCGCTGTTCTCCAACAACCGTTCCCATACGGAGACCGACCGTTCCCGTACGGAGACCAAAAGTGTCGTTGGTTCATTCCTATGGTGGTAGCTGCGCACCGGTTGCTAATATGCCCATGCTTCTCTACCTCCCTTTCCGCGCGTCCTTTTTCTGTCTATTGGTTCTTTCGCAGTTCTAGATCGTTCCTATGCGTCTCCTATATATATAGCACTAGACTTCTAATCTAAAGAGCTTGCCGTCGTCCCCACATAGAATGCCATAAAATATATAGAAGGGTACGGTCTCTCTTAGATAGAAAGTCACGGTGTAGTCAGTTAGTCAGTCAGTTATAATCAGGCAGTAGAGAAGCGGTCAGTAAGAAGAGAAGAAAAGAGTATATTAAAGAGAAACTGTGTGTCTATTAGCCCTATCGGAGTTGTTAAAGACTCTAAGGGCTCCAAACCAATCTATATAAAATATATAGAAGGCCTAGGCTCTCCCGAAGCTACGTCCAATCTAGATGTTAAATCCAGGGGGCCAAATCATACCACCACAATAGTAACCCTATTAACTTAATAACTAAGAGCAAGGCATCTATAGCTCTTAAGAGGTTAATTAATACTAATTACTTAGAACTATAAGCTATAAAGTAGGTGGAATAAAAGGATATTTAATATAAAAGGAGATTTAATATAAAGAAGTTAAAAGTAGTTATATGTTAAAACATACTTACTATTATAAAAGGGGTTCTATTGGTTTCCTAGTATTTAAAGAGTTGCTAGTGTAGGAAAACAGGTAGGCAGAATATAGTAGAGGAAGATAGGTAGGCAGAATATAGCAGAATTCTATAGGGTAGCGGTGTAGAATTCTGCTAGCTCTATTGTTAAACGGACTAATTAGGATTTTCTATACCGGGCATAAAAAATCGCTATTGGCTCGGCTGAGGGTGGTAAGCGGAACTAATATCTTTGTAGTAGAAACGGGTAGGCGTGTATATAGAACCTCAAGAATCCAACTACATACCGCACTGCACGTACACTACGTCTATTGCACTGTGTTAAAGCATACTAACAATTATAAAGTAATTTAATAGACCCCTACTTCTTCTAGAGCTCCTAAACCCTCTTAACGTCTATCTTACGGTATATAGAGGCCATTTTCTTATAAATCTTCTTAGCGTCATTTCTAATTATAAAGGCTTGCGTATAAAGGTTAATAATATGGCCAAAGCAGTATAGCTAATAAGCCTTTTATTTCTTTACTAGCATCTTTAGGTATAGAACTTAAAGTACCGCATTAACATATATATTATTTAACTCTATATTATCGCCTATAAAATAGCTAACATTGTCTTTAAATTTATACACCTTAATTAGCTTTAGTAGAATAGCCGTTATATTCTTACTAAAGTGTTTACTAATAACCTTATAAAGCCCCAGAACTATATGCCGTCGCCTTCTATATTAGTTAATAAAATAACCAACAATACTAAGAATTGTATAGGAGTTTGGCAATATCTATAAATTAAAGAATATAGATATAGCGCTATCCCTTCGTGTGGCAAGTATGACTTTTTGTATTGGGCACTTTGGCGCTCCTGCCTAGGTTAGCATACTATAGGCACCCTAGCTAGCGTGATTTTATTAGTAAGCCTCATTAAAACGCGTTAATATTGCGATGCCGATAAAATGCTACAAAAGGCCACCACTAAAAACACAAATTTTTTTGAGGAAGTTAGGCAAAAAGCTATAATATATGACGTTATAACAGTAGGTTTCTGCCCTTCCTCTATTAACTAGCTGCTAATTATATAGGAAAATCCTCTATTAGTGTCCTCCCCCAAATTACTACTACCTATCCGCTTTATATGCGTTCCTAATGTCGACGAGGATAAGCCGGTGAAGGACCAGCTTAAGGTTATAAAGGAGGACGTGCTATATACGTTAAATAAGGTGTATTAAATACTATAAGTGGTTGAACGGTTTAACCAGCGGCTATTTAATATAGAGGATCAATTAAAGGCAGTAAAGAAGGGTTTAAAGGAGGCTAAGAAGGAGGCTATAGCAAAGGCTTAATTAGCTTTAAAGTCTTAATATTAGAAATATAAGGTAGTAGAGGCCTAAAATAGTTACCTAGTTATCGCCTACTAAATGAAAGTTATTAAAGCACCGAAGGTATAGAGGAAGCCTATAGGCCTTGTATTTATATACTGTTTGCCTAATCTTTATTATAAGCTTCTTTGCCGTTTTCCATCTATATATCTAGCACTTTGGTAGGGTCTTATAGCCTTACTTCCTTATAAAGCTTTTAATAGAATGGTGAGTTCGCGTCTTACATAGTCGAATTATAGGTAGTGGGGTTTTAGTAGTGATATAGGTGGTTTTTTAATTTGTTTTAATGTTTCTATAACTAGGCCTAATGCCAGATTAATATTGCCCATATTTTAGTGAGCTTTAACGAAGAAGACGCTTAGTATTGTGCTTATTTAGGCCTATCTGCCGACTGCCTATAATAATAAGGTTCTATGCCAATCGTATATAGAAATGGCAGTGGGTTTAAAGGAAGGGCTTTAATGTTTAGAAGATCTTCTTACTAATAATATATGCGTTAATTATAGCTGTATTAAGCGCCTAGAAGAATAAGGGTAGCTAGGTACGCATAGTAGTGATCTAGGTGGTATAGTAGCTTCAAAGCTAATTATGAATATTAATACCGCCCATCTAATTATTGTAGTTGATAGAGAGTCTAGGAAGCGTTAACTTCTTAATTAGGTTATTGCCCCAAACATTAGCTATCAGCTTCTTAAGGAAGGAATTATATACCTATAGTTAACGCTAATTGACCTTATTAACGTCCTTATTGCTATATAAGTGAGCTGTCGTTAAAAACTATACCAAATTCTTATCCTGCTATACGATTAAAAGCACCAAATTAACTACGCCGATAACTACTTCTATAATAAAGTTAAATGGTAGCCTTTCCTTCCTTTTATTAGCCCTTTTATGCACCTCTGGATAGTCCTTTGAGTTTGATTAAGCCGTGCCAGCTATAGCAATTCTGAGTTGTTAAAGCACCTGGAGTAACGGAATATTCGTAAAGTAGTTATCTAAAAATAGGTAAAATTAACGAGCCTAAAGAGGAAGCTGTTAGGTAAGGTAGAGGACGTACTTAGAGGTATTTAAAAGAATAATATCTTGATAATTTGTTTAAGAAGGAAGCCTAAAAAAGCAGCCAGGTAAGGTAAATATAAAGCTATAGCAATATCTATATTAACAAAGGCTTATTATCTTAAAGCCCTTAGGTATTGGCTTACTGGGCAATTTAATTATAGCCGTAGATTATCTAGTAAACCTTACTATTATCTTATTAAAGCTAACTATAGATCTAGGTATAACGTACTTTCTAAACGCCTCGCCTAAAGGAGTTGTTAATGGCTTAATTTTCTTAAAGACCTAACGTTTGACGCCCTCTGGTGGAGGTGGTGAGATATAAAAGAAGCGCTTAAGTTGCTCCCATCTTTTTTGGCCTATAAATAAGCTAATTAAGTGTCTAGGATATTTAGGATCTATAGCCTAAAGATCTCGCACCTAAGGGCTTTTAAAAACGCCTATATAGATAATAAGCCCTACCTAAATTATTAATTCGCTAGTAGAGGTCTCCTTCTATACCTATAATTGTTTACCCGCATGCCGTCCTAATTGGTGATATTCGCTAGTATTTTAAGAGGCTGTATATAGGTTTATATTAATCGCGAGCTTCTTAAATACACTGATACTAAAGAATAGTAGAAATACTTAAATTGGTAGGTCCTATCTAGATCTATACCTACTAGACTTTATACCAACCTAATCTGCTAGCGTACAGTAAGTAAAGCGCTTACTCTCCTTATTTTAATCAGGAAGGTCAGATTTGACGTCCGCGTTAGCGCTACTAATAGGCTTACCAGTACGCCAAGTGGCGAATATTAACTTGTCTAGAAGGTTAATAACTTCAAGGTCTAGTTTAGGAATAGCGGCTATAGGCTCCCATAAAGTAGGAATAGTAGGGAGGCCTATTTTTATAACTTCTTTAGCTGATAGTTCTGGTAGTTTAGTTTTATCTACCTTATCTGCCTTATCCTCAGTAGTTTTACCGTGGGCTTTAAAAACGGCTCCTAATTCGTCCTTAATATCCTTAATATCCTTAATTAGCACCTCTGTCTACTGTGTAGCTACTGCCAACAAGCTATTATGTGTATACTGCGTCGCTTAAAAGGATTGTGAATAGGACTCCTAGGGTTAAGGTGCTTTTGGAGGCTTTAGGGGCTTTGGGGCTGAAGACGTATAACGTTTTTTAGGTAGTATAAGGACGATATTTTACTGACGATTTAATGATTAAATAGATGGCGATAATATTGAAAGCTTTTTAATTAACTATACTAAATATTATAGGCTTCCTGGTTATGTCGCTGCTATTTACCGTAATATCTAAGCGTTAATAAGGCGCTAGTACTCTTGCCGCCAAGAAATCGTACTGACCAGAGGCTTCATTACCAAGCTCTATACAGTATAGAGCCTCTAGATTGGCTTATGAGGCGTATATATATAAAAAGTCCTTGAATTCTTGCCATACGAAGGGATAAGCAAAGGCTAGCTTCTTCTTTAGGTTATCCTTCTTCTATTTAAACTCTGCTATAACCTAGCCCTAAATTATCTTTCTAGATTTTAGTAGGAATTTTAAAAGGGCCAGATAGAGGTAATAGAGAAGGCTTTGGAAGTACTTGTTTTTAAACTAGAAGAAGGCAATATAATAGCAGATAATCCACCTAATTAACAGCTACTTAAACGCTGTCACGGAGTAGGCATAAGCCGGGATACAATGCACTAAACGAGGTAGTAATTGAGAAGGCTACGTACACGTAACTATGCGTGGTTGATACAAAGACATTAGATAAAGAAGAGTCTTCGTGTGCCAGGTACGGGTATAAATAGGGGCTGTAGGGGAACGTGCGTAGGTGTCTTAGGACGAACGTAGGCACAGGTCAAGAACGTCAAAGACGCGCAGAGATGTAAGAACGAGTAAGTCCTGTGACAAACGCCTTAAAGTTTAACCTCTACTTAAGTACCTACTGCTTAGGATAGTCTTTAATTATTAGCTAATTAGAGTTGCTTAGTTTATATCGATATATATTCGTTCTATATATTACGTACGTAAGTACGTGATCTACGCGAGACGCGTATATATATTATCAAGACGTGTAGATAGAACAAGGTAGAATCCACCAACAACACCGCATAGTATATATTATTACAATATATGTATTCTGCACGTTGTTAATACATACCAACACTGATTAGTAAGTGTGTACAGATTAGGAAACACGCAGATAGCTTAGAAGACAGTTATACTGTCTACCTTACAGCAGATTGGAAGATAGTTGTACTTATCCACCTTTTGTATCAGCCTATTTTAGTTAAAGAGAAGAAGAGAAACTACCTAGGAGTACTTATCTAGTATCTATAATAACTTCTAAACATCTTGTTCTATCTATTTTAGAAGAATTACTGCGCAAGAATACCTTACCCTACTTAAATAACTTGAACCGCCTTCTTAACCGCCTCCTTAACCGCCTCCTTAACCGTTCCTCTACCTTTACCCTATAAACACCCTCACCCTTACCCTTACCTACCTGAATAATATACAAAACACAAGATATTAGGAACAGAGAAAGACTAGGAGGAAGAAGTAGCTAAATAGGAAGATAGAATTAACCTAATGGAAGTCACTAAGGACGAGCTAACCGACTATGTATGATGCAAGATATACGTATATATAGAGATACATGGCTAGTACTAGTTAGACTTAATACTCTGGGAATTATTCTAGGGAAAATTTAAGGACTTTACAGTTAATACCTTTATGAAAATCCCCTTACACTGGCTTTAACAACTACGCGATTGTTTAAACAGCAGAGAAGTATGGGTTAACACTAACTATAAACAAGGTAAATCACTTCCTTAATCTTTATATGATATAGTATAAGAAGAGGACCAAATGGAATGGACTAGAGAAGAGATAAACGCACTTAAGAAAAAGTTTGGCACCAATATTAAGTTAAGAAGTATTGAGTATTATAAGACACACGGAACTTTAGAGGAGTAATAAGCAAGACATTCCTTAGTGCCTATGCTTTCTACTATACCCCAATCTATAATTACCTCTACCTTTATACTATCCGTTACGCCTTAACCTATAATAATATAATAACTCTACAGACAACCTACGGACAAAGAGAACCGCCCTATTACTATAACCGGCTATGGAAAGGAAATTGCGAATGTAGCTAAGATATATACGGAGGAACAGAAATATGGTGGTATAAATAAAAGCCTTAACTATAAATTAATAATATTCTACGATATCTGTAATTAAGTGGATATACCCTAAGAAGCTTACCTTAAAGCATTCCCTACTATGTTAAAAGGACTAGCTTTAGACCACTTCTATATAAACTAACTGTCCTACCTATTATTTGCCAAAGCTTGCGAGCACCTTTAGAATTTCTTTAAAGGACTAGGATTTTAACGCAAGAATCTAGATAAATGGAATACCATTATACTTATAACAGTAATGGCAGGAAATATAGATAAGTCTATAAGTAAATGTCTCCAATTGCTAATCCACAGACTTTGTTAACTATAGTATGGCCTTAGACCTACCTTATAAACTATAGACTTCCTTTATAACAAAATCGTCACTTCTTGCCAGGGAATACTAGTATATAGATATACAGTCTCTAACCTACCGGATAACCTTAGAGCCCTTATTAACAAACTTTAATTGTCTATTATAGTATACAAGAAAGAGCATGTGGAGAAGATATAAGCTTTCTTTACAGACCGATAATTCTATAGAAGAGATAATAACTACGACCATAACAACCGTAGTAACCGTAGTAACCCCCCATATAACCGCAACCGACAGAAACTATATTGCTTTGTATATAACAAGGAAGGATATCGCTTATGGAAATATATTAAGAAGGAGTAAGAAGAGTTTAAGACTAAGTTTAAGAATAAGTTTAAGGACCGCTTTTAGGAATAAATAAAGCAATATATTATAGACTATAAAGGCGACGATAATAAGGACAATAACGAGGATAATAAGATCACTAATATATTTAACGCTTTGGTAATTAATATAGACCCCAATACTCTACTAAATAAGGACGACTAGGCTATAGTATACTATACTTTATACGGTGAGATCGAACTAGATAATATAACCGCTATAGCTTTAGAACTGGCCAACAGAGCTTATAGCCATGTAGTTACAACTATTAATACTATAATAGATGCATTCCTTACTAACATAGACCCGTTTGCGTATAATATAACATTACGCTACACCTCTATAAAGTTTATAGGTGTAATAATTGATATTAAAGCCTCTAAACGTTCTATAGTAGGATATGGTTAGTTTCTTGCACTTTAGAAGATTAATAAAGTACAGTTAAATAAGTCCACGAGAGGCATAGTTAGCGTATGGTTTGGAATAGGTTCTATATCTTCTATTAGTTCTATCAAGGTAGCTATACTAATAGGTATAGTAGAGTTCCACGTTGTTAAAGTTAATACCCCTTTCCTGCTTTACCTAGCAGATATAGATAACTTATAAGTATACTTTAATAACCTAAAGAATGTCCTAATAACCCCCTCAAAGACCGTACTAGTTGTACACTAATTTGGACACCTGTTTCTACTATAGGATACCTCATTATATGTGTTTATTATAGAGTCTTTTAACTAAAACCCATGCTACTTAACTAATGTAGAATTGCAACGCCTATACCGACACTTTGGACATCTGTTAGTAGAGCGACTTAAGAAAATATTGGACCGCGCTAGCTATAAAAATGATGCTAATTAAAAGACCCTTAAGCATATTACCTGCTACTGCTTATACTGTTAAAAGCATGGAAAGTTACTAAGCAGATTTAGATTTACCTTAAAGGACAACGTTAATTTCAACTACAGTATTATTATTAATATTATGTATATTAACAGTAAGCCCGTACTTTATATTGTTAATAAAGGCACCTAATTTCAAATAGGTAGATAGTTACAGAATATTAGCGCTAAGCATATATGGGACATGTTATAAGCGTGCTAGATTAACACATACCTAGGCCTCCTAGATATAATTGCATATAACGCAAAAAAGAACTTTATTAGTAGAGAGTTTAAGCAATACGCGGTTAACATGGGCACTACTATAAGGAGCGTACCGGTTGAAGCTTATAACTTAATTAGTATAGTAGAGCGTTACTACAGCCCCTTATAACGTATATACCACATTATCACTTCTAAGATACCAGGAATTAATAAGGATATAGTACTATAAATGGCCTTTAAAGTAATTAATGACTCCATAGGACTAGACGGCCTAATACCCACGCTATTAGTATTTGGAGCGTACCCCTAAATAACAGAGTCCGACGCACCTTCACCTACAGTAATATAGCGTGCGATTGCATTTAAGAAAGTCATAGAGGAAGTAAAGAAGATACAAGCGGAGCGCTAGGTTATAGATGTACTTAATATACATAATACCCCTAGTACTACCGCAATTTATAATCTACCCTATAACTCTTTAGTACTGGTCTGGAGAGAAGGCAATATAGGACAACCTAGATATTGGGTAGGACCATATAACCTACTAAATATTAAAGGAGAAATATGTGCTGTTAACCTACCTAGCGGCCCTATAAAGTTCCATAGCACTGTTGTTAAACCGTACTTAACAGACCCTAGAAATATTTAAGTTAAAGATATCTAAGTTAATAGTACCCAAGTTAACAATATCCTAGTTAACGAAACTGTCTGTATATATAAACCGTCTATAGAAACTGCCTCTATATAGAAACCGTCCCTTACTAAAACTAGAGAAGCATAACTACCTTACTAAGGAAGAGGAAGACCCTGTAAGTATCCCCTTTACATTAATATTGCCGACATTACTGTATTTTTGCAAGAGGATAGCAACTATAAGTAGTTTAAAACGTCCCGTTAAAAGGAAATTATAGGACTAATTAAAAAGGGCGTATTTAAGATAATTAACCCTTAGGACGTACCCGTAGGAGTTAAAGTCTTTAACTTATAATTTATAGATAAGATTAAGAGCCCTAGTACTAATAAAGCCTTTAAGAAATTGAGACTTGTTGTTTAAGCGTATAATAATCTTAAAAAGGGTATTATACTAACCTAGTTACCTACTATTCAACGAGTCAGCTAATGCCTTATTCTATACATTATAGTAATACTACGAGGTAATGGCATACAGTTATACCTACAAGATATCTCCTAGGCGTATGTCTAGTCTCTTATAAAGCTAAATTAAGACTTTTATATCCAACTACCTTATGAATTGGGAATCCAACTAGGTATTAGAAAGAACTCTATCCTAAAGGTAATTAAGCCTTTATACAGTGTTCTAGAAGCAGGCAATTACTAGTTTATAACCTACTATAATTATTATATTAAAGAGTTAGATATAAACTCATTAATATACAACCCTTGCCTCTTATGGAGCAATACTCCTAACTACTTTGGCATTGTTGGTTTTTAAACTAATAATACTCTCTTCCTGGCTAATACCACCTTTGCGGACGCGGAGCAACGATATTTAGAAAAGGCTTACTTTCTTATAAAAGAGCGCGAGCAACTTATGGTTAAACAGTTACTTAAATTTAATAGATATATTATTTAACTCTCTTAAGAAGGCAATATTATAATAACCTAGGAACACTAGTGCAAAACCCTAAATATAGTCTACCTTAGCAAAATAGCTATAACCATAAGCTTAAGAGGCATTGTCTGTAATACACTAATTATAAAGGAATAATACGTTATATAACGCGTAAGAGGCGTGTATGTTACCTCTATATGTTAACTAAAAGCTTTCTTTAATCTCTTTTTTACCGCCTAGGTAATTAACCCTAAGAAGGAAGATATTATAGCACTTAATAAATAACTATAATTGCAGATTAATAACCTAATAAGAGGCCTTATATTTGTTAAATTGGATATTAATATATTATGCCTGCTTGCTTTTACTAATACCTTATTCACTAATAACAAGGACCTCTTATCACAAATAGAATATATACTGGTATTAGAGGACGCGTTATATAGAGCTAACATTATTTACTGGTTGTTAATTAAGTGTAAGAGAGTTACCAGAAGCGTACTAGCTTTAGAACTCTATGCAATGGCCTATAGATTTAATATTAGCGCCGCAATTAAGTTAACCGTTAAATAACTCCTATAGATCAAACTCCTACTCGTACTTTACACCAACTTAAAATTACTCTATAAATGTCTTGTTAAGCTAGGCACTATATAAGAGAAACGTCTTATAATAGACGTTATATGTCTCCATTAGTTATTTAAGCGTAGAGAGATTACGGAAGTTAAGTGGATTAATGGTAATAGTAACCCTACTAACTTAATAACTAAGAGCAAGGCATCTACGGCTCTTAAGAAGTTAATTAATACTAATTACTTAGAACTGTAGACTATGGAGTGGGTTAAACAAACAAACTAAGATTTGGCGTAGTGTTGTAATGGTGCCATATTCTATAGACCCTAAATTTAACTAGCCAATTAGGATTTTCTATACCCGGTATGGAAAATTGCTATTGGCTCGCTTGCTACTAGCGCCTTGGCAACCCTTGTAATATGTCTACCTGCTACCCCTAATAACCCTTCTCCTTCTCCTTCTCCTTAGCTTAGTATCTTTATTAGATAGTAATTGTCACGAGATACCCTGTAATACCTTATATACGTCCACCTGTTTCCACGACCTAGCAATTAGAGACCGACCGTAAGACGGCAATATAACGGCAATCTATGGCATTCTGCCATATTCTGCTAAAGTCTACTAAATCCTGCCAAGTTCTGCTAGGACCACTACCTAAATCCTATTCTACTCTGTATATATGTTAACTAAGTAACTAAGTTAATAATATATACCCTTTCTTCCCGTTTCCTTACCTTCTTTCCTTATGTAACCTCTTAACTTTATTACACAGTTTATTAATTTATAAGCTCTGGTTCATGTGAACTGTTATAAGCGTTATGTGACTAGGATAGGATTGAAGGAGAAGCTATTGCGTATGGATAGGAAAAGCCTAGCTATTGCGTATATGCTATAAATAACAGGAATGGTACGATTTGGTTTCCTTTAGAGTTGCTCCAGTGTTGGTATATATTTGTTCTATATATTACGTGCGTAAGCACATAATCTACGCGAGACGCGTATATGTATTATCAAGACGTGTAGATAGAACAAGGTAGAATCCACTAACAACACCGTATAGTATATATCATTATGATATATGTATTCTGCACGTTGTTAATGTATACCAACAGTTTAGGAGGCTTAAAAAAGCTAGTATATTGGTTTATCTAGTAATTATTAATAAGGTAATCCAAAGTAGTAGTATATCCTAATAAGATTATTATAAGCTCCTGCTAACGCCTTGCCCTTTTATAGATATAGTAGTAGTAGTATACCTTCTTCCTATTGCCAACCGCGCCTTTAAGCTAAACGTCCTCTCCCTACTTCTATATTGGTAATATATAAGGCTTAGTGTTTTTAACGCCAAGTATAAGAGACTTGCACTAGATATACTGCCTACTGCTATACTTAAACTCCTCTACCTCTAGGCGGCCTTTAGCTGTAGAGTTAATATATTCTGGGGTAAGAATAATGTTATTAAATGGGGGTGTAGCTAAATAACTAGGCAAGAAGCGCGTAATACTAGATTAATTTGTTACTAGTAGGTGAGTTTGTTTGGTGGCTATAGTGGAAATAAAACACCAAATTAATAAGTAGTATGCGTAGTAGGAGTGAAGGAGGGTAACTCCTTAATTCTATAGTAAAATTCTACAGGTAATTAACCGTCTTTTAAGACGGTATAATACTATAAAAGTTACTAATTGGCTGCTACTACCTGCACTAACTCCTAAGCGTCCTATCCTCATCAGCCTTACGTCTAAATAAGGAATGGAACTGGAGCGCTAGGAGCCTCCACAAGCTCAAATCCAGTCTAGTCCACCAATAAAATTAAACAATCCAGCTCTAGAAGTTTAGGCAATCTATATGGCGCTCCAAGATAGCTCCAGTCCAAGTAGATCACTGGCACATCTATTGTGCCACAAAAGTATCTATTGAGATACTTCAAGCTAGTAAAAGGATTTGGACCATTTAAATAGTACAGTGTTATGATATAGCAATCAAACATTCTTTTGACTGAATGTTGATTTTACCCAAAGACCGCTCCAATCTTTCCGATCTCTCCGAATTCTTCGACTTCCTCGACTTCCTGGTCCGCCTAAGCCTCCTCATTCTGCTTCACTTTATCCTCAAAAGACCCAACCGCCAACACCACCACCGTCACTACAAACGCAAGCACCGACGTCCCCGCAATCGTAAGCGCCGTGACGTCATACCAATGCAGCTTCCGACCCCTCAACCTCCGGCCGCCTCCCCTCCTCCTCACTCCCATTCAGCGCCCCGACGCCGTCGCCCGGTCCACCTGACACTGCATATGGAAAGCTCCTAATGTCATGATAGAAGATCTTGGGAAGTTTGCCGGAGGGAGGTTTTGTTGCCCATCCGTGGGCCCACACGCAATAATCATATGTCCTGATATGAGTTCTGATCTATCCGCTCATCGATTGCCGATCGAGTATCCCATGCACTGCGGAAAGGGTCGTCGCTGCGCTCGGATATGGCCACTCAGGAAAATCAAAACTCTCAATACAATTTGAATTGCACCACTATAATAAAGGGATATGCTATCCAGCAACCCTAAAAAGCGAGGAAATGATAAAGATTATATGCCTGCAGCTTTATATCTAAGAGTTACCAAGAAATCTAGCGCTTCTAATTGGCCATATCCGGCCTTGGCAAGCGCACAGGTAGCGACGACCCTTTCCGCAGTGCATGGGATACGCAGGTTGAGTCAGTATATGCCAGTCGGTCAGTATACACCACGTGATTTCGATGGTGCACCGCGAACGTGGTTGGTCACCCGCTTGGGGGCCGATTGACTCCGCACCAACGGAATACGTCTGAGCTTGCTTAGTGTATGTTCAGTCGGCAGCGATCGCTGTAGTAGTTGCTTTTTGTGGCTGGACTTAGAGGCCCCTTATCTTCTTCTATATCACATTAGCCTGCATAATCTATAATATTCTTCAATCCAGAATTACCCTCTCTCTCTCGCGTTTTTACATTCTAATCTTGAACACTTTAGCGCGCTCTAAACGTCTCGGATAAATCTAACTTAGGTATTACAGCCTTCCCCTCAAACTGTGGCTACGGGGAGTATTTCTTACCTAATCCACACTTTTACGTTTAACCGCCTGGCGGAGCACCGCGATATCCCGTCTCTATTAGCGTTTAGTATAATTTAGTATAGCCTAAACCAGCTGGATTTTATAACCCTATATATTTTATTAGTTACTTAATAGTAGAAACAAGCCGGCGCTTGCATAGTAAAGCCCAACTATCGTTTTAGTACCGGTTAAATAGGTAATGGCTGTACTTTAACTCCCCTAATAGGCAGCCTAGGGACCTCTTATCCCTTGCAACGTAGAATTCGTCCAACGGTTATCGATAAGAATTAGCCAATAAAATCAATAGGATCAAGGCTCCGTGTCCATACGCGTACTTTTGATTGGTGTTCGCGCACGGTCCAACTATCGTAGGACTTCACCATTGCAAGGGGTAGCGCGCTTTAGCCGTAATTAGACCGTTTTTTCGAGAAAATTAGGATTGTCGAACCACTTGCCGCATTGAGATAGTGTACAAGTTAGTAAAAGGACACCGTCGATTGAGGCATTTGTGGGGGGTGTTGGACCCGCTCTAAAAGTCCCAAGAGAAACGGTTGACGCCCCGAGCGCCTTATTCGCTGTATCAGTGCTGTACCTGCATATTAGCACAGCCAGGGCCTTCGAACTGGTCAAGCCTCTCTACACCTCATGAATGTCCGGGCTGTAAGTAAATTGGTTGTACACATAGTAGATGGCTTCATGGGACTTTGAGGGTGGTCGTTGTTTCACGCGTTTGTCGAGCAACGCAATCAGTATCATCAATCACTAGTAGGTCATTGCAGGGATAGTTGAAAAGTCGCTTCACCCTGTCCTAAAGTTTGGCCCCCCAAACAATAACTAGCAGGATCCTTCAGCTCTGTTGGCGACGCCTCCTAATGCAAGTTTATACAAATCCGGCGTTTATTTCTGCCCAAGGAGAATAATATTCTCTTTATTCTTAACTCTGGAAAAAGAAGAGCAGTATGTCATATTATTATCCTTTAAATTACGTAAATATTTTCTTCGACATTTTGACCTAAATACAACACAAGACACGGCAATATTGCTTCTAGTCGTACTACTATTTAGCTTTTATTTTAATGTACAGAGAACCCTTAAAACTGGTCACTTAATTACCGATATTTACGTTGCACCCCTTATTATATCTCTCTAATCATTTGAAGAACTCACTATGGCCAGGAAGACTCCTCGATTCATACCTAATTAGGGCTATTAGAGCTCTAAAAAAGGATTAATCAAGGGTTGATAATTACACTCCTATATAGCCCTAAAATCGAGCTCCACGAGCTTTTAAAAGGGCTCAAATAGCCCCTAAAACCGATGCTTATATCACCAGTGTGCCCGTAGGGGATCGTGATGTCGCCACAATTGTGTCGACCAAAATCGGATTTGCTGTTGGCTACCACCCTGTAACTCACCCCCCTCCTTTGTTGCCTGCACCTACCTTATATATATAAAGGGCTCCTAGAGCCAGCTTAAATAGACAGAGTTCTCATTCTGAATTGTCCGGCTAAAAAATTGTGCAGGGTGGCAACCTAGCGACTTGAATCAATAGTTGTATCCAGTGATCTCATTGGACTGGACTGGACTGGATTTGATGTTAAATCCACTCCAATGCTCCAGTCCAAATCCAATGGACCATATCTAGATAGGAATAGCGATTACCGAAATAGGTCAGCAGTCTAGTTAGGATCCATTGGATTGAGTAGTCGGCTCCAGTCCAATGAGATCACTGGTTGTATCGATTGACTCAATGGTTTGCACCTTACTTTACACTGCTATTTCTCCGTCTGATTGGCACTATTGAGGAGAAAGACAACTCAGAGGAAATAGAAAAGACGTTCGCAGCCAAGCTTTATTCCTGGATTCCTTTCAAAAGTTGCTTCGAAAGAAAGAAGAAAACCAACGCTAGTACAGATATTTCTCGTGAAACTACACTGAACAGAATATTAGAATGGATCAACTTGCTTGGGGATCCTGGAAGCGCGATCCTGGGGAGTATTGCTCAGTTAAAGATTGACACCTGGATCGTAAGGAGATGCCTATGAACAATAAATTAGATGATAAGCTCACTAACGAATTGACTATTGATGCGTTGCTTACTATCACCGAAATGGCCTTTCGTGCCTCGAAGACGGCTTCTCCCACCTCTAAAACGGAACAGCTTACGGTGATTGTAAGACCGCTACCCCCGAGTATCATTGAACTCCAAAAATGCCTAGCGTTGATTGATAAAACCAAATGGAACTCAGGATCTTCCCGAGAAATACTAGCCGGCTGGCTAGGGGGATAAAGAACATTCGTATGTACATAAAAGTCTTCATGAACCCACTAGTTATTTATGAATGAGATTTTCGGTTCAACAATGCTTCCCAACATTTCTATCATTGAAGCTTTCTCATGTCTGTCGAAGAGCAATTATTTTTCTTTACTGGTTGTAACAACCTTCGCCCGGCTCGAGGAAAGATCTTCTTGGTCAGACGACCTAGTCAGTCAGCTGCATAAATCGGAAGGCTGAATTGTGCTGACGCCATGATCTGAGGCGTTTAGAAGTAGGGCTCCTGGCAAGGAGCTCGACGGACAAGGCTGAGATCGACTAGTATGTTTTAGGAAGCTCTATGGGGAGCAATACCGCGAAGTGGTTTCGAGGGTTCGCATGGCGCTGGCATTTGAAGTGAGCTCCCGCAATCCTCAGAAACTTCTCGTTCGCGCACGAAAAAAAAATCGAGGTATCTTTATGTTGCGCTCGTGACGGGTAGCGATGAAACAAACTGGGCAGCTCGAAATAGACTTGTTTGGGTTCGCTAGAAATCGCACGCAATAATGGTGTCTCAGCTCGTCGAGCTCGTTTCAATCAAGCCTCATGCATGTGCGGAGAGGTGGGGGCTGGACCCATGGAACAGAGCTAGCCAAGGAAAGCTTCTCTCGACGCCATGCTTCCTCCACTGGACACACGCCATGTCATCCTCGAGCGCCACCGAATAAAAGCAATCTGTCAATCATCTTCAAACACTAGGATTTACTGACCATCAGCTCTTGTATCTAAATAGCGTATGCACTTAGTTTTACCATCATCTAGCGACATCTACACCTGCACTTGTTTCCCCTTATCGCAGCTAGATTGATTTGCGAGGAAATTGCATCTTGCTTGAGTCGCAACCTTGTCAGCTCTCAGGAGTTCTCAGCCGCATGCAGGGGCTGATCAGCAGGCGAACTACGTACATGTTCAAAACTCATTGATTCTTCCGTCAAATGCGCCCGGGGCTTTGACAAAATCAGCGTTCCCCCCACATCATTCGCCTTCGATGCTGCCTAATGGCGTCCAGGTTGTCTGAACGGGTGTATTGGCATTGTGAGCCTGGCGGGTGGCATAATAGTCAGAATGGAGCCCCACCTGGTTCGGCGCTTTGTGTCGCCCTCCAAACCTTTTTGCTTGCTATCTATGTCGCATCCAGTCGCAATAAATGTCGCAATCCGAATCCCCCGAACGCGGGCGGCCTGAGTCTACAACACAGGAACCAGACACATATTCCTACAAAAAGCTGAAATCTGACACTTCGCTACGCCTCCTTACCCTTCAAGGAGCAGAAGGGAGGAACCAGATCATTTGCGAATTGAATGAGGTCGACCCTCAAAAGATCGAAGACGACAATGCTAAGAGGAAAGCTAATGTTTGTGCAAATGGCAATGCAAATGGCAGTGCAAACGGCAGTATAAACGGCAGTGCCAAAGGCGGGCTTAGACAGAAGCTGGAAGGACCATTAGATCTGCCCGTTCAGTTCGGTGGGACTCCAGAGCAACCTCTTGACGATCCAGTCTCTCAACAAAATCCCCTAACTTCACTCGAACCAACCCCGACATATGAGGCACTCTCGTGGTGCTGGGGAGATGACGCAGAAAAACCAAAAGTAGAAATCCGGATTCGAGAGAAAAATGAAGCTGGGGAATGGCGGTCATATCCAATGAAAATTGCTTGGACCCTTGCCGAAGCTCTATACTCGCTCCGATACCCCGGGAAAGACAGGAATCTTTGGGTTGATGCCATCTGTATTAATCAGGAAGATGTGGATGAGAGGAATAGACAGGTCCAAATGATGACCGAAATATACGGCGGTGCCGCTCAGGTCTGTGTATGGCTTGGTACTGCTACCAAGGAGAGCGCACGAGCCTTGAACTTCATTCGTGACAACGTTATCAAGTTATGGAAGTTCGACGAACTCTGTGCGAAGCAAGAATCAAGCAAAGATTGGAAGGTGTTCCTGGATCTTATGAATCGAGCTTGGTTTTCAAGGCGCTGGGTGGTCCAGGAAATTGCATTGGCTCGCGAAGCCAAGGTCTACTGCGGCTCCGACAACATCGACTGGCAAGACTTCGCTGACGCCGTGTCACTTTTCGTAGAGGTGGAGTCTGCGACCCATCGTCTCTCTGAGATCATGCGACGGGACGAGCAATTCCACCATGTGCCGGACTTTTTTGGTTACGTCTCTGCGCTTGGTGCTACCGTTCTTGTCGAAGCAGTCAATACTCTTTTTCGAGAGTCTATGGACGGAAACAAACGCAAACGTGAACCACTTCTGGGGATCGAGTATCTGGTATCTAAAATGACAGTTTTTGATGTTACCGAACCTCGAGATGCTATTTACGCGCTGTTGGCAATCGCGAAGGATACTGCACCAAGAGCCGCTAGCCAACAGAATGCTGATGACAAGAAGCCTGGTGCACGGCAAATTCAGCAGTGGGCAAAGAATACCACCGCAAGGCCATACCGAGTAAATTACGAACAACCCGTCGTAGATATTTGCCAAACGTTCACCATATTTTGCATTCGTCAAGCAGCACAAGTAGATCCCACCAGTGCCTTGGACATAATTTGCAGGCCTTGGGCTCCGGCGAAGTTAAAGCGAGATGGTGACACTTCTTCAGCGAGTTCAGAGGCTGGTGGGACTGTGGACGACGATGCTTTACCTTCTTGGATTCCCAGTTCGAATTCCTCTGCTCATGGCTTTTTCCCGCAGGCGGGAGGGGAGAAAATGGGCCGGAAGAATGCCGACCCACTTGTTGGCCTTCCTGGACTTGGCCAGAAAAATTATTCTGCAGCGGGAACAAAAACCATTGACCGCTTCGCTTTAAGGTTCAAAAAAAGAAAGCACTCATACAGCATGTATGTGAGCGGATTCCGGCTCGACGAAATCATGAAGAAAGAGGTTGGTTCCCAAGGAGGCAATATACCGGTGCAGTGGCTTGATGCAGCGAACTGGAAAAATACTGAACTATATCCACCGCAAGAATTTTGGAAAACTCTTGTCGCCGACCGAGGACCCCATGGCCGAAACCCTCCAGCATTCTACCCTCGAGCCTGCAGAGAGTCGGTAAACAAGGGAGGCAAAGAGAGCGGAATAATTAATACCGAGGCACTGATTGATCATGGAAGGTGCTCAATTGTGGCTGAGTTTTTACGAAGAGTTCAAGCTGTTATTTGGAGACGATCCCTCATGCGTACTCGAAACAAAAAACTCGGTCTTGTTCACGAAGATGCTGAAGAAGGCGATCTGATTTGCATTTTATACGGCTGTACAGTGCCAGTGGTTCTTCGCAGGGTGGAGAAAAGTCCAAAAGAAATAGAGGAAGAAATCGAAGCTGGCCAGGAGGAATACAATGCTAAAATCACGGAAGCCGTCACGAAGATCCAGAAGAAAGTTCGGGAGAGGAAAAGGATGAGAGAGAAAAGAAAGCTGCCTCGAAAGTACATAAAGACTGGGAAGAAAGTGATTTTGGCATCACTCATAATTATCTTCATCTTACTTCTCTTGCAAAACACGATTGGCGATCGGACAGTACGAGTTGTCTTCGCAGATCTTCGAATCCCACTCGTACTCGTTGCCATAGCGGCGGTCATTTCACCTACGCCGGAAACCATGTTTTGGAGATACTACTACAGAGCTCACCGACTTTTCCAGACGGATAAGGCGATTAATACAAGGAAATTAAACGAAAAGCATGTCTATTATCGACTTCTCGGAGAGTGCTACGTCCACGGTATGATGAATGGAGAGGCAATACTTTACCAGAACGAGAAGGGAATCAAGCAAGAAATTTTTGAAATTCGATAGCGTTAAGGTACGTGTAAAGAACAAACGTCAATGTTTACCTAGAATGATCGCCAACTACAATACCTATCAAATAAGATCAAAGATGTGGCTAACGTGCCGCGTAATAATATAATAGTCTCCTAGATTCCCACACGATTTTAAGATGTTATTTAACGATATTGCTAATAAGGGTAATGAGTGCTCTATTAAGATTGGTGAAGAGAGATGATTTTCAGAAAGCAAGAAATTCAGCATCAAACTATCTTAGGGAAGTTTGGTTAATCGCAGTGATATGGAAGGCATATTATTTAGTACTAGGACGACGTTTCTGTTGGGAATACAGGCAAGTTGCCGTCACGTGAGGCAAGTTGCCGTCACGTGTCGCCGCGGCACTAGCGTGGCGAGGAGCCTTAAGCTCCTCACCCTTCCTCAAGCAGGAGGAAGAAAAAGAAATAACAATTATTATACTATCTACGAACCGTAGCTACGTGATATCACCTTATGTTACCAACACTGATTAGTGGTTAACTTTACTGTTATACTATAGAGCAGCTAAGTATTCCTAAGAAGAGATGAGCCACTGTACTAGTGCTACTTATGCTAAAGGAAGCTGTTTTTTGAGGTCAGAACTGGTCCTAAACCTTAAATAGAACTCTTCTACAAATCTAAGGATTTAAAGGCCAGAACTGGTCCTAAGCGTTTTCCAGATTATAGATTCTTGTGTCTATTATATAGAATAACACACTTTATAAGTTTTCGTAATTTAAGGCCAGAACTGGTTCTAAGCCCTATAATTATAGATTTTTGTCTAAACGCGTACTAAATAATAATTAATAATCCCTATACTAATAATACCTCCTCTCCTATAACCCTATAATACTTCCCTTCCTCTAAAAATATGGCTAATAACTAGAGAGACTTCTTACTACTAGGGGTAGCTACGTACGCGAAACTTATTAATGAAGATTAGGATGATTTTCCCGTTTTTAATATAATAACCTATACGGTAAAATAAGTTAATGGCTTTCTCCTATACCATATTCTCTTCTACTGAAGTAGACACTACGCCGATATATAACTATGGGAATATTTTAGGGAGGATTTTATAGAATGGACTACCGATACTTAGGTACTTAGAAATGTTAATATTATCTAAAATTTTTAAGACTTTCTCCGTAGGAATAGGGTATATATTGCTAAGAATAGTAACCTAATTACTAATAATATTTAGGCCGTTATTATTGGAATAGAGGAGCCAGTATAGACAGAAGCTAAGATTATATATTAACTATAGAAACCTAAAACCAACTAATATTCTTTAGAAGGTAACTTTAATTTATATCTAAACCCCTAGAACACTACTCTCCCACCTAGAGGTACTCTTCCACCTGGAGGTACTTTTCCACCTAGAGGTACTCTTCCTTTACCTCCTCTACCGCCTCTACTTTAGCTAACTAGTGAGCCTCTATTATGAGAAGTCATGAATCTAATAAAGGTATATTCGGACGAAGAAAAAAAGTTTAAAGGAGAACTATATAATATACTTAGAATAAAACTATAGGTCTTTTACAACTGTTATAACAAGGTTGGAATTTAAGGCCACTAGTACCACCACGCTTTCTCTATTATATTAAAGGGATAGGCGGCGACATTCTATTACAACTATATTGCGGGTAAAAACTATAGCTTTAATATAATGCTTTAGCTTACTAGAGCTTACTTTAAGACTAATAAGAATTGCTAACTTTATATATCTAAATGGCGGGAGACTATATTTTAGAGAGTTATTGCTTCTAACCCAACAAAGACTTGTTTAGAGTGCCTTTAATTACTCTTTAATAAACTCTAGAAAATCTAATATGGCCTTACTAAAACTTACTAAAATAAGAACAGCCTAAGGGACTAGGTTATCTTAGTGTAACAGGACTAGCCTAGTTACAGTAGGAATGTCTCGGTAAAACACTCGACAGATAAACTTGACGCCTTGATCGACTTCTGCCAAGTTCTGCCAGATCAATTAAATTCTACCGAAGTCCGTCCGCGTGCGTATGTGCGTACGCATCAACCAAGACCCCTAACTATTTAATTATAAGATTCTCTGGTTATTCCTTTCTCTTCTTTACGCAACGTCTTGTTCTCTTCAAGAGCTATATACCCTTAGATTTAGATAGAA
>Ga0307507_10002994_pt1 | contig 33855 bp, 39 predicted proteins | sample 7_EM_MG_FD_207223 | JGI IMG/M metagenome (GOLD analysis project Ga0307507, IMG submission 207223) | Populus trichocarpa ectomycorrhiza microbial communities from riparian zone in the Pacific Northwest, United States - 7_EM | ecosystem: Host-associated > Plants > Roots > Unclassified | place...
ACCATATAAGGCCCGCTGCTGTGCGGTACCCAACCCCACCATATAACATACCATCATACTTTTGCGACCATGGCTGAAATATTTGCTCAACTTCTCTCCATCTACGACGGTCTGATCAAAGCCCCCACCAGGGAAAGGGCGTTGCACAACCAACTATGGGTTGAGCGCGCAATATTCCTTGCCTGGGGGCGCGCAGTCGGCCTCTGCGCTAATGCTCGTTCGAAACCGATGGCGAGCGATTTCGACGATAGGGATCTATTGTTTGCGGCGGAGATTACCATGAATAGTGTAGTGGAGGTGTGCGCCGATGGAACGACGGCCTGGAGGAACTTTGGTGTGAGGAAGGGTGGGAGGGGATTTTTTCGAAAGCTCCTTTGGAAGACTACTGAGGAGGAAGATGAAGCGTGGGAGATCGCTGATGGGAGGAAGTTCAAAGACCTGGTGAACGAGCTGAGGAGAGTCAACTGTGATCTGGAGAGGATTGTTCCTAGGAATTGCGCCTCGGCGCATCCGGGGGAGCCAGAATTTGAAGACGAGGATGAAGAGGGAGAGGGAGAAGATGACTCATTGGAAGAGGATGCGATGGCCGGAATCCCACCGCCAGCGTATTACCACCCCGCCTCCGCACCGCCATCTCCGCCAGCCTCCATCTCTCTACCACCATCGCCATCCCCGCTTCCCTCAAACCGCCATAAGCCCCGCCGCAGCATAGACCTTCCCCCTGCCCTTGCGGCCCTCCTCACAACCTACAACATGACAGTGCGGACCTATGGCCCTTCCGCGCCAGAAACTCTCTCCATCGAAGACCTCCTCTGGCACAACCACTTTTCCCAACCTCCTGCCTTCTCCGCTGCACATACCGCGCAAATAACCCACGGCCGCGACAGTCCGGAAACCATCCGGGCACTACACTCTCTCGCCCGCAATCTCTCCGACAAACAGGATTTCACTATGGCGCTCCCACTCTATACAATCTGCCTTTCCCGTGAAACCCGTGTGTACGGTAACTCGCACCCGCAAACACTCCGGTCAATGTCCGGCCTCGCTTTCGCATACCAGAACGTCGGAAAGGACGAAGATGCGTTGGAAATGTACCAGCGAGCATTGAGTGGATGGGGAGATGTGGTTAATGTGTATACCGTGCGGGCTAGGATCAATGTCGCCAGTATATATGCCGATAATGGACGATTTGGAGATGCAGAGGAAGTGCTGAGACGCACCGTGCAAGATGCCGGAGGCAAACTTGGGGGTGGACATGAGAGCACCAAATTAGCGATGCATAACCTCGGATTCTTACTCAGGGCCTTGGGGAGGGGTGGGGAGGCTGCCAGAGTTTGTGAGTGCAGGGAGTGGGAACATGAGCGGGTAGACTGTCCGCTGCAGCGAAGGTAATGTTTATATGTTGGAGGGATTATAGAAAAGGGAGATTCGATTCTTTGTTTGTATGTTTTGAGATATATTTTGACAATCAGAGGTTTCCTTACTACTTAAACGATGTGTCGTCTGTTAACGAACGAGGGGCGAGAGATAATACGAACGAGCAATGTGTTTGTAAATAACTGTTGGCCTACCTGTTAGGATGTCGACCTACTATAGTAGATATCCTATAAGATGTCTCAACAAGTACTAGTAGAGAAATCGACGAGAAAAAAAGGGCCCATGATCCCTCGTGCCACTTACGGGGTTTGCCACACCACCGCAGTGCCTACTGAGGCACTGCTAAAGCCCTATTTCCTACTCAAACGATGGGGGGGCACCGTAAAAAATAAGTAATAAATTAAACCAGAAGTGTAGAAGGACAGACTTGGAGTAAAAAGTGGGCAGGTTTATCTTAGGGAGGGAAATGAAGTGCGGTTATTGTTGATCTTGCCTTTAAGGTGAAGAATGAAAGTTGGGGAACTAAGGAGGATGAGAGGCGGGCTATATATATACGGCACACGGCGATATCAGGGGGAAGCAAACTCAAGGGGAAAGCATAAGGTTAATAAACATAGAGTATTACGCGTATCATAATATTATATTATTTGCCCTCTGATGACGAACGCAAATCACAAATATACCATGCAGCGTGCCGCATATAACTGATCTGCAACAACCAACCCGGTAGCCTGCAGGGAACGAGTGATAGCCAATGACCAAGGGCGGAATATGCACTGTAGTTGGCAGTATACTATACACCACATTGGCGTTGGGAGAAGACCCAATCAAGCGAATTACCATTGGGGCAGAAACCAATCCGAACGGGGGCTGATCCCTAAAACACTGACAGTGCCCTCTGTGTCCATGGTCCACCAGCCATAATCCAACCAGATCCAGATGTTTTCCTTTCCGGGTAGGAATATGTGCGCTGCTTTAAAGCTACTTGCACAAAATGGGACATAAGTATGTATCTGACCTGAAATCCGTCATTTCCCCTCACTGGGAAATGCATCCTCCAGGCAAGTTGCACTGAGTGAAAGCATCCGGTGCTTCCATGGCTCCGGGTTCACTTAAATGGGATCTACAAGCGCGTTAACTACTACCCCTCCATTAGTAGGGGCGAGTACTTGCCGTCACGAGAAAAAATGTCCTACCCTCTAAACACCAGTCGACTGTCGGTGACCGATAAGGTGCCGGTAGTTGGGTGATACAGTTCCCCATCCTGTACCGGTATAATCATGTATGTGTGTCGGTCATGTAACACACCTGCATGGCGATATGGCCCATGGATATTTCCTTGGGTACTTAACAGGTCTCGGGGTGCCACATTTTTGTTCTACGGATATTCCGGTTTTACGGATAAGGGCAGCAGGATTTGGTCGGCCCAGGCGACGACGAACAAATGCCCTTATGTCTTGACATGTGAGCTATATAGCAATGTGGTTTCGTGGTATAGTAGAGTAGGTTCCCACTATCGTACAAGATATATCTTATGATACAAACACCGCCTCAAAAGAACGACCCTGCCCACCGCTGCATTCTCATCCATGCACCCTCCGGCGATAACTTCGGACGAACGTCTAGGTAAAAGCTCAGCGCTTCTGGCCGTTTCGGGTCGGGCTTTCCACTATAGAAATCAATGACGTAGTCGATCTTCTTCCCGCAGCGGTCAACAGTCCAGTCATGGCGGTCGAAAGGCGCTTGGTAGCTAGTTCGCGTTAGTTATTGAAAAGCAAGGAGGGAGGAGGTGCTACCCTAACAGGACCATGAACCGGGCTTTCGGCGTGAGTTTTTGTGAGTCCCCGGAAAAAGAGGCAAGCTTTGGCCCGCCACATCTATAAGTTCATCACCACACACAAAACATCAGTGAATGCTCAGGGTCGAGTAGCTAGGGCTTGGAACCCACTTCTCAGAACCCCTACCGGCCTCCCATTGCTTAATCTCCTTCCACGCCCTCTCGTTAACAGCGTTATGTATCGGAACAATTGCGCGCATATCCTCGGCCCTCGGATCCCAGTCCTTACGCTTCATTGCATTGAAGAACATCTCTTCCGAGGGGTATATCCAATTTCCACTCCTAGGGTCTTGATACCGTGGATCATGCTCCGAATTCGACCCCTCCATGTTCGCCCGCGGGATTGTCGAGACCTCCCGTTCAACACAGAGCTTTAAATTAGAGGGCTTGGGATGTCCAGCTGGGGGCCTCTGGTCTATTTTCGACGAGTCGCAGGAGGTTGAGGGTTTCGCCGAGGACAGCCATGTTGAGCGAGCGGGGTGAGGTACCGGACATGCGTCTGCTTCGGCGGCGGCGGCGGGTTTGGGATTTTCTGAGCTGGGCATTTTTAATGGGCCTGTAAGAAGAGTGAGGTATTGAAACGAAAATGTTTCCTCTCGGGTGAGAGGTGAGGTTTCTCCCGATAACAAGGCCTGATGCGGAAGGGTTTGAGGTTTGAGACTTAGACTACCCGCTTGGCATGGCGTTGCTGGCGAGCTAGCCCTGGAATGTTAGTTCACCTTTCGATTGAAAAGGCCGCCAATTCCCCCCTGAGTTGTTATTCTTCTTTTCTTTCATCAAAACGTCACGAGAATAAATTATGGCCGATAAGAAAATCTACTCTGCGAGCACTACCGCCCCCGTCAACATTGCTGTTGTCAAGTGTGTTTTTACCCCTCCATCTCCCGACTCAGCTCCATCCGACCCCCGCTAAATCTTCCTCTCCCCATCCCTTCCCCCTGGAACCCTAAAATCGAACAACCCCTATCTAACTTATTCTCGAATAGGTACTGGGGCAAACGTGACACAAAGCTCAATCTCCCCACCAACTCCTCTCTCTCCGTAACCCTCTCCCAAGCCGACCTGAGAACCCACACAACAGCGGCCTGCAGCAGCACCTTCACCGAGAACTCCCTCTGGCTGAATGGTGAAGCCCAGGACGTTTCGGGAGCCCGGCAAACCGCCTGCTTTCGCGAACTCAAAGCTTTGAGAAAGAAGCTCGAGGATGCCAACCCGTCTCTGCCTAAGCTGAGCGAGTACTGTGTTCACGTCGTCTCCGAGAACAACTTCCCTACAGCAGCAGGACTTGCGTCTTCCGCTGCTGGCTTCGCGGCCTTAGTTCGGGCCATTGCGGATTTGTATGAGCTACCTGAGTCACCAACGGAGTTGTCCAAGATTGCAAGACAGGGGTCCGGGTCGGCATGCAGATCGTTGTTCGGTGGATATGTTGCGTGGGAGATGGGACAGGCAGTGGATGGGAGCGATTCGTGCGCGGTGGAGGTGGCACCGGCATCTCACTGGCCGGAAATGAAAGCTGTTATTCTCGTCGTGTCTGCTGCGAAGAAGGGCGTTTCTTCTACGGCTGGTATGCAGGCTACTGTGAACACCTCTGCACTCTTCACCCACCGTTTTCGGAACGTTGTTCCCAAGACGATGGAGGCTATGAAGGCTGCTATTAAGAATAAGGACTTTGAACAGTTTGCTGCTCGCACCATGGCGGATTCGAATCAATTCCATGCGGTCTGTCTGGATACCACACCTCCGATATTTTACATGAACGACGTTTCTAGGGCTGCTATTCGTGCTGTCGAAGCATTGAATACGCTTGAAGGGAGGGCTGTTGGAGCATACACTTTCGACGCAGGCCCAAATGCGGTCATTTATTATCAGGAGAAAGACGAAGAGAAGGTCCTGGGCTTCTTGGGGGCGTTGCTAGCACCGGAGGTTGCGGAGTGGGCCGGAAAGTACGCAAAGGTTGCGCCGGAGGGATACGATAATAGGCCCTTCGAAGCTTTGAAGGATGGTGTCAGTAGGGTTATCTTGACTAGGGTTGGGGAGGGGCCTATTAGGACCGATGATACACTGATTGGAGCTGATGGATTGCCGAGCAAGAGGTAGGAGGGGTTATTTTGTTAGTTGTGGTAACGGGGGGGGGGAGGGTGTCTGTGCATTTTGAGGGTATTAGTTAGTCGACTGGAGGCTAGATTTCAACTAGCGAAATATATACCAGGATTTATGTAGCCTAAAATTGTTGCTCTTATAAATGAAGTAACAAAAACGAACATGGCATTGTCGGACGTCAGTGGACTCGTGGTATTTGGCGAAGATATACGCCAACTCCAGGCGCTATACCTATAGCTAAAGTCAGTAACTCGTGTGGAGAAAAATGGGGGTACTTGACGGGGTCGAGGAGAGTGGAGGGAGATCCCCATCCTTCGGAGATCAACATCCACCGTTGTCTGAGAATCAGCTGAGCGCTATTGAAGATCACAAAAATATCAAAGGCGGACGAGGGTCATTCAGAGTTTCTTCTCTCCTTTTCCCTCTGCTCTTTTCCTCGATAGAAATTTCAATTTGTCGTCCCATCCTTCTAACTTGGTAACTTGGCCCCGGGGCTGATTTACTTGGGAAACGCCTACCTTTAGCAAAGCAAAACCCAGGTCGGAGAAGCCCTTCCATATATCATACAGGTACGATATGTATGATCGCAAGGGCGAGGAGCCAAATTTCAACCTTCCCGCAACTCACAAAAGAACGCCTTCCCCGGGAGACCCATATCATAGTATAATATTATTATCACGGTTGGCAAGAATATCATACAAGGTAAACCCACCCATGACCCTCATCCCTCATTCCCCCCTACGGCGCCAGTAACTTAAGTTAAAGCGGGCCTACTATACCTCGCACAACAGAAACTACCTCTCTAATACTGGCACTGTATGATACAGTAAGTTATGCGTTGTATCATAAATAATGCGTGCCGGCACACGCAGCCACTTGGCGGTCCCTGCCGAACCCAAACCCTGCCAAAAAGGCTTGTCACAGAGCCTCAACCCCCCACGGGACAGGGATTAACAATGGATGCACGGACAGCAAACTGGCACCAGCACCGGTGCTGTGCTAGTAAAACAACATAAAAAAACAAAAAACTGAGACCGGAAAGCGGGAGGGAGGGAGGGAGGGAAAAAACGGGTGGGATTTACCATCTTTTTTTCTTTTATTTATCCGTCCGTTTGTGGTTCCGGTGCAAACTCTCTATCTAATCCTCTTCGGAATCACTTTTGTTCTAGGGGGGGAGTTGTGTAAAGTGTAACGTAGTTTATCATAAATTTAATATTCTCAGTTGAATTCTACCCTCCCGTTGGGCAAGGGGAGGGGGGAAAGGAAGAAAAGGAGAAAGAAAGGATTGGATAAAGTGTAGCATGTCTGAATATTGAATGAGATATCGGGACATCATCGACAGACAAGGGATTGAGAAACGAAGTGAAAGGAATACAAAACGAGTGGGAAGCGAAAGAACTCCATGTTAAAATAGGGGAAGGGGCGGAATAAAAAGAGAAAGAGGGAAAAATAATATAAAGAGGCAGGAAGATGAAAAGGGTGATAATTATATACAAATATCCATAGCTTTTTTTTCTTATTGTTCACCTGAAAAGAATGGCGATAAGGAGAGGGAGTGAATGGAAAAAAGGGAAAGGGGTAAAAAGTGGGAGGGTGATGCTAATAGAAAGGGGAAAGGGCTCGTTGAAGGAAAATTTGTCTTTTCAAAGATTCCCCTTCCCTCCTCTTCCAGCCATATCAATTGAACGTGAGAAGAAAAGATCCCAAGATAAAAAAAGCAAAGCGTAAGAAAGAAAACAACAAAATTCCCTAAATTCTATCAGAATAGATCCCTGGCCTCCCCGACTAATTTTTTATTGAAACGAACCGAAACGAAAAAGAAATGTTATAGGGGAAAGAGGCCCGGAGAAGAAGGTATTAAAATTGATGAGTGGTATCAAAACGTGATCTTTATTGCCATGAAGGGTAAGAATAGTGTTACAGATGGACGGAGATCAGATCGGTCACTGCGAATGCTCGCCCGCAGTTAGGACATTTTCTTGATCTCGAGGATATTCTCTCGTCTGCACATTGTCTACAGAAGACATGGCCGCATGGTTTGATAGCAGTGTTCTTGAAACGATTTCTACAGACGGTGCAGAGGGCGATTTGCTAAGTCACAAACATATGTCAACAATCTCTTTTACTGCTCTGGTCACACGCTCTGGGAACATACTCTTAAGGCTTCAAGTTGTGAATTTTCACTGCCTTTTGGCCTGTTGTTTTCAAGGCATCTCTGGGCGTCTTCTAGCTTCACCTGAAGCTTTTCGACTTCAATTTCCGCTTCTCTTCTTCCAGCAGACTCTCTGGACACCGCTGCATCACGGGCTTTTAGATACGTGCTAAGTTCGGCTACTTGAGACTTCAAGGAATCGATCGTATTGTTTTGCTCTGCCACACGAGACTGATGCTCACGGTTCCCTCTAATTAAGGTCTGTTGAACAGTTTTCATCTCGGCGATTTGTTTCTCCAAATTGACCTGAATTTTTGTTAGTATGTGTTTTTGATATTCTTCAGATTGAAACCCACCACTAGATCGCGAACTTTCTTTTCAGCATCCTTGAGTTGAGTGATAATATCTGTGCTCCTTGCATTCAAGTTCTTCAAAGCTCGATTCTCAGCGCTCAACGTCTCTTTGTTCTTCATTGCTGAGAAGTACTTTTGATCCGCCTTTCCTTTCTGTGGACAGTAAGCATTGGATGTGGTAAACAAAGGAGGAAGCATACTTCAGCCTGCAAGCGTCGCATCTTATCCTCACTCTCTTGGATCCCTGCGACCTTTCTGGATGCTTGATCGTGAGCCTTCTTGAAGGCTTGCTCCAACGCGGGTAACTCCTGAGTCAGAACTTTATAAGCCTTGTCGAGCTGCTCATACTTCTGCCTGAGCTCTTCTAGACCCCATTCTGTAAAAGATTGACTGGTTGAGAGGGTTTCCTTGTCAAGCTCGAGCCTCAGCCGTTCAGCTTCCATTTCCAACGAGGCAATCCTGGAGGCCCTTGTTTCAGCCAGCTCATTAACCTCCCGAATCGATCCGAGCTTCTGATCTTCTCTCGTTTTGCGCTGAGTCTGGTCTTGGATGAGCTCATCCCTGGCAGCTCGCACACGAGCAAGGTCCTGTTCTGTCCTGCTTAATTGGAGTTGCATATCACTTATTACGGTGTGCTGTTCGGCGAGAATCATCTCTTTATATTTGGTGCGTTCAGCTTCAAAGTGCTCAGTCCTCTCTGACAGCTCTCTGTTGAGAGCTTCGATATGGTTGAACCGAGTAGCCAAATCTTCGAGTTTGACCTTAAGGTTTTTATAAGCGTCACATTTGGATATATCTTCCTCCGACAGCCTTCCGAACTATAATCCCATCAGCCAACGCCCGCGCAAGTAGGTTTCAAGAGTGAAAAATAAAATTAAAAAAATACCTTGATTGTAAAGGTCGTTACTTGTTCCGAGAGCCGAGTGTTATCGGCCTGCAATTGCTGAAGCTCTTCTTTCTGCTTGCTAGCAATTGCTTGAGCTTCTTTGCGGGCCTGCTCAGCATCGGCGACATTTCCTTCGGCAACTTTCGCATTGATCTCCTGATCTTTTGCAGATTGTGCGTCACAATTTCCTCCATCCTTATTATTTTCGGCCCCAGCATTTGATTGGAACATAGCTTGTCGCTCTATTTTCGCCAAAGTCTGGCTTTTGAGGCGATCCACCTTCTTCTCTGCCGTCATGTACTTAATTGTCGCTTCGGTGAGTCGCGAGTTTGCATCCTCTTTTTCCTTTTGGAGGCGAGCAATCTCAACCTTGCGGGCCTTCTCGCTAGCCAATAGGGCGCTCAGTCGAGATCGTAACTCTTCGACTTCTTCAACCTTTTTATTCTTTGATGAATTTGATCGGATCGTTGAAAATAGCGCCTGGAGCGAAGATGTTATGTGATCACGTTTTTCCTTCAGATGGTCTGTAAAACTTGCTATATCATTAAAAAGAAGAGATGAGGGAAATTCTGGGGAAGCTGCACACCGATTTGTTAGTACCTATAAAAATTCACCACCATAGATTCCCTTGGTGTCAACCTACCTCCATTCTGATAACTACTATCGGGCTCGCCGGCAAGAGATCGAACTTCATCCAAGAGCTATATGTCAAATCTCAGCCTAAAACTCAAGAGGGGCGGGATCTAGATCTCGGCCTTACCTGAGCCCACCAAGCGTCTATTACTCGTAAATGGTCGTCATGATATGTTGATCTCTTGTCTAATTCTTCAACTCTCGACTCCAACATATTGCGCTCTCGCTTATATTCCATCATCTGACGCCATATTGCTTCTTTTTGGAAGTGCTTATAGGAGGTGAGCGTTAGCGGAAGATAAAAGAGAGGATCGCGTGCGACAACGAAAGCCAAGGGTAGGGGAAATCCGTGGTTGAAAAATAAAAATAAAGAAACGAGGGGGAGTGGAATGTGGAATGGTAACGACTTACAATGACATCCTCTTGACTTTGTGGCACCTGATGGCTGTTTTGAGGCGCTTGAGAAGAGGAGGCAGAATTCAGAGCTGGTCGTTTAAATGGAGGTAAAGAATCATCAGACGGCTCGTGCGGGACAGGTCGCTTCCGGTCTTCCATGGCAAGCACTGTTGTTCTCATGAGCCAGAGGATTAAGAAAGCTAGAAGGATTTTAAGGTTGTAAGAGGATAGGAGCTGTGGAAGACTAAGCGACGTTGTGGATAGGAGAAGAAAGAGTGTTTTGGGGAAAAGATGATGAAGAGAGAGAGAAAAGAAAGAGAGGGGAGGGGGAAGGGAGAGACGAGTAGCCGGATGAGAGAGGGGAAGAGGTTTGTATTGTGTGTGTGGGTTTCTCCTTTTCTCGCGTGCAAAAGAGTCGACAAGTTGAAGATGAGCGAGGCGGAGGTTTGGATCCGTCTCTCTCACTGCGGCTGTTGCCCGCGGCCTGCGCTTACTCAGCAACCGCTTGTGCAGCCGCTTATTCCAGGCCTGGAATGCTATTCTTCCTCCTTTCCCTTATCCCTCTCTCCCTTCAAGTCTTCCCCCTTCACTCTCAACCGTCTTCCTTATTTCTTTCCTTCTCCCTACCTCTCAGATATCTTCCACAGCAATAGCGATGGTGACAGACCGAAGATTACAGCCATTGTCCTCAGCCAATTTTTTCCGGTCGAACGCAGTCTGAACAACGTCACCTTTTAACACTATTCGTGCCCCCACGGCAACAATAATAACCAAGAGGGGCATGACTACCGTGGCATAGGTAGCAATTGTGATATACTACTATGCAGCGTGTGGCCAGTCTCTATCCTGCCCAATCGACCCCGACGTTCTGTACCAACCCCGCCCGATGATGACGGGGCATCACCCTGGACACAATTTGATCTGCCACTGACGATTCCCCAAACTGGGGACTGGAAATAGGATACGACATCGTGCTTATAATCTTATTTCAGTCCTCAATCCACTACCTGCGTACCGTCCGAATTTCATCAACTCTATAAGCAGAATCTTTTCTCATCCCGTTTTCCTAGAGGCAACGACTGGTGGAAGGGATGGGAGTAAGGCTGCAGCTTTCCGTACCGTTGTGAGGTTCATCTCTACTCTAGAGGTTCTGTTAGAAATGCATTGACCCGAGAAAATACCAAAACTTCGATTGAAGCACAGATCAACCATCATTACACTATTAGCGTGGTGGGGGATGAAATTCCAAGCTTCAGTTTTAAAGGATATCCACTCTGCAGGATCACACTGTCCAACAACCTATACGGCCCCAGACTACAAGCCAATTCCCCACTCGGGCCACTTTTACAAAACAGAAAGTTCGCCAAATTTCTCCTATTGCGAATATCAGTATTCTAACATTGGGGTGGGAGCTTTGGGAATTGAAAAGACCTTGTATCCAGCTGGCATCCATCGGCCTTTCGCAATCATATCAGCCGTCCTGGCATCGATATCCGGGCCGGCTGCTGCGACGTCATCCTAGAAAAATAAAAAGTGATTAGATCACGGTGGTGGTAACATTAAAAAGACAGAAAGCAGAGTAGATTGAACGGAGGCAGGTTGAGAGACTCGGAATCTTCGTGCAATAGAATGTAGCCCGAGATGAAAAGATCACCAGATTCTCCCTTTCCGACCCCACCCCTGATCGTAAAAATAAACGTACCACAGTCAAATCTTCAAACGGTCTCGCTTCCTCAATATTCTTCAACGTTTTTTCTAACTCCTTTAACTCATTGTCGACCTTCCCCTTTGTGGCTTCCGCGTTCCTCACTGCCTCGGCTTCAAACCCCTCAATAATCTTGATTTGTTTCTCAACATTATAAGTAACCGGCCGAAAGCGCTTCCGAGCGCTCTCAACTTCGTCGACAATGGCCTGGTTCTTCAGAATAGAACGATAGTACGAGAAGTCTACCTCCATCGGCTGCTCGCTGAGAACAGCCACCTTCCTGCGAGCATCTTCGTTTCGTTTCTTGAACGCCTGGAGTGCTGCGGCTGTTTGTCCCTTAAGGCCGAGAGAACTAGTTATCCCAGTCCAGTTGACCTTGAGGGCAGCGCTCTTCTGCGATGTGGGTTAGATTGGGTATTGCTGTTGTGAGTGACGGTAAGTGAGTAGGTATGTGGAAGCGGGGGGTGAATACCACTGGGGCAGACATGTTGGTGTTAGCGTGGGATGCAAGGGAAGGTGATAAGGTGGAGTACGGTGGGCAACGCAGTGATGGTGTTTTATTTCCTCGCTGATGGGCTATCGGTGGATGGATCTTCTGCACAGGCTGTGGTGTGTTTCAAAAGGGTTCGGTCGACTTTATTGCTCGGTGGAACACAGAGACCGTGCTGCAGACATAGTTGGGCCTTAGGGTTACGGGGGTCTCTAGTGCAGATTGGGGGATTCCGGGTTACCCGGTTTTGAGGTTGCTGACTGGTAGGGCTCTGATGTTCGTTACGGTAAGCCACTTGTAAGTTGCTTGGCCACATAAAGTATCCTGACGCCTTGACATTGGATGATGCTCGTCTTGACGCTGAGTCCTCTGCATGCTCCGTAAATGGCCAAGTGCATACTCTGCAGTGTAGTTAGTTTGGTCCTAAACAGAAGGGTTTCTACTTGTACAATACCAACTGTAAAAGTAACATATCTTGACTCGTCTACGGCGCATCAATCGTCATTATTAATTTAGTGTCCTGAGGCTACATCGATTTCTCATGCTGGGTTATTGCGTATAGTAGACAAAAAGACGAGGGATCTTTCTTTTGAAAGAACTATGCAAAAAACGAGAGAGAAACATCAAGAAATGGACGAGACACAAAGAAAGAGAAATTGAACCCTGGAGGGTATATACAATACAACCGCTGTGGCTTTCCCACCACAAATTTCCCTGGCCTAGTTTTTTCGGCTGCCCCGCCTCTTGCGTTCTATCCATTTAACCACCCCATCCATACCTAAGGCTAGACAAAGATGTGAATCCCATACTACTCCGTTGCGCAAATACTTAAGATTGAGAACGCAAGTAACGGCCAACAACCATACAATGGTCCCTCTCAAACGGTTCTAGAAGCATGTTAGTACTCCCTCATCAAAATGACTTTAGAAAAGTGGCTTACCCAATGTCAGTTGCTCCAAAGGCTTAATCCTCTCTTCTCTCATCTTCTGAACCTCTCTGGCAAACACGGCCTCTGGGGCTGCTGTCGAATCGATACAATTTGCTTTGACAGAAACTAAGACACCTCCCTTCTCTTTTAAGAAAAGATGGCAGTTAAGCCCAACAATTCTAGCTTGATCGGGCTGTGCCACGTCCGCAAAGACAACGTCGACCATGCCCACAAGCATGCGGTACTTCAATGGATGACGGGCATCTTCGATGATGGGGATAACGTTGGTGCGCTTCTTAGCCATATTGATCAAGTCACGTCCGGAGCGGTGGGAGAACTCGACAGCATAGACATTGCCAGTGGGGCCAACAATATCAGCAACATGAGAAACAGAGGTGCCAGAGGCAGCACCAAGGTAAAGAACTTTAGCACCAGGTTGAATGAAGATATCGTCGAGACCCCCCAAAATACCTGCGGCCAACTTCGAGCGGAAAGGGTTCCAGACTCTGTATTCAATTTTGGTGGGGGCGCCGTCGGCCTCGGTGGAGGGTGTATCGACTGAAATACGCTTCTCTCCGTACACTGACTCTCCGGGGGAAAGATTTTTTGTGACTAACATGTCCTCCTTCGAACGAGCGACAAAAACACCAGCATGACGATGGGGCTCAACAACGACTCTAGCACCACCCTTAGCACCACCAGCGCCTCCTCGTCCTCCTCCTCGTCCCCCCCCTCTGGGTGTACCACGGCCACGACCGCCGCCGCGAGCAGTCCCACGGCCACCACCGCGAGATGTACCACGGGCACCACCACCTGAAGAAATTGACTATGTTAGTTAATTTTTCCCCCTAATACCGCATCGTGGTGTCCGGTTTGAGTTTTGTGAGAAGGGTTTTCCTTTTCGCAAAAAAATGGAGGATATTTTTGTCCCGATGTGCGGGCAAACTATCGAAGAAACGCAGGGGAAAAAAAGGGAAATTGCGAGGAGAATATTGCGGAATTATGACAAGAAATCGGAATAGAGAACTAACCAAACCCACCACGGGATCCACCACCACGGGCGCCCCCACGAGAACTGCCTCTAGGAGTAGCTCCTCCTCTCGCCCCGCCTCTTCCACGAGGAGTAAAGCCCATTATAATGAAAGTGTTTTTGTTGCTTTAGTTGAATAGAATTACTGGCCCGGGGCGAATTGACTGAGAGGAGGTCAATTGGCAGGCTTTGTTGATTGGAGATGAGCGAGTGGTCGGGGGTCGATGAAGGGCTGATTTGTTTGAGCTCTGGCGAGAGATGGGAGGATTTTTTTTTCCTTCCCAAAAAAAGAAAGGCTGGATCTTCGCGTTGCTAAATTATCGGGTTATGGCTTGGGTTTCTTAATTGAGGCATTTAAGTTTGTTTGATGAGTCATCCCTAGTGTCTTTTGGTGCCTTTGCGGAATTAACTTAACGCCAAGCTTGGCCCATGAACAATGAACTTGCAGACCCATCACCTTCCATCTTAGTTTGCAACCACCAACAAAGCTTGTCGTTATGGGCAGAAAGAAAGCGGAGAAATGGGAGGACTCCTCGGATTCCGACTCGAGCGAAGACGAAATCGAATTTCCTGATCTAACCGATGACCACGAACGCTTTTCTTCTGGGCACCAACGAAAGCGACGACGGACCGGGAATGATGCGAAAGAGAGAGCTGCATTAGGTGTTTTTGGGAGTGGCAGCGAAGGTGAAGGTACGCGAGGTAGTAAGGGATGGAGCAGCAGAGGGCTGAGGAGTAAAAAGATGGGGTTCGTTAAGTCTGGCGAGGCTACGGATGGAAAGGATGATGAGGATAGCGAGGACGACGAGGGTGAACATCCCGGAGCTATTAGGATGGCGCAAAAGGTAGAAGGAGAGACTGAAGGAGATGGCGAAGACGATAGGATGGTTGGTGGCCTGGGATTAGGTTCGAATGCTGCTGCTCGGTTCGCTGGGCTTGGTAGCTGGGGCAACAAATACGGTGGAGAGGAGCTAGATGAAAGGCCTCACCTTGGTCTAGGGAGGGGACCCTTAAGCAAGCTCACCCCTGCAGGCTTGAGAGCAGCGTCTCAAAGCAATTCTAAAACATCCATCCCACGGTCACTGGATACACATGTAGGGTTGGGATTCAGAGCTCCGGCAATGTTAAGAACGAGTTCTACCGAGTCGCCGCAACCCGAATCACCCGTGGCGCAGCAGTACTCAACGCCGCTAGGACGAGGGTTCGTTTCATCTTTCGCTGCATCCTCTATGGGAATGCCTTCGTTGGATTCCGGACTCCCAGTACCGCAGTCTGAGAACATCGTCCCTCGACCCTCCTTTTTTACTCCTGAACATCCCTCGCGGGGAAAAGGGAAAGGTCGTGCAAACGACGCCTCACAGCCGAAAGCCAACCCTGAAAGTTTTGCCGCAAGGATGATGGCAAAGATGGGGTATGTTGAAGGCCAGGGTCTTGGAAAGAAGGGGGAGGGTATATTGGCTCCTATAGAAGTTAAACTTCGACCTCAAGGTGCAGGTGTAGGGGCAATCAGGGAGAAAACCGATCAGGCAAGGAAGGAGGCCAAGCGGGCTGCTGCATTGAGAGGAGAAGTCATTTCTGATAGTGAAGATGAGGAAAGGAAAAAGAAGGCAAAGAGAAAGGCAGGGAGTGGCTCAATGAGTAGTACACCCAGCGGAACTCCTCTCAGGGCTAGAAAGGAGAAAACAAAGTTCAGAACTGCAGAGGAGATATCGGCTGATGCGAAAGGGTTGGAAGTGCCGTCAGTTCTAAAGAATATAATCGACTTCACTGGGAAAGAGAGGAAATTGTTGACATCTACCTCTGGAATTATGTCTAAGGATCCTTCGGTTGAAGATGAGTCATTAAAGATTGCTAGAATGGCCCGAAAGGATCTCGAGAGCTTTGCAGGAGAGTGGGCGAGTCTACAAGACCGGAAGACCTATATAAGTAAAGAGGAAATAAGGCTGAATTCAGAAATGGATGAAGAAACTGAGGAAATTCGCAGGCTAAAGGGCATGGCGGATATGGTGAAAAGTCTTCAAGGCCTTACTTTGAATGTCACAGATCCAAAGGCTTCTATCGAAGCAATCGTAACCCAGTTGGAGGTACTGCAACTCGAGCACCAGAGTGAGATAGAAGACCACGACTTGACTGGAGTTGCGGTCGCGGCACTGCACCCACTTTTCAAACGGGAGCTCTCTACCTGGTCCCCTCTTACAGATCCGTTCCTATTCTTTGAGAATTTCCGCAGGCTGCGTCGTATACTCCATGTACGATCCAAGGAAGACCTCGAAGCAGAGTATGCTAAAAATGGCTTCGTGGAGCGAAGCAAGTCTACAACTCATTATGAGAGTATGATGGTTTCCCTCTGGCTCCCGAAGGTACGGTCAGCCATTAATAATGATTGGGATGTACACAAACCTACATCAGTATTAGAGTTATTGGATGTTTGGACCTCTGTTCTTCCACCTTTTATTCATGCCAACGTCCTCGATCAACTGGTATTACCCAAACTTCGCACAGCAGTTGCTGATTGGAATCCCCGCGTGAGCAGAGGAAAGAAGGCTCGCCAGCCCCCGCATATGTGGGTCTTTCAGTGGTTGCCACATTTGGGTCCTCATATGGATGATCTCCTCCGTGACGTTAGAAGGAAGTTCGGGGTCGTTCTGGATACTTGGGATGTCTCCAAGGGGACGGTCGAAGGTTTGGAAGCGTGGAAGGAGGTCTTCGGTCCTGGTCAGCTCGAGGATCTACTAGTCCGCCACCTACTACCCCGACTCGCCTTAAGATTGAGAGACGATTTCGACGTCAACCCTGGAGACCAGATCCTCAAGCCCTTAGAGGATGTTTTCAAATGGATTCCCTTCTTCAGAATATCCACTTTCATTCAACTTGTCGAAGCCGAATTCTTCCCCAAGTGGCTAAATATCTTATACCAATGGCTGACTGCCGAGCCCATTTTCACGGAAGTTCAGGAATGGTATATGTTCTGGCAAGATGTCTTCCCGGAAGAGCTAAGAGGCGCTCCCGCGATCAAAAGTAGCTTCAAGAAGGGTCTCGATATGATGAACGATGCTTTAGACTTGGGTCAAGATGCCCCCGCTAAGCTTGCGCCTCCTCCCGTGGAACCCCTACGTTCGACCAAACTGGAGGCCGTCGCACCAAAGCCTACACCCGCCAAAGCAAGCAACGCCCCCATGTTGGTCGGAGCAACCTTCAGAGACGCGGTGGAGGACTGGTGCGCCGATCACAATCTTCTCCTTATCCCATTACGTAAAGCCCACGAGGCAAGCGGCACACCTTTGTTCAGAATTACAGCGAGCGCTAGCGGGAGTGGAGGCTCGGTAGTTTACTTTCAAGGAGACGTGGTATGGGCGCAGAACAAAAAGAACAAGGAGCTGTGGGAGCCATTGGGACTGAAGGAGTTGTTGGAGAGGATAGAAGGGAGCACAAGATAAATTTTGGTGTGTAATGATACTTTGGTGCTAGACTATTAGTAGCGCACGATAAGTTGCGCGGATGTGTTTTAGCTTCATGAATGCAGGGAGATTTTACAATATCACTTAGATAATCGTGCAATCCGTAGTAGCGATGGGGGAAACAAGGTTTCATGTGTCATAACGTTGGCATAGCGGGTGAATAGACCCCCTTCATCCATAATCACATCATGCGTGATACTCAAGAAAGCTCTAAATTCACCCCCGCAAAAGGCCTGCACCCGCAACTAACGATCGAGGGGACGGGCGCAAGAGCGCTACCTGCTTCAAACCCAGACAATTCCAGTAAGCCCTAGCTATCCTCATACGAGTAAGGAGGAGATATATCTTCAAACTAAAAACGTATAGATAGTTATCACTGTTTGCTAATAGAAGGTGCCCTCGGATTCAGGGGAATACCCGTAGTTGCAATACAAGAGGTGGTTTTTGCTATGGGCGGAGCAGGGTTTTGAAAGGGTCATATATCACAGGTTACCCGCCAGGGCCAGTCAGTCAAACTTATACTTATATTTCGGTATCGTATGATATAGCCTTAACTCCGTTTATATCCCTGCAGAGCCTTTGTGCCTACCCATAGGGAACTAACTTGATGTGCCCCCAAATTATAGGCATCATTTTTGGTTGTCTTGGAGCACATTAGCAAGTTAGGGTGCTCTCTACTTTGGAGAGGCGCTGGGACTGCAAGGGTTTAGTCATAATATATCACTCGCACTATAAAATGAAGCCGAAAAGTGTGATTAAAAGCTTAGTGGCGGCACTATAGGACTGCTGCCTATGTACTTGGATCCTCATGAGATGATTCGGGTATGATGCCATGGACCACTTTGAATAGCCTGTTTGAAATTTTGGTGGTAGTTGGTGCACCGTTACCCTACTTTCCAGGAACTATCCTCTAACCGCCAAGCCTAAGAAATTCCCATTTGATATCTGGACTCAATTCTTCATCCCCACCATACATCCCATTTCGCACCGGATTTTATCACCGCAATTCCACTACAATGGCTAAACGAAAGAGAGCCGGGCTCGTGAAGCTCACAAATCTGTGCCTTCCCATTCCCCGAGATTCTCTCACTGGATGCAGCGACAATCACTAATAATTCTCCAACAGTCCCATGCTCCAAAACCTCATCCGTCGCGACCCACCCTCCTATCGCGAAGAATTCGTTCTGCAATACCGACACTACGAGTCGCAGCGCGACATCTTCATGTCACAGCCAGAGGGGAATTCCGGCGAGACCTTTGCAGATCTAGTAGGGTTCATGTCGCAAGTGACCAGTTGCTACCCAGACCTTACAGAAAACTTCCCCATCGACTTGGCCGGACTACTGTTAAAGCACCATAACGTCCTCCACCATGAGCTTCGAGAGAAACTCGTTCAGAGTCTAGTGTTGCTTAGGAATAAAGACGTTATCCCTTCCACTACGCTTTTGCAAACGCTTTTCCCGATTTTAACAACTACGACGAGCAAAGCACTCCGCACCCAGATTTACTCTACTGTTACTAGTGATCTGCGCAGTTCGAATGCGAAGATCAAGAATCACAAATTGAATAAGACGGTGCAGACGGTGCTATTCGGGCTTGTGGAGGCGGGTAAGGACGATGCTGGGTCTACGGCGGGTCTGTGGGCAGTAAAGTTGACGAGGGAATTGTGGAAGAGGAGAGTGTGGGATGATGCGAGGACTGTGGAGATTATGAAGGAAGCGAGCCTCTGCGCCAATCCAAAAGTTATGGGTGGTGGAATACGTTTCTTTTTGGGGGTTGATCAGGAGATGGAGGAGCAGGAGGATAGTGATGACGATGAAGCGGTGGATATTGGACGGGCGAAGCATCAAGTTGGGATCAATAAGAAGACCAATAAGAAGAAAAGGCAATTAGAAAAGGCCTACGCTTTATTGAAGAAGGCATGGTTTGATCTACGTCCCCTCGTCACATGAATAATTTTGCTAATGTTTCTTGGGTCCTCTAGAAAGAAAAGAATAAGAATAAGCCGCATCCGCTGAACTTTTCTGCTTTGCATTTACTCCATGACCCCCAGGGTTTTGCAGAGGCTCTGTTCTCAAAACACCTCTCTCGCAATAATAAACTCACGATGGAACAAAAGCTGCTTGTCCTCCAGTTGGTGTCCCGTCTGGTTGGTTTACATAAGCTTAGTGTATTGGGATTATACTCTTATCTGCTGAAGTTTCTTACTCCCCGCCAGCGGGATGTTACACAATTCCTTGTCTGCTGTGCTCAAGGTTCTCACGACCTTGTTCCACCAGATGTATTAGAGCCCATAGTCAAGAAGATCGCAGACGAGTTCGTCTCGGAGGGTGTTGCGGCTGAGGTTGCCACAGCAGGGTAAGATTATTTACCTCGCTTGACCATAATATACGCTGACTCCAATGATCTAATAGTCTTAACGGCATTCGTGAGGTCTGTGCACGGGCTCCGCTGGCCATGAATGCCACACTTCTCCAGGATCTTACAGAGTATAAGGGGTCTAAAGACAAGGGTGTCATGATGGCAGCGCGGGGTCTGATTGGATTATACAGAGAAGTCGCACCTGAAATGTTAAAGAAAAAAGACAGAGGGAAGGCAGCAGCCATGGATATGAAGAATAGGGAGGCTCTCCGCTTCGGAATAGAAAAAGAGGGAGTAATCGAAGGCTTAGAACTCCTGGAACAATGGAAAGCTGAGCAAAAGCAACTCAAAAAGGCAGCGAAGGGGGAGATCGAAGCCAAAGGAGCTGACGAAGAAGGAGAACTTGAAGAAGGACGGGGAGATTCAGAAGACGACGATTCGGAGGACGACGATGCAAACTGGGCGGGGTGGGAAATTGAAGAAGATGATAGTGAGGAAGATGAGATAGGGTGGATCAACGTAACAAGCGACGATGAAATCGAAATTAGCGATTCGGAAGACGAAAATGAAGACTCCAAGCCGAAAAAAAAAACCAAAGTCGATGATGAAGATGAAAAGGACCTACTGGGGGAAGTAGAAACAGAAGAGAAACAATTATCAACGCTAGCGACTACCAAAATCCTCACACCGGCAGACTTTGCAAAGCTAGCAGAATTAAGGACTGAAGCAGGGTTAGAAAGACTCATGGGTAAAAAGTAATGCCTCCCACGTTCCGGATTTAACCCGCGCTAGTTTGGAATTGTCGAATAAACTGCTAACATACTCCCTAGAATCACGAACGAAGATGCCGTCGATGCAGACGCTATCAAGGGCCCGCAAAAGCGAGGGAAATCCGATAAAGAGGCCCGGCTCGCGGCGGTCATGGAGGGCCGTGAAGGGCGGGAGAAGTACGGCTCCAAGAAGGGGAAACGAGACAAAACACATAGCACTACGAATAAGGAGAAGGCCCGGAAGAAGAACTTTTTGATGACGAAGAGCAAGGCGAAGGGCAAACAGAAGAGGAGTTTGGTGGAAAAGCAACGGGTACTCAGGGCACATGTAGAGAAGCAGAAAAAATCAAAGAGGAAGGGATAAACCGGCCCGAGCCCTGCATGCAGGCTTGGTGCTCATAGAGTGCGCGCAGTTTTACCTGCTATAATCCTCAAAATTTTGTATTAGCATATAAAGTAATTGTTGTTAATTGTGAAATATTAGTACCGTATCCCCAGGTTGTTATATAATAGTGCTAGTGAGGGAATAAAATTCACGAAACGAGTGCGTAGCGCGCTGAAGGCGGTTTTTTCTTCTTCTTTTGATGGCTAGATCTCCATTTTTAATATATTCCAATGCTTAGAGCTCTGCGAAGCTTTTTAACCAACCTCATCGAGCGCCCACCGCTCCAGACACATGCCATATAAGAATTGGAAAAAAATCGTGTACTATATTCTATCCTAGATGCATTACCAGACCCTCCATGAGTTGAAATGTATAATGCATGAGGCAAAAAAGCAGCCGGGGCTCCTGCCAGTCTGGCGGAGCCGGTAAGCTACTAGCTAACTACTTGTAATAATAAATTTATAGTACCATAGTCTATGAGCCTTTAACATGAGAGGCTAAAGGATTTGTGGAGTTCCTGCAAGCAAAAGATGTGTAAGTGTTAGTGGGGACGTGGGGAAGTGGTAATACCGGGCGCTATGGGACACTTAAAGCAAATAGGTGGGGCGAAATGCTGTTTTTACTAGTGAAACATAGCTCTACTATCATATTATACAATAGAGTGCTTGATTCCTTGCAGGTTAGTAGGGAGAAGATAATATTATTATGTATGATATCCCTTCTGCGGATCGCTCCCAACAAGGCTTACCTAGCGCCAACCCCCTAGCAGTAACTACTTAAATTTATATAATACATGGCTCTTCCTTTTCGAGAAAAAGAGGAGCGAGCCCACCAGGCGAGTAACGGGGAAGGGGTGGTAAACAGCACCCAGGTGGGCTAGTTCGGTGATCTACGTCCTCGAGAGTTTATATTGCTTGATTCTTCTAAACTAAAGGAGAATTCTTTTAATTTTTTTTCTGCTACCCCGCCGATGGCGAACCTCACCCCTAAGGTGAGGTCCAGAGTCGGATTCTCCAGCCTCGTAGCAGTGCTGATTTGCACTAAGGCCTTCAGTCTCCCAATTCCCATAAGTGATATCCTTCGTTCTCCTACCCTACGTGATGGATTGTTCAATAATAACCCATGATGATGAGGGGAATTGAACTCCTGAGCTCCCGCTAATTGCACAGGAGGTTAATTAGTTCATGTATATTAGCCGCTTCGCCAGCTAGGTATTTCACATAGCGTTACCAAAAGAATTAATACTTATCCCGCTGGCATGTACATAGATTTAGTTTGTTTTCACCTGCGATTAAATGTTATAAATTAAATAATATTATTGTCTTAATATTTCACGAATATCCTAAGTTTCAAAATTTGGTCGAGTTTTGGCAACCAGAGGGAAGGGCGAATGTCCAGAGTGTGTTAATACTTATTAAAATCCTTTACAGGAATAGTTGGTTGACATTTATTACAGAGTATTAAAGTCAAGCTTAGCATACTTGTCTGCTATCACTAACTCACAACGAACGGTCCATGGCCCATGTTATGCTCTTTTCTCTTGGGTAACCGCCAGTCCACAATCCTTCATTGGTACCAGTTCGCGATAAAAGGAGGGGCAAGGCCTCAGCCTGGATGTGCAACTGAAGGTTTGTGTAATATCTCACATATGGGTGACACTTGATGCTTGAGATCTATCTCTAGAAGGTAGCTATGGATGTATCGTTTACTAATTTCTACTCGATATTGAGCTATGAGCCGAATGATATGTCATGATTCAAGGGACATCTGGCTTTATGCGCTCAGATATGGTATTATACAAGTAGTCACTCGGCAACAATATGTGAAATAAGGATAATAGGCGCCGCTCGACATGACTGTTGGTTGTTAATTAATTGCTTTAACAGCATCTTGCTAGTAAGCTCTACTATTTCCCCATCTGGGATTCCTAGTCAGTCATATTGGACTCATCCTTGATGCACCCCACACTTTGAAAGGTATTCGGGTACGTTGGGGGGAAGCTCCAGGACTCGGAGTAGACCCCCGTGCTGAATTGCCATAATATGATACTTCCTAATACTGGTGAACACAGTTCCTGTAGTAATTGAGGAACGAGAGGCCCCCTAGCACACTCATTTCTGAGTATAAATAAAGGACAGGGGCACAGTCTTCGAGAGAGGAGTTATTCATCTTAGCTATAAGTCGCATGTTCTATTAGAGTGAACCTTAGGGTGGGCTGTTTCCATGGTATCAGAGCCATCAAGATTGCCAAGGTTAACGCGTGCCAAGCGAGTTGTTATACAGAATTAGGCTAGCTAGGATTGGGCCGCTTAGCAACGCTAAAACCTCACTTTCGATCATTGCAACTTAATCCCAAAAGGTAAATTATAGCACGTCACTGTTCGTGAGTACATCCATATTAGGATTGTATTAAGAATGTGAGATAGGCCCGACGAGGGATTTCCAAGGCTCGTTCTGTAGAACACCCCATAGCTCTAACCAAAGCAGTTCCCCCAAAATTACTAGCCATGCTTGCTATTTTGATGCCTGAGAAGAATACGGTAAGTACACTTGCCAGAAGAAAGCAGTCCTTAGCAAGATCGGTCTGGATGGGTTGCTAGCGCCGAGGAAATTATAAAAGCCTCCCTTCTCGTCCCCCCCCCCCCCTTGACACTAATTTTGTAAATCCGAACACTGTATCGGTGCCAGCATATAACAAAGATAGCATATTTTGCTCTCTTCTATACTATACATAAATCTCCCTTGCTCCTTTCATTAAACCTTGCACACTTTTGCACTTTGTCGCTAAAATGCTTTTCTCTAAGGTTACTCTCACTGCCTTGGTGTGCACTCTCTTTAACGGGCTGTCCCACTCATGGCCTGACGAAGGAGTCCTAATTCCAAAAACAAATACTACCGAACCTCTCTCCCAAGCTGACGCAATTCGAGTCTGCAAGTCTAGAGAATTCGATTTGGTTGTTGAAAATTGGTTTGTCAGTGAAGCTACAGAATGGCTACAAGATTATACGAAGAAGAACAGGCATACAGACAACTACAAGAAACGGGGTGTTATGGGCGCTATTGCCTACGACTACCTTGGTGATACTGGCATGGTCTGTGGCACAAACACCGCATCTCTCTGTTAGTAGTGTCCTTGGCCTCGAAGCTTCTCACATTCTCCATACTGATTCTTCTTTAAACGGTTCACAGGTCAGGTAGATTGTGTCAATGTCATAAAAAGTATTCCAGATGTTCTGGAAGCTCAGAAGATCTACTTTATATTGAAGTCTGCTCAGCACCTCAATCTCATCTTTGATACAGTTCGCGTAAGTAATAATTCCTCTGCTTTGGAAATATCTCATAATTAGTTGTGTGATTTGATAGAGAGACTTGACCGCCGCCCAAGCAAACGTCGCTCTCCTGGCTCCGTCGATGGCTAAGGCCTTGTATTGGTCTGAGAAGTCTGACCACGAACAAACCCACGACCTTCTCGTCAAGTACCTGAGCGTCTTCGTCCAGATCGTCCTCGCGTCTGTGACGGCCTGGGTCCCCGGAAGTTCCATCCTCACCTTCGCGGAAGAGTCGTGGAAGCTGGCAATAATCAACGTAAAGCATCTTAAGGAGAAGCTCCGAAAAGTCGAATTCACAGGCTACTACCAAATCATCTCCGAGGAACTCTCTGAGGCAGAACGCGAGGTAGACAGACGCCGGATACTTTACTATCGTATCGCTGCTAGCGGAAAGAAGAAATCGTTCGCAGACCAGAGGTGGTACAAAGCTCTTAGCCCTTGGTTTGGAGCTCTGGCGCCACAGATAGCTTTCGACGCTATCACCAGGCACACTTTTGAGGGGGCTGAAGGCACCACGGAAAGGAACACCGAGAAGCTTTTGCTTTACCTCAAGGGAACCGGCGAGTTTACGAGACGCAGGCTTGGAGATGGAGTCGATGAGCTTTTCAAAGGCATCGATGCTGATGATGAAGGTGAGTTTCTATACTCCACCCATCCACATTTGGACTTTTATTCTTGACACTGACTATAAATCATCAGGTGCAACAAGCTTCTCCAAACTCGTTGGCTCTGGTGGATATCTTCCGTCAACCTCCGAGGCTCTCTCCTTGTGGACCGGAACCGAGGTTGAAGAAAAGCTTACTCGTAACTTCATGCTGAAGGCACTCGACGCTACTCTTAGGTCACAAGAAATCTGGATCACCTGCACCAAAGACTTCAAAACCGTCAAGCCCCGCGCTGACAGTACATCGCCCGCTAAGTACCCCACGAACATTTGCCAGAAGGACATGTCCGGCCCACAAGATCTCAAGGAATGTGTTGGCGACTACGTCTGCTACATGTATAAGTGGATGAGTAGATCTAAGGGGCACTCGAAGCATCGTGTTGAGTACCCCTTCGGAATGCAAGATATCAAGGATATTCCCTACGATGTTGACCCTAAGGTATGTACACATATAGAGCCCCTCGTAGCTAGGTATTGCGCTAACAAATGACAACAGGACATTATCTACTCCTCCGTAATGACCTACATGGAACAACACAAGAAAAACATCCCGCCCCCCGAAACACTGAGCCTCGCTTCGTTCAAGGACGCCGCCTCTAGCGAGAAGATCTGGGATGCCCGTCAGCCAGGCTTCTTCACAGTTCCAGTCTGCATGTCCCAGTACAACTTCAACACTCCCATCGAGCCAATGGACAAAGTCAGCTGCTTCATCGACCCCAACTGCCGCCAAAAGACTCTACCATGTAACTGCGGTCCCTACGGCAGCGAGACCAAACCCCTCTGGAAGGAGGTCGGCCTGTGGGACCTTCCGTCCGTGAAACATTACAGGAAGGACCATTGCCCCCGTCAAATCCGCAAGAGAATCAAGGACGGCCTGGAAAGGTATACGGCTTACTGCGGCATTGAGGTTAACACCAAGATTTGGAGATTCAAGTCCTGCAGCGCCCATCCTATGTGCGGCACTGTCCTGGAGCAACTCCAGGAGGCTGAATACCCTTCTTTAGCCATTATGTCGCCGACCTTCAAAACAAAGTTGTTGTGCTTGGCTGGCAAGATCAACAGGAAGAAGTGCGCGCAGTTCGGGACATTAACCCAATAGACTGGCCAAAAAATCTAAGGAATTGAAGGGGAGGTGATTAAACCATCTAAAGGAACGGGATGGAACCAAAAGGGTTTGGGGGTTGAAAATACAATCACCAAAAAAAAACATGTTTTTTCTTACAAGTATTATACTCAATTTGAGAGCGCCTTTTTTTTTTGCCCTTGAGTTTTTGAAATTGAATGATTTATAATATGATATTTTTCTTGTTTCTTGTCTGGCACCTCACTCGTTTTTCCTTTTTGTTTTTATAAAGTTTACACTTTGTTATTTGTCCCTCTAATTATGCATCTATTTCTATTTTTGTTTATTAACCATAAGATACACCAATGAAACCTCGTGGTTGTTGTCACTTTTTTCACTTTTTTTTTTTCACTTTTTTTTTTACAGTATTCCCTACTCCACCTTTTTTTTCTATCCAGACCTCCCTGTCCCTCCTGCGCCGGACACCTCCAGCCAACTCATGCCATACACCTTCTATTGGTCTGTAGACTGTGGCCTCCTTCCAAGTTTGAATCCTAATACTATTAGCAAAAGTCTTGAACACAAAATCAGAGAGTACCTACAGAGCTGACAGGATATCTCTTTAATCTGTTGAACAATCCTGCAAAGCTTCTCTTCACCCTCCAGAGTCATGATATCAACATTCCAGCGATCTATCGGTGCCGTATCAGTGGCCAATTCTGGGTTTCTAGGAATAACAGCTGGAGACAACCGACAGCTCACCCTATCAAGCTTGTACATATAAATTTTGGTTCCTATAGTACTTACTCCATACAGGGTACCAATTTCAACATCCTGGAGATGCTTGAATCTGTCTCGCATTTGTAGGTCTGCTTCTTCACAGCTAGATATATGGTGAAGACTCCCTGAAGATTTGATCTCCATGAAAAGCACAGAATGATGTTTGTGCCTAACAAGTCGATAGATTTCAACTGTGTTGGCCATTTGCACTAGGATACTACCATGTAGTCCTCCTCCAATGGGTAAAGGTGGCTGAGAAGCAGGGTATACAATCCATAGAACTGAGATTCGTCTGTTTTTCCACAATTCCGTACTACGATATCGAACACCCAGAGAATAATATTTAGCAGTGGTATGACGAGCTCTTCAGTTGAGTTGGGAGGTTATCTGTGAGTAAATAGTGCTTTATTCTGAGAATGATCAAACTCACTGTCGATGTTGATAAAAATATTTGTGGATAATGTTGGTATTGAGTGAATGAGCTTGATTAGGGGTTATAAGGAGGCAGTGGTGACTACGAGGGCAAGCCCTACCATTCCAGAAACGACGACAATAGTGAGCCTGAGGACGGCAGCGGCAGGAGAGGATGACTTTGAGCTTGTAGTGTAGATGCAACCCTGTTCGTTGTGTTAGAATTAGTACTTGTACCGGTAGTATAGAGGCCGGGGATGTCCTTCTCATCCGACTGACTGCTTTTTGATCATCATGATATTCTGCGACTACAGCCACAAGACCAGTGTGCTATTCTGGTATCATACAACATGTAATTATAGAGGCAGGAGCCTATTGACCTGGGCAGACAAGGACTGTTTTTTTTTTCCCTAAAACTTTTCAATTTCGAGCTTTCTATACGACAATTCTGCGTCTTGCCCCCTCCTCATCCACCTGTAACTAAATAATAATAATATTATTATCATATTATTCATACACAGACTAAACATATTCAGCCACAACACCTGAGAGCCCTATCATCTCTTCTTATTCCTTAGTTAACTTCTTGCAATCACAATCACTCGTTCATTTGCCTCCCAATCCCCAATCGACAAACCCTAACCCAGCGGAAAAATTATAATCCGGGTAGTTACGTAGTAGTAGTAAGTGGGTGAAGCTAGCTAGAATGGTTGCCATGCTTCTAGAAACCCCATACAAATTGGCTGTGCCGGCAGAATTTTTGCGCTCCTTCCCTAGAGCTCTGGCACTCAGAATTCCTGGCATGGTTTCTGTAACATGTGGATCTCAATGTTGGACTGCACTGTCTAAAAAAGTCACTGGACTTTTCCAACTATGTGGTGGTGGTGGTAAGTAAGCATCTGTTGAGAATGGGGGTTTTATGATAATATTATGTGGAAAACTTGGTGGGGTCAGTTTCCTCTATTGCCAAGCTCGTGCATTAATGGACCCTTCACCTCCTGCTCCCGATCACTATCTCCATCCTCAACCGCACCTAATCCAAACTATTAACCCCCAACCAAACTCAATCCAGCTCCACTCCACCAACCGAACAATGTCCAAAAAGCGAAAATACACCTCTACACTCCAATCCTCCTCCTCCGCCTCCTCCTCTAGACACCCGCACCCGCACAAAAAGCAAAGAGCAACTCCGCAAGCCTGCCACCAACACCAAAAACCCAACCCCAAATTCAAACCCAAACCGACCGCCAAGCAACCCCCACCGCCGCGAAAAACCCCCACCCTCTTCCACCCCAGCTCGAGAATCCTCCTCCTAGGCGAAGGGGACTTCTCCTTCGCCGCCTCGCTGGTGCGTCACCACCGTGTGCGACACTTGACAGCGACGAGCCTGGATAGTGAAGCGGAGTTATTGGAAAAGTACCCGCAGGCGGCAGGGAATGTTGCTGTGGTGCGGGGGATGGCTGGCGGTGGGGGGGTGGTGGTACATAGTGTTGATGCCAGAACGGTAGGAAGGGTTAAAGCTGTGAGGAAGAGGCGGGGGGAGGTCGTGCCTGGGCCGGCGGAGGAGGGGGGGAAGGAGGAAGAGGAGGGGGAAGAAGAGGGGAGGAAGGAGCTGGGAGGAAGAGAGGGAGTAGGACTCGACGTAATAACTTTCATGTTCCCGCATATTGGTGGAAAAAGTACGCATCTGGATCGTCAGGTGCGTAGTAATCAGCGTACTCTATCCTTTACCTTCCCCGCTACTCATCACTCAATTAACCATGCCACCAGAACTCCTCCAATCATTCTTCATATCGGTAAAACCCCTCCTGTCTCCCCATGGCGTAATTGTCGTCACACTATTCGAAGGCAAGCAGTACGATCTCTGGGATATTAAGGGACTGGCAAAAGCTGCTGGACTACAGACTCGAACAAGTTTCAAGTTTGCGCCCGAGGATTATCCTGGTTACGCGCATTCCAGGACGCTTGGGAACGTTAGTAGTGGAGGGTGGAAGGGGGAGGAGAGGAATGCGAGGACTTTTGTTTTTGAGGTGGGTGATCGGGAGCGCAATGCCGCTGGTGGCGGTGGTGGTAGGCAGGGAAAGCGGAAAAAACAAGACGATAGTTCTGGTGAAGATTGATTTGTGCAATCGATTGAGTTGATTGAGGAGGGTGTTCGTGACGTTAACTATAGCTAATTGATGATGAAAAAATGAAAAAACGTCATGACATTCAGAGTGAACGATCAACTGAATAGCAAAGTAAAAGCCCAGCCCTAGGTACGCCGTTTATACCCTTCACAACGGAGATTAAACTCAATTTCCGTAGTATACAAATTAAAAACCGTTCCCATCGCAAAAATAAAGTGCGAAAAAAAAAGCAATTCCAAGCGGAAGAGGAAGTTAGTTCCACCATTTCATCACATTATGAATACCTTCCTGACGGTACTGCGATCCCACTCCTCTCCTGTAGTGGGATCTCTGATCTTTTCCTCTGGCAATCCAAGCTTCGATGCCAATTCCTCCAATCTCTCCCGACCGTAAATCCTACCGTTGGGTAGCACCACCGGATCGGGTTCCACAGAGCTCCTGACGTGGTGGGCATATGGAACATGTTTAGCTAGATCATTTAGTTCCGTGGAGCATATGGGACACAAAGAAGTTGTAGAGCTAGCAGTGTTGCTCGAAGACGAAGCCACGGCAGAATGGCAAGATGGTGTCTTGAGTGCCGATAATCCCGCCGACAAAGCTATGTGAAGAAGAGGTCGAGAAGGAAGGCCGTGTAAATTGTGGTGAGTATTAACGAATGTGTTGGCGAGAAATTCCCAACGATCTGCTGAATACATGGCCTAAGTTCGGTTAGTTCTCGGACCGAACCTCAAGGTGGAGACATGTTACTCACTTTGTATGGCTGCCATGGAGTATCAGGCCGGAAAGCAAGCAGCGCAGCCGCCTTCTCAATGTCCTTGAGATGATTCTCTGAATGAGGAACAAGAAACTTTTTCGAATAGGCAGTGGCCTCCTTTGGTTGGCCTCCCCGCACAAGCTCGATGAACTGCTGTAGGCGCAACTCAAACTCAAGAGTACTCTATTCAAAGGATTAGCCATGCCAACAGAATCTCTCCATGAGCCCTCCCATACCTTCATTTTTCGTAGAGAATTCTTATTTTCTTGGCACCAGGCCAGGCATTCCATCGTACTCCCTTTCCGGAGGCTCGCTTCGACCCTAGCGCATTGAACGAAAACATCAACGTCTACCAAATCCTAGACATTTACCCCCATCAGCTTCTCGCCCATTCCCACGAGTGTACTGCTAGGCAAACCTCAATCTGCTTCTCCTGCGCCAACTTCTTAGCGCTCTCGCCATACCCCGCCCTCAACAAGAAGTCCACCAACAGCCTATCAAGCCTAGTCCTACTCCACCGGTCATACCCCTCATCCACAAGACTAGGAATATTGTAAAGATCCTGTAGGTGGCTAATCCTCTTCCTAGAGTGCTCTTGTAGGACCTTCTCGTCCTCGTGCAGACTTTCTAATTTTCGTTTAAGCCCCTGCATTCGGTTTATCATACTATCTAGCGAAGCTATGGAGTCTTTGGGGTCTCCGTCCGCCATGGCTTTCGTCGCGGCTTCCTTGACACCAGTCAGAATGATGTTCTGGTCTCGCTCGAAGTGTTTTTGTGAGGTTTTGAATGTTTTGCGGAGGAGTTCGTGGGGGAGGCGGAGGAGAGGTTGGTCCTGAAGTCTGTTAGCTCAAGATTCTAGAGTCTATAGGGTTACGATTTCAAGGGTAGTGCGCACGAGGAGGAGATGGCTCTCCGCATTTAATTTAGTGGTGGACATTGACATTATGATTATCTAAGGCCTGGGGAAGAGACTGCGATGTTTTTTTTGTTGGAAATGTTGGGCCTCGGGGAGCTTATAGATTCAAAACGGAAGATAGGTCATTCGAGCGGGGTCTTTGATAGCAAGTAGGGTGGTATGCGTATACGAGAGAAAGGCGTATATGGGAAGACGAAGGGAAAGGGAGGCAAAGCCGAAGGGAAGATCCTGTTTGCCAACTAAAGGGATTTTAGAACGTTCACTCAGACCTTATTCTCTCTTCGGATGAAAGGTCAGAAGTACTAGTTCCGGATAGAAAGAAGGAGAAGATGTTCAGGAGGAAGTACAATTGAATGAGAGGGGGAGGAGGGGGAGGAGGAGGAGGAGGGGGAGGAGGAGGAGGAGAGGTTAGGGTACGGGGTGTGGGACAGAAGACATTAGCGGGGGATCAGTTCAGCAAACTTGTCTTGACTACCGTATCCCTGTGATAAGTTACTGTAAGCCACGAGGTGTCTAGGAATAACTCCAAGTTATTGGGCAAACTCTGCCCCAGACGCACCCTTTCCAACGCTGTGCAACCCAACCTCGAACCCTGACCTCGATCCTCCACTTCACTATCCCGCTATAGGCAATCCATTTTGCTTATATAATACACACAAACTATTGCAGCTGAGCTGCATAGCATAACCTCCAAAACGAACTACCAGTACTCGGGTGTGTCTAGACGTGAGAAACCAGGACTAGTTGCCTTGAAATCTCGCCTGTATCGTTCCCTGAGACTGAAAGGGTTGGAAGTTTTTTTTACAAAATTTAATGTAGCAAACTCCTGCGACTGGGGGTGTTTGAGGCCCTTGTTTTGATTCCCCCACTTATTATTATTATGTCATTGTAGTTGGATATTGTGGCCGAATCTCCTCCCCGTTGTTCTCTCCCGCCAAACTCACTAGTTTCCCATCACTCTCCCAACTTTTACTCGCACGGACACTTCCGAGCACATGGGCAATCTCACTGTCTCCGTGAATATTGCTCTTGCTGAAAATCGGAACATGTGGGGCCAAATGGGAGTGTCCCCTGAGCGCTTCTATCAAGCTATTTCTTCCTAAATAATAGAGTGACGGCGCCCAGGTGCATAAACTAAAGTTAGAAGTCAGAAGTCCTAAGTCTTGGAAGCTATGCCCAAGGCAACGCTTGAGAAACGCCAGGAATACGCAATGACACAAGCTTCTTGCTGTTAAGGAGTTTTCTTCCCTCTCAAATATTCGCCAAGAGCTCCAACTCGCAACTTTCATTTTGACGTAGAGCGCCGTCACTCTAACGTATTTCACCAGGAAACCGCCCATCACGGGGAAACCGCCCATTTTCTCGACCGAAACCAACACCCAAAATGTACATGAAATAAATAAAATAAAAATAAAAATAAAAAAGGGCCACCATCTTAGATTGGCTAAGAAGTCTCTTGATGCTGGGTGCGGGTGATTCGCCGTGGTTGTGGTTGAGTAACGCGCTGTCTTGCTCCATGATACCTGGTATCTGAGCCACTATCAAGCCATTTGGGCTCAGAATCTGAGCCCAAATTTAGTGTCTCCAGAACGATAACCTCTGGGCTCAGGTTAATGGTAACCTGCTTTCGCTTGGGTGTAGCTTTGGTGGCTTTGGTTGCCCATCGTTGTGCGGCTTTTGCTTTTCGCTCCACCAGTATACGATCCTTCTTCTCCACCTGATGCCGTAGCCTGAGCACACTGGCATCCTCCACCGAGATAACCCGCGCTTTAGACATTCCTTTTCTGCTCTTTGTCTTCGGCCTATCAGCTGCACTGGTGGCCTTATCTCTAAGGGTTGCATTCTCAATTGCAAGAATAACATCATCAGCAAAAAAATGCCTTGCGTCAGATCCGTTGGCATTGTGCCCTGACGCAAGCAACGTCGCTTCTGCGTTCTCTACGCCCTGTGCACCCTGAATTTCGTTGCAATGTCCTCTATCTCCTGACGGGACGTCGTGTTGTGCTGATACCCTGTCTACACCTTAGCTCTGGTTCTCTTCACTTTCTTCTCCTGACTGTGCCAACTTCACATTGCCTCTTCCACGCGCTCTGACGTATTTCTCCTGCTATCTCTAACGTCCGCCGGCGCTCCCGTTCAGAATCTCATTTGTATAGAGTAAACTAGCCAGTACTCTTTATTTTCTAGGCAATTACTGCTATATATCATGCATATACAACTTGACGATGCGCAAAACGCCGTCTAGCGAATTGTGGCGAGGAAGTTAGAAAAACCTCACCACGATTCGCTAGATAGAGTTTGTTGTAATGGCAAAGCCGCGCGAGTACTAGGATACGCACGCACAGTGTTACAATCCTCACTTGGCCGGGCAATACTTGCAGCAGGTAACCGATAGGTCGCTTAACGATCACTTCTCTTAGCCCGATGGCTACTGCGATAGCCGAGTACTCTGACTCCTATCTAGCAGTGTCGATTGCTAGGCTCGTGTAAGACAGTTGTGTCTTTATTCCCGAAAGTGTGATAGATAAAATATCTTGTATTGAAAGTATAATGTATGAAAGAACTTAGATGGTTGCGTGAAGAACCCAAATTCCATGCCTTTTCAAAAAAAAAAAATTTTCAATTTTTTTTTTTCATGTGCTTTGTATTATCAACTAGTGGGAACAAAGACCGCGTGGAGCGCTAGCTATGGCAAAGAAAAAACCCCATCTCCACTTTTTATCCACCCCGGCGCCAGGGAAAAAGCCATCAACTAGTGTTCGTTACGGGGCCGACGGGGCCCCGAAACCTCCGGGCCCCCGGCCAAATTCCCCGCCCCGCCCCGCTCAACGGCCCGGGATGGGGCCTTTTTTTTTCATTACCCGCCCCTGGCCCCGTCCGGGCCCCCGCCCCGTTCAAGGCCCCGAACGGCCCCCCGTAGGTTGAATTTCCCCGTCCAGGGCCCTGTA
>Ga0307507_10002996_pt1 | contig 33844 bp, 51 predicted proteins | sample 7_EM_MG_FD_207223 | JGI IMG/M metagenome (GOLD analysis project Ga0307507, IMG submission 207223) | Populus trichocarpa ectomycorrhiza microbial communities from riparian zone in the Pacific Northwest, United States - 7_EM | ecosystem: Host-associated > Plants > Roots > Unclassified | place...
CTTCGAATTACCCTCGCCCAGCGGTTCCCAGAAAGGACCCCGAGGCCCTTGCCCCCAGTTGTCGTGAGGCCCCCGGCAGTGGTTGCACAGCCCTGGCCGCGTTCGCGCGCTGTGGGGCCGATCTGGGGCCTTGGCGGGGCATTGGCATGCGGTCGGCTTCATGCTGCGAGCTTGGTCGGTTCGCCCCATCGAGCAGTTCGGAGCGCTGTCGCGTACTCCCGGGCGAAGTGGCCAGGGAATGCCCGTTCAACGGTGGTCAGCGCCACGAGCGCGAACTGCAATCGAATGCGGTACTTCACGCTCGACACGAACAGCAGCACGGGCTTGATGCCGTCCGTTGTCTTGATGTAGATGCCCGAAGGCAGATGCTGCACCTTGAGCCCTTGCTTCCATGCGCCGCGCCCGGTGCGCGCTTCACCGCGGCGTGCCACGAAGTAAGACCCGACTGCGCGCTTGGCTCTGCTGCGCTTGCTGCCCGTGGCGTTCTGGCTTGCGCCGGCCAGGTTGAATGCGCCGAGCTGGCTGAGAATCTGCACGATCTGCCCGCGGCTCATGTTCCCGAAGGCATCGAGCTTTGCGCCACCCCCGGGCACGGTGCGCTCGGTGCTCGACAAGATGCCGCGCTGACGCAGCAAATCCTCGAATCGCTTCTGCGGTCGGCTGCCGCCTTCGATCTGCGGCAGCAGGTAGTTCGGCTGCGTGCCGTACTCATCCTTGAGCCACACGCGCGCAGTGAGATCGTCCTTCTTCGCCGGCTTCAGGTACAGACTGTTTAACGTGAAACGTGTGGGCCGGTCGAAGACGCGCGCCATTTCCTTGACGAGATCGGCCTTCACGTCTTGCGCTGTACGTGTGAGCGCGACGGCGCATGCATAGCGCCCTTGCTTGCCCAGCGCATCGAGCTTGGCAGCCACGGCCGGGAAGTTGGTTTGCACGCTGACTGCAACCACGTCAGCCCCCCTCGCTTGGTCTGCGCTCGTCGGCTGCCTTCAGCGCTTCAAGCGCGCGCCAGCACGCCGGGCAGCGCCAGCGGCGCGAGATCGGCAGGAAGGTCCAGCCCGAGGGCAAGAGCTGATCGTCGAGCACAGTGCGCCCGCAACCATCGCGGCACGCTGTGGTGTCGGGCGGCTTCACCGTGGCCATGTCGGCTGATCTCCACGGTTGCACGCGCGAACCAGCTCATGCATGGCCTGCCAGTGAACATCGCCGGCCACGGCGTACAGCTCGGCCCGGTACTCGGGCGTGATGTAGCCGACCTGCGCCGCGAAGGCGCAGGCAGGCCCGCGCGATATGCGCCGGGCTGCGCACACCATGCACCCGGTCGTGAAGCCGTGCCAAGCACGCTCACTCGCGGCGATGCAGTTCGCGCAGTCGGTCATTCGGCCGGCTCACGCGAGGTCAGTGCTGCACTGATGCCGACGCTCGCATTGATGAACGACGGGGTTTCGGACGTGCCCACCCAGCCGAGCGAGCCGTGCACGTTGACCTGCACGTTTTTCGTGTCGTCATCGAGCAGCACGCCGATGAATGCAGCAGCAGCAGCGAGGGCCTGCGCTTGGTCAGCTGAGTGCACGGGCTGCGCTTCCACGATCTTCGCTAGCTCGGCCTCGACCATGCGCAGCGCTTCGGCTTTGTCGGAAGCGCGGACTACAAACGAGTAACTCATTCTGGATTTCCTTTCGGGGGTTGTGAACATCAAATGCCGGCCGTGTCCATGTAGGCGCGGATCACGGCTGCGGCGGCTTGCGGCACGATCGCGTTCCCGTAGGCGCGCAGTCGTCCCACGCGGCCGGGTATCCCATGAGCCAGCGGGAAAACGCCGGATTGAGCTGGTCGCGCTTTGCCGTCTGTGCAGGCGAGCCATTCGACATCGGCCCAACCACGAGTTGCACCTGATTGCAGAGCTGCTCGCCTTTGGTCCGACCGCCCCGGGTCTGGTACGGCAGCGAGTTCGCGTGTCGATGGTCGCGCGCTGCTGGTGTCGCCCACGAAGAAAACACGCGGTCGCGCATGCGGGGCGCCAATGCCAGCAGCCGGGAAATCAACCGCCGCGACGGTGTAGCCGATGTCCTCCAGCTCAGTGCAAACAACGTCGAGCCATGCGAGGCCGTCAGCGCTTGCAACCTGTTCGCCAAAGACCACGACAGGTCGGCGCTCGCGGATGAGCCGCGCCCATGCCGGCCAAAGGTGGCGCTCGTCTTCATGCCCCGCGCCGCGGCCGGCTTTGCTGAAGGGCTGGCAGGGACATGAGCCTGTCCAAACAGGTCGGTCGGCGGGCCAGCCGGCGAGGCGCAGCGCGTAGGCCCATCCGCCGACACCGGCGAAGAAGTGGCAATGCTCGTAGCCATCGAGTTCCTCGCTCGCCAGGTCGCGCACGTCGCGCGTGTCAACGTGGCCCGACGTGATGTGCCCGGCGGCGACGAGATTGCGCAGCCAGTGCGCGCAGTACAGGTCGGTGTCGTTGTAGAAGGCCTGCATGGTCAGAACGGCAGCGCCGCCTCTTCGCTGCACAGCACCGGCTCGCCGAGAAGCTCGAACTGCGCGCCGGATGCCGGCGGGCCGAACTCGACGCGCACCGACCACGCCCCACGAATCTGCGCGTAGGCGTAGCGAACTCGGGCCGAGTAGCGATCGTTCACGCCGAGCCAGTCGGCGATCTGGTCGCGTGCGCCTTTCAGCGCTTGGCGCAGGTTGTCATCGTCAAGGCCACCGGACGGCGCAACGCGCGTCAGTAGCACCGTGCAGGGAATGCTCGGGCGCTGCGCGGTCGCGAGCATCCATGCGACGGCGGTGCGCTCGCGCTTCACCCGCCCATGACGCACGCGCCAATCTTCGCGAGCGTTTGAGCCCTTGGTGCGGAGCGGGACCACGATCACGCGGCCACCTCGGCGGCTTCCTCTTCGGCGATCTGCTGCCGTGTGAGGTCATGGTGCAAGGCTTCGCGCCACATCGCGCGCTGTGCATCATTGAGGCCGCGCGGGTCGCTTTCCTCGCGGGCCTTGAGCTTCCACGCCCAGCGCTTCGGGGCTTGCTCGCGCGCTCGCACATGGTCGGCGAAGCGGCGCAGCAACACGCGCAAGCGATCGGGGTCGGTCACGCGGCGCGAGAACGCGACCGGCTTCGGTTCGCCGCGCAGCCGCGCGCGCTCGGTTTCGTCCCACTGCTGCACCTGCGTGATCTCGGGCCAGCGGTTCGGATCGGCCCAGGCGTGAGCGCTGCACAGCCGACCGTGACCGACATCGACGCACCAGAGGTTCGGGCAGCCGTGCGCGGCGCACATGCGCTGCGGGTCGAGATCGCCACCACCGGCACGCGCGTTCGCATCGTGCTTGGCCTTGGCCTGCGCATAGCTCATTGCATTGCCCTTTCATCGGCGTAGTTGCCATCGATGACCTTGACGAAGTTCGTCGGCAGCAGCAGCCAATCGAACGTTGCATGCCACACCCGCCCGGTGTCGCGGTTCGGTCGCCCTCGGCCGGTCAGATGCCTCGACTGCGCGGCATGGCCGAAGTACCAGCGGAACCACTCGAGCCCGGCGTCGGCGTCGAATCGCTCTTGCGCGCAGACCTCGCGCCATCGGGCCCGCAGATGCTCTCGGCGCGGCTCGTTGAGCACCGACACCGCAGGCAGCATCGGCAGCCCGGCGTGGTACGCCTCGAGCAGCGCGGCATAGGGGCAATCCGGCACCGCGTAGGGCTTCGGGTTCGGCGGATCAGTGCCCGGAAGCTGCTGTTGCGGGTCGTCCTGCGAAGCCTGGACGACGAGCGGCGCAGCCGCGGTAGTCTTTTCTCCGGTATCAGGATTCAGGATTCGGGATTCATGATTCAGGGGGTTGCGGCCCCCTCTTGATGGCGGGCCGACTCCTGGAATGTTCTCGGAGTCTTCCGGGAGTGCTCCCGGAGTCTTGGTGTCTTCATGCGGTCCCGACTCCTGGAATTTCTTCGCAACATGGAGTCGGAGTGGAGGGGGCTTGATGGCACTAGGTTTCTCGGAGTAGTGCGGGGTCTGATGCTTCTTGAACATCGAAATTTGAATGAAGCGCTCGCCGTCGATCTCGTAGCGCACCACGAATCCATGCGCTTCAAGCTCGGCGAGCAGCGGCTCGACCTCGATCGAATCGAAGCGGAACAGCTCGCCCTTGATGCGCTTCGGCCGGTCCTCGAGCCGGCCCTCGCGGTCGGCCAATGTCCAGAGGCCGGCGAAGCACAGGCGCGCTTCGACCGAGCACTCGGCTAGGTCTTCGTTTGCGAAGAAACCGGGCTTGAGGTTGCGTGCGCGCGGCATCACGCCGGCTCCGTGTTCGCTGGCTCAGCCGGCGCCGGTGGCGTCGTGAGGCGCAGCGGCGGCGGCACGACGGGCCGATCATCGAGCAGCGTATGCAGCCGCTTGAGCGTCACATAGCCCGGGTTCGCGATCTTGCCCCGCATGAACTTGCTGAGCCAGGAGTACGAAACGCCGGTCTCGGCCGGGATGTGCTTCCACTGGCCGCGGTGCAGGTCGAGCAGCCTGCGGACCTCTTCGTCGAGGTTCGGCTCAATGATTTCGGGTGATGTGTTCACCTGACGGGAAGCTAGCAACGAATTACGCCGCGTCAAGCACCATTTGGCAAACCCATGCTGGCAGGTGCGGGATGTGCGCCACAATCACGGAGCGAAGCAATTTGTTCCTACTGGAGTCCGCCCTATGCTCAATCACGAACGACAGACGATTGCAAAGCGCCTCGAGGTACTGGCCATGAACCTCGAGCAACGAATGCGCGCGAACGGCATGACGGAGTTCTCGCTTGCGACCGCGAGCGGTATCTCGCCGCGCACCATCGGCAACTTCCTGCGGCCGGCGAATCGCACCAGCAAACAGGGCACGAGTAAGAGTTTTCCCTCGGGCACCATCGCGAATCTCTTCAGAATCGCGAAAGCGCTTGACGTGGAGGCATGGGAGCTGCTGTGCGGCGTCGATGCGCGCGATGATTTTCATGCAGCGATCGAAGCGGCATACGCTGAGCGGCGCAACGCCGAGCGCTGACCTTTCGTTGAATCTCCCCTTGGATTAGGGGAGGTTGCCTGCCCGAACGCGCGCGCTTTATACGCGCCTCGGCCGTGCCTGTCATTCATCCCCCTGCAAAGACATCACACGGAAAAGATTGCTTGACGTGAGGCAATCTGTTGCTAGTTTTCTTCTCTCTGTCATGAACTTTTCACATGGCATTCAGGGGAAAAAAAGCAATGGAGACATGCTCACCATCAGCATCGCGCCGCGACATCGCGCAAGCGCTCGCCGGCTATGACGCGGCTCGAAAATTCAAACCGAAGCGGCGCGATTTCGAGCACATGCAGCTCACGCGCCCGAAGTTCAAACCGCTTGTTCTGAGCGTCCTTCCTACGGCATCGGTGCATCGCGTCGGCGGCACTTTTGAATGCTTCGTCGGCGGCGAGCATGTGCAGTGCCGCGGCGAGCACACCACGCCCGATCGCGCATGGCTGTGCCTCGCGCGCTTCATCGCTGCGGGAGCATCGACATGAGCGGCGGCCCACCGACACAAAGCGAGATCGACTACGCGAGCCCGCTCGAGCGCGTGCGCAAGCCTGAGGGCGCGCGCCGCCCGTGGCTAGCCGTCGTGCTGATCATCGTTGCGGCGATCGCGTTCGGCTGCGTGTGGGGGCTGCAATCATGACGGCTGTGCTTGTCTCCGAACGGCCGCAGGTCGCGCAGGTTGCAGAGTTGACTGACCTGCTGCCGCCCGGCTTCCCGGGCATCGCGCACGACATCGACATCGAGGTCTATCACGCGATGCTCGGCATCAGCAAAACCGGCCTCGATGCGATCAACCGCAGCCCGGCGCATTACTTCGGGTGGCACCTCGACCCGATGCGGCCACCACCGAAGGACCGCAGCGGCCAGCTCGAGGGCCAGCTCGCACACTGCGCGGTGTTGGAGCCTGATGCTTTCTCGAAGCGCTACGCGACGACCCCGCCCGATGCCCCGCGCCGGCCGACCGATGCGCAGTGGAACGCGAAGAACCCGAGCGATGACAGCCGCGCCGCGATGGACTGGTGGCGCGGGTGGAACGCAGAGCACGAAGGCCGGATCGTGATCGCTGCTGCGCAGTACGAAACCGCGATGCGCCAGGCGCAGAGCATCCGCCGCTTGCCCGAGATCGCCGAAGCACTCGAGCGTGGTCGGCCCGAAGTGACAGCCATGTGGATAGACCCGATCACCGGCGAGCCGTGCCGCTGCCGGCCCGATTGGGTGAGCGACTTCGGCGCGCGGCGCGTCGTGCTGCTCGACGTGAAGACCTACAGCGATGCGAGCGCTGACGAGTTCACGCGGCAGATCGCGCGCAAGCGCTACCACGTGCAGGACGCCTTCTACAGCGACGGCTATGCCTCGGCGACCGGCGTCGATGTCATGGGCTTTATCTTCGTCGCGGTCGAGTCCGAGTTTCCGTTTCAGGCCAACGCGATGATGCTCGGCGAGCGCAGCCGCGAGCAGGGGCGCCGTGACTACCGGCGCAACCTCGCGACCTACGCATCGTGCCGCAAGCGCGGCCTGTGGCCCGGCTATGGCGATGCGATTCAGCTCATCGAGCTGCCCGGCTACGCGATGACGGACTGAGCACCATGCAGCCGCCCAACATCACCGCGTCTGCAATGACGCTACGCGATGTCTTCGCCGCCAAGGCGATGGCATCGATCCTCGCGCGCGTCGGCAATGACACAGAGCTGAACGAGATCGCGCACACGTCTTACCTGATGGCCGACGAAATGCTCGAGGCGCGCACACGGCAATTGAGCACGTGGCCGCGCCTGCACACCAACACCGACTTTGCAAAGGAATGACCTTGAACACCGCCACCCTCCCGACGACGACCCTCAAGAATGTTGCAGCCGGCGAGCCCACGCGCCCGCGCCCTGCGAACTTCCCCGCGATGCTCGATGCTTACCGCGGCGAGATCGCACGCGCGCTGCCGAAGCACTTGAACGCGGACACGATGACGCGCATTGCGCTGACCTGCTTTCGGATGAACCCGAAGCTCGGCGAGTGCCAGCCTGCATCGGTGTTCGCGTGCGTGATTCAAGCATCGCAGCTCGGGCTTCGTCCTGGCCTGCTCGGTGAGTGCTACCTGATCCCGTACAAGGATCAATGCACGTTGCAGCTCGGCTATCAGGGCATGCTCGAACTGGTGCGCCGCTCCGGGCTGGTTGAATCGATCAGCGCGCACCTCGTGCACGAGCGCGATGAGTTTGATGTGCAGTGGGGCACCGAGGCAGGCATCAAACATCGGCCGTACTTCGACGGCGACCCGGGGCCGGTGCGGCTGGTCTATGCCGTCGCGCGCTTGAAGGGCGGCGGCGTGCATGCTGAGCTGATGACCTTGACTGACATTGAGCGCATCAAGAATCGATCGCAGAACGTCATCAATGCCGCGCGCTACGGCAAGCAAACGCCTTGGGATACTGACTTCGGCGAAATGGCCCGCAAGACAGCACTGCGCCGCATCTGCAAGTACCTGCCGAAATCGACGGACCTCGCGACAGCGCTCGCGATCGATGATGCAGCCTACCGCGGCCGGCAGCAGTTGAACGTGCAGGACGCCATCGCGAATGCGTTCGTGCCGCCGCAACTCAGCGCGGATGATCCTGACCCGACCGGCGAGGTTGATCCTCCAGCACCACCACCGCCGCCAGCACCGGCGCCAGCCACGCAGCAGCGCCGCGGGCCGCGCCCGCGCAAGGGTGGCGGTGCTGAGGCAGCCGAGCCAGCAGAGCAGCAAGTGGCCACCGGGCCAGCGGCGCGCAGCTTCGATGCGTTCGCAAGCGACATCGCGAACGCTGCCAGCGCCGAGGGTGCAGCGCTGGTGCTCGATGAATCGCGCAGCAGCGCGCTCGATGCGCAAGAGCTTGACGACCTCGCCGCGCTGTACGAGCGCGAATGGGGCGCAGAGTGAAGGCCGATCAGCAACCCGACGTGTTCGCGATGCCGGTGCATCCGGCCGCTGCAATGTTCCCGATGCTCGCGCCGGATGAGCTGGCAGAGCTGGCGGAAGACATTGCAGCGAACGGGCTTGCATATCCGCTTGTCACGAAAGACGGCCTATTGATCGACGGGCGCAACAGGCGCGAGGCATGCCGCATCGCGAAGGTGAAGCCGACGACCACTGAGCTGAACGGGCAAGACCCGATTGCCTACATCCTGTCGAGCAACATCAACCGCCGGCACATGACCAAGGGCAGCCGCGCGATGGCGGTCGCGATGATCTATCCCAAACCCGAGCAAGGTGTTCGCAAGGGCACGACTTCTGTAATTCCTACAGAAGTCACGGGCGGCTACCTGAGTCATGCCCGGACGGTCCTGCAATGGGCGAAGGAACTGGCCGAGCCAGTGCTCGCCGGTGCCGAGTCGCTCGACCGCGCCTATGCCATCGCGGCGGATCGCAAGGGCAAAGCCGAGGCACCGCAGAAGCGACTCGCGAACCTGCGCGCTGTCGATGTTGACTTGGCCGACAAGGTCATCGAAGGCGAGCTAGCGCTTGATGATGCAGAAGCGGCAAGCCGCGGGCGGCGCGAGCGCGAACGTGCGCAGCGCCAGGGCCTGTATGACGGGCTCAAGTCGGTAGAGCAATGGAAGTTTCTGTTCTCCGGTGCAAACCGCGAATACCTCGTATCGATTTGCCGCAACCACCCCGACGAATTGCCAGCGTCGAGGGTTCACGAACTGCTTCAGGAACTGGCCGACCTATTCAATGCCACCCGAAAGGAGCTGCCATGAGCGCTGATGATGACCTCGACCCACTGCATGCGGAAACGCATGAGAGCAACGACGCACCGCAGAAAGGCATCTATCCCATCAAACGACTGCGCCGCGAACTGCGCGGCCCAATCAATGCCGCACTTGGTGCATTGCGCGGCGGCGAGTTCTCGGTGACCGACACACGCGCTGCAATTCAAAAGGTGCTGCGGAGCATCAACCTCAACGAATATCGCGATGACATCGCGTGGCGTGTTGAGGAAGCTGAAAGACGCCAGCGCAATTCCAGCTTCGGCAAAGCCATCGCTCGCGCGTTGCGCACCGATGACTTGTTCACCGAAGAACTAGCGCGCGAAGTGTGGATACCGCTCGGTGACGATAAGCAAGTCTGCCTCGCCGATGCCACGCATCTGCATATGCAACACAAGCGCGAGGAACAGCGCGTCGATCATGAGAAGGTGTTGCAGGCGATGACGCACACAGATGACTTCATTGCAATGCTTGGCCCGACCTATCGCGCTGATCCGACTGACACCGTAGCAGGCGCAATGCGCCGCATGGGCCGGTGGTCGCAAGTGGCTACTGCGACAGGGTGAGAGATTTCACGGGCGCGTCAGGCCGGTTCTTACCTCCTCCCTCCCTGCCTACCGGCCTGCTCTGATTACCAGTTCAGACGCCCCCTTTGTTCAACCCGCTAGGAGTCCGACACATGAACCGCTTCGCACTCTCCGAACTCACGCCCGTCACCGTGATGCACGTCAACCTACGCGACGAGCTGCACGGTGATGAGTCTGTGCCCGCGATCGACCTCAAGCTCTCCAAGGAAATGAGCAACGCTGTACTCGACTCATTCAAGCCGGGCCTGCGCAAGCTGCTCTACTTCAAGTCGAAGACCCCGCGCGAGCCGGCACAGGGTGCGCTTGAACTTGAAGAGCCGAACGACCTGCCCGACCTGCGCTTTCCTGAGCTGGGCGTCATCAAATGGAAGGCCGATCAAGAAGGCTGCACCCTCACGCTCGACTACGGGCTCGGCGGCAAGTCGAACGTGCGCCTGACAGACTGCAAGGCGAACGAGTGGCGCCTCGAATGCAAAGAAGGCGGCACCGTCAAAGTGACCTGGCGCGTGCAGCGCGTGCAGCCTGACAAGCGCGCGGTCGGCGAGCTGTCGGGCATGCTCAAGCATGAAGTGCAGGCGATGCTCACTGCCTCGCCCGAGACGCTCGCCCTATTGGAAGGCAGCACCAGCGATGAAGATGATGCAATGCCGACCGACAAGCCGGCGCGCAATCTGCGCAAGGTCGATGCGACGGATGCGTTTGTCGCGCAGCACGGTGCAGCGGGGTGAATGATGTTGCAACGTCTCTTGATCGCCCTTCGTCTGAAGAAGGCTGCTCCAAGGCTCCCGAAGGCGAAGCCGCTGCCCATGTACCGGGGCCACATTTCGCCGCGCCCTATGCCCGCTCCAGCCCCTTGGCGCCGGCCGTTTGAATCGACGAGCAGCGAGCTACCCGCGCAGGAGGCCAGTGATGCCGATCAAGCCTGAGAACCGCGACCGTTACCCGGAAGATTGGGATGACATCCGCGGCCGGGTCTTGACCCGCGCCGGCCATCGTTGCGAGTGGCCCGGCTGCGGTGCGCCGAACTATGCCGGCGGCTATTGGGATCGCGATCAATTCGTCGTCGTCGGGTTCAGCATCATCGATCCGCGCGAAGCTGTGCAGCTCGCGATTCAAGGGCACCGCCTACTTCGCATCGTGCTCACGGTCGCGCACTTGGATCACATGCCCGAGCACTGCGACATGGAGAACCTGCGCGCATGGTGCCAACGGCATCACCTGCGGTATGACCTCGACCAGCACCGCAAGAGCGCCTACATGACGCGCAAAGCGCGGGCCGAGACACGTGACCTCTTCGGAGTTGAATCGTGAACCAATTCAAACAAGAGTGGGAACGGTGGTCAGCGCTGTGCGTGAATGCCGAGGCGTCGGCACAATCTCGGGAGTCGTTGCAGATTGCCTTCTACAGCGGCGCGATGGCATGGGCGCAGCTAGTGCGGCGCATTCTGAGCGAGGACGGGCCTGATGCCCACGCGGTGCTCAATGCACTGCTAGAGGAAATGATCGGGTTCGCGAATGCGCGGCGCGGGCCGACTCAGGTGCAATGATGAATCTCTATCTCGACCTTGCAGGCTTGGCCGAAGCGCTGTCGATCTCTGAATCGACTGTGAAGCGCCTCGTGCGGCAAGATGGATTCCCTAAACCACGCGAGCTAAGCGGCCGGCGGGTCGGCTGGCTGGTGCGCGAGGTTGTCGAGTGGTGCGAGGCGCGGCCAGTTTCAACGATGCTACCGCCTGAAGGTCTGCAAGCTGCTCATAGTGGGCGGCCAGCGTCGTAAGCCATTGCCGACGCTCTGCATCGTAGCGGTGCAAGTTGTAGATGCCGACGATCCCGGGCGGCATGTGACCGAGCACTGCCTCGGCCACATCTTGCGGGCACCCTAGCGCCGACAACATGGTGCGACTCGTGCGGCGCAAATCATGCGGCGCCCAATGCGTGACCGGCAGCCTTGGCCGCTCCACCTTAGGCCGCGTCGTGCTGTACGGCATGTGATACCACGCAGCCACGCCGAGCGCCTTCTGCTCGATGTGCCCGACAGCCGATCGGGATTTGAAGAGATACCCCTTCGGGTTCACTGCGAGCAGTCGCCGAACCACGTCTTCAGCGCGACCAATCAAAGGCACGCGCAAATCATGAGCGCCCTTGCGGCGCGCGTTCTTGGTCTTCGCCTTCGGCACCGTCCACCACAAACCATCGTCCTCGTCCGAAATCTCGCATGCTTCCATGGCGACGAGTTCGGCGCCCCGGGCACCAGTCCAGAGGTACAGCGTCAGCGCATCACAGACGATGCGGCTGAAGTTCGGCAACCACCGCACCAGCGTGCCGACCTCTGATTCCTTCAGAACGCGCTTATCGATCCCGACCGGCTTGCCCCCGATGAGCTTGCCCTTTGAGATCAACTGACCGCGCATGATTGAGCGCCAGTGATTCGCTGCATCTTCGGGCAGCTCGCCGGCATCAAGCGCGCGATCCCATGCCGCGCCCAGCTCTTGCCGCAACTTGGCTGCCTGCACGGGGATGTGTTTGTACGATTCGAGCAGCCCGAAAGCATCGCGCCGGGTCACCTCCGCGGCAGGCATGTTTTCGATCGGGTCTAGCATCGTGTCGAACATGCGGCGCACTTCAGCCGCGCCCTTCGGCTTGCGGTTGACATCGACGCGCCCGTCTAGATATGCCTCCACCAGTTTGCGAACCGTGTAGGCGCGCGATGTCTTCGCGGCCTTCTCTGCCGTCGCGCTCGCTCGCTCGGCTGCCTTCTCTTGCTGCTGCTCAGCGATGACTTCCTGTCCAGCATTGCGAGCTGCGCGCGCTGTCTCCCATGCTGCGACGGCTTCCGTGCTCGACATCGCGGGCCAATGGCCGAGCTTGACCTGACGCAGCTTGCCGTCGCGCAGGTCGCGATAGCGGTACGTCCAAGCCTTCGTTGTCTGTGTCGATTCAAGGCGCAAACCAGGGCAGTCGGGAATCGTAAGATGCGCGCCGGGCGCCAGTAGCTTGGCCTGTCTGGAATTGAACATGGTATAGGTTCCTATCATGAAGTTAGCAGTGCCTGCACATGGTATAGCTTTTCGCCTTCAAAACCCATACCAAGCGATGACTGTCACGACCTTTTGTGACCTGATCTGACCGAAAGCTATACCGGAACCTACACTGAAAGACGCATTGAAGATCAACAGGTTATCGGCGGAAAGCGAGATTTCATGCGGGCTACAGCCCGACCACGAAAATGCGCATTCACCCTTGATGCAGCAGTGCCGACGCTAGGATTGGCGCGGCTTCCAAGGGGTACACCCCCCGAAACCCATACCAGAACCCATACTTCGCCCGTGTAGAGTGGCCCTTGCTGGTGGCAATGTTGCTGCCACCAACCCAAAAGGAACCACCCTCATGAAACGCATCTTCCTCATCGCTTCGACGGCCCTCGCTGCACTCTCAGCAGTGGCCATCACCTACGTCGCCGGGCAAGCCCTGTCGCTGATCCCGAAGGCCATCGCTGCACTTGTGGGAGGTTGATCATGCAAGTCGAATTCCGAACCGGGCTCTACTTCATTTCGCACCAGAGGCGGCCAAGTGGCCGAGGCTGCTGGGCGTTTCAGTTTGAAGACAGCCCCGAGCCATGGTTTGCACCGACAGCGCTGACCATCAGCGAAGCGAAGAAGGCAGCGACGCAAGAGGCGAACCGTCGCGCTGGCCCTGGCGGCATCCACACAATCGTGGAGGTGCTGCCTTGACAGCGCCTATCATGGCTACGCCGCACTAGCAGCCGTTGCCTATCCCTAACTTCGCAGCCCGTCTACATGGCGGGCTTTTTCTTTGCCCGCGTTTTCTGTGTGGAATTGTTCACGGCTTCGGGATTTGATGCCGTTGGCAATACATTCCTACTCAGGTGTGTCCGAACAAGTCACACCATCGATTCAAAAACAGGAGCGTGAACCCATGGCAACGAAATGGACGACCGAAGAGCAGCAAGCCGTCGCGGATGAAGGCGTGCGCTTGTGGAGTGCTGGCAAGGCTTCCTCGCTGATGAAAGCATTCGACCTGGCGCAGAGCGTCATCCCGAAGGCCCGGCGCAGGACGATTTCAACGACAAGCAAAGTCCCGTGGTTCGTGTCCGCGCTCAGAGTCCCCAAGAAGGCACCAGATCAGCCGCAGAGCGCAAAGCCGCAACAGATTGCTACAGAATCATCACTATCCGAAAAAAACGCCTCTGAGGGCGAATCCGCCAGCCGGCGGCGTGTGGTCTGGAGCGAGGCCGAGCAGAAGCTGATTTGCACCAACGCAGCGCGCCTGCTCCATGACCTGCAAGCGAACGGCCCGCGCGATGCAATGGAGAAAGCGCAGCTCGTCGTCCTCCCTCCTGAGCGGCAGCGGCATATCGCCTCGATGACTACCCTCGCGGGCTGGTATCCCGATGGACTGAAGCATGCGAGCGCAGCGCTGCGCCGCGAACTCGACAAAGCGGCTCAGGCGAAGGCTCGGGATGAAGCGGCGGCAGCGGCAGCAGCAGCGCAGCCGGTGGCCGAAGTCCAAGCGCTCCCCGCCGTTGTCACCCCCACGACATCAGCGGTCGCATCGATCTTCGGAGACTGGACGCACATACGCGAGCACTTGGTGCAGGAGATCGCGAGCCTCGTCGCCGAGGGCATTCATCGCGGCCTTGCGAGCGTGCAGCTTGCCGCGCCGCAGGACACCACACCGGCGCGACACACCCCTTTCGTCGTTGATCCCCATCCGAAGATTCGACCTCCATCGGTCCTCGTGGCAGGACTGAAGGACGCGACAGCCTCGCAGATCAAAGCCGAGTTCGGATCGAAACTCGATCTCCGTTTCATCACGCCCGACAAGTCGAAGGACCAGCTCCGGCAGATGACCGAGCAGGCCGAGACAACCATCGCGGTGACCGACTTCCTCTCGCACTCGCACACCGACATCATCAAGGCGCGTTCAAAGCATCACGTCGAATGCAGCGGCGGCATGACGAGCTTGCGGCAGCACCTTGCGAACATCGCCGGGCTGCAATTGAACGGCAGCAGCGCGCACGCAGGCTGAAGCCATGCTGTTGGACACTCGACCGCCGCGCGGCGGCGGTGGCGCCGAGCCATGGCGCGACGAGCCGAACCGCGTCGCGTGGCGCGATGCTGCGACCGGGCTGCAATGCCTGATCCTTCGCGGGCCGCTCGGGGCCCTCAACGGCTACGTGCGCGTGCCGCGCGACCACCCTCTGCACGGCAAGCGCTGCGGTCAGCGCCGCGTCGAGCGCGGGCTCGTTGTGCATGGCGGGCTCACGTTCTCGGGCTGCCTTCGCACTCGAAGCATGAAGCGCGGGCATTGGTTCGGGTTCGATTGCGCGCACTGGCGCGACCTCGTGCCGGGGTTGATTGAGCTGCGCGCGGGCCTGCCCGAAGAGCTGGCCGAAATGCTCGCCCAAAACCAAGGCGCCCCGCTCGAGGTCTATCGGCCTGTCAGCTACGTGCGTGACGAGTGCACAGCGCTCGCGCAGCAGCTCGCACGGAAGGGGACACGATGAGCCCGGACCTCGCCTACATCAGCTCGACCCTGAAAGGCGCGACAGCGAAGATGACGCTCCGCGAGAAGAGCGAGGCGCGCGAGTGCTTCGAGCATTGGCGCAGTGAGTGCCAGCGCATCGGCCCCAACCCCCCCGAGGTCGTCGCGCACACCGTGCACGCCATCATCGACGAGCGCATGCAGCACATGCTCGCCACGTCCGTGCATGGCCCCGATGTGCAGTGCCGCAAAGGCTGCGCATCGTGTTGCCGATTGCAAGTCGATGTGTATGCCCACGAGGCCGAGCTGCTGCACCTCATCGCGCGCGTGGACGGCATCGAGATCGATGCAGAGAAGCTCGCGCGACAGGCTTCGATGCCGTGGCATCAACTACCGATCGAGGATCGGCGCTGCCTCTTTCTGAGTGCTGACAACGAGTGCAGGGTTTACGAACACCGGCCCGGCGCTTGCCGTAAGTACATGGTGAAGTCAGAGCCTGATTTGTGCGACATGGACAAGCACCCGGGCGGTGAGGTCGCGATCGTTTTCAGCATGGAGGCCGAAATCATCAGCTCGGCCGCGATGACGGTCTACGGCGCTGACAACATGGCAGCGATGCTGCTCAAGACACGGGGGTAAGAACAATGATCGCTGCTAAGGCTTTTTTCGTCGTCACTGCTGGTGTGCTGCTCGATGAGCCGATGCCCGAGCACTCGCGACAGTGGGGCTACACCTCGCAGGACCATGAAGCCGATGCGAAGCTCGAGCATCACGAGCGCACGGCCTTTGAGACTCGGCGCGATGAAGCGCTCGCCTATGCGCGCGACCGCATCGACCCCGCCAATGTGAATTGGGTGCGGCTGGAGTTCGTGTGGCTCTGACCGATGCACTTCTCAGCATGTGGGTGATTTACGACCACCCGAGCGACTTGCCCGAGCACATCGTGGCGCGGCGGCACGAAGTGCATGCGACCGGGCCGATGCCCACCGACGACCTGATCCTCGGCAACAGCGTGAGGTCCGTGCGCGCCCAATTGCCGCAAGGCTTGGATTGCTTGCCGCGCGCGCCTGGAGATGATCCGCACATCATCGAGGTGTGGCTATGACGCGCGTGACGCGGCAGGACGTGGCTGCTGCAAGCGCAGCGCTCGCGCAGCATCTGCAATCGCTGCGCCGGGCCGAGCCAGTGTCGAAAGCCAAGCCGGTCAAGTGCGACTGCCTGAACTGGTGCGGCGATGACCCGTGGCTAGAGGATGGTCGCGCGAAGAAGTGCGCGACCTATGCAGCGCTGCACCCGCCCAAGTGTTCCCACTGCGGTGGCACGGGGTACGAGCCATGAACGACACGACCGACAACATCACAGCGCTGCCGACCGCGACTGCGTTGCCTGACAACCCGCTCGGCATCGCGCAGAGACATCCGGGCTTCTGCAATCACGAGTCGGTGCTGCTCGATGAGCACTCGCGCACTGTGCAGTGCGCCAAGTGCGGCGCGACGCTCGAGCCTTTCAGTTTCTTGCTCGGCAATGCGCGCTTGATCGAGCGGGCTTGGCAGAGTCATCGCGAGGTGTCGAGGATCGCGAAAGAGATCGCCGAGCGTGTGCACATGCTGAAGAAAGAAGAGTTGCGACTGCGCGCGATGGTCAAGCGTTTGCAAGACAAGAGCGGCGCAGTCTTGGACGTGCGAGGGAAGCTATGAACACATTTCACCGCGGCCAGTTCGTGCAGATCACCTACGGCGGCGAGACGATCGAGGCCATGGTGATGCTCGCCTCAGCTAACAGCCGGTCGCTCATGCTCGGCTTCAAGGGCGTGCTGTACGCGCACGGCGGCGTGTACCCCGGCGCAATGCCGGTGCTGATGGATGACGAGGGCGTGTATCGCGACCTCGTGAAAAACCAGCCGGTGCAGATTCAAGCGCGGACCATGCAATGAGCAATGCCCGAGAGCGAATCCTCGAGCGCCGGCTGCAAGCCGCGCACATCGGCCGACCGAAGAGGCCGCGCCGTATCTCGATGCTGTTTGAAGGGCGCGTTTACAGCGGGCATGCGAGCACGCACAAGCTACGGTCAGGGCGTCGCTATAACTTGCGCCTGCGCATCTGGCGCAGGTTTCACACGGTGCCCATGTTCGGGCCGAAAGGACAACCATGACGGCGGGCGCGGGCAAGTATGACGAGCTGTGCACACAGGTGCGCGAGCAGGCAAACGCCGATGGCGTGGTGCTGTTGATCGTGAACGGCAGACACGGCAACGGCTTCAGCGTGCAGGCACCGATCGACGTGCATGCCACGCTGCCGACCGTGCTCGAGTCGATCGCTGAAGGCATTCGCGAAGATTGGACCGGCGACAATGCCGGCCCCATGACCGACCACCACACCGCGGCATTTACGCTGCTCACCCTCGGCAAAGCTGCCGGCATGCTCGACCGCGAGGACATCCGCAGCAAGGTGCTCGATGCGCTGCGCGGCGGCACGCTAAACCCGCACTACCTCGTGAAGCTGCGCGATCAGTTGACCGAGGTTCTGATCGCGAGCCGACCCGTGGAACCGAACGCATGACGAACGAACTACGCGCAGGCTTGCCGCCGCTGCCGCCGAAGATGCAGCGCCTCTACATCGACAGGCGCGGGTTTCCGGTGCCGTTCTTCGTCGCGATGGTCAACGGCGAGCCCGACCACCGGGTTGTCGATCCGCGCGCGATGCAGGTCTGCCTGCGTCAGTTCCGGTGCTGGATTTGCGGCGGGCCCCTCGGCCGGTTCCGTTCGTTCACGATCGGCCCGATGTGCGCGCTCAATCGCATCAACAGCGAGCCGCCGTCACACCTCGAGTGCGCGCGCTATGCGATGACTGCCTGCCCGTTTTTGTCCAGGCCGCACGCGAAGCGCCGCGAGGGCGGCATGCCGGATCAGCCGCTGAATCAGCCGGCCGGCGTGCACCTCGACCGCAACCCCGGAGTTGCGCTGATCTGGACGACGCGCACTTTCAAGCCCTTCAAGGCTTCAGATGGTGTGCTCTTCGACCTCGGGCCCGCCGAGTCAATGGAGTGGTACGCAGAGGGGCGCGCTGCCACGCGCGCCGAGATCGATGAGTCGATCGCCTCAGGGCTGCAAAAGCTGATCGAAGCGGCGGGGGTTGACCGCGACGAGAACGACCTGCGCGAGCTGCAACGGCGCATCGATGAGCTGCGCGGCGTCCTCGATCTGGCGTTTGCAGAGGCCTGACCATGAACACCGAACTCGAACAGATGAGCCCGGCCGAGCTGTCAGCGCTACACGATGTGCTTCTGAAGGCTATCGAGCAGATGGATCGGAACGTCCTGCACTTTCGACGGCTGCGGCTCTTTCTCGCATGGGGCGGGCTCGCGCTGGCCGCGGCCTCGACGGCTGCGCTGTTCGTGGCCGAGAACGTCGTGCAGTTCACGCTCGGCGGCATGCAGGCCGCGCTTTGGATCGTGATCGCACTGATGAATTTCGGCGGGCCATCGGTTACCGAATTGCTCGCGAAGTGCATCAGAAAGCGGCCATGAAGACAAAGCGCGCCACGGTCAGCCGCACCGAAGAGCAGCACGCCGTGCGAATGCTCGACGATGGTTTTGCGCAGGCGCGCGAAGCGATCGAAGAGGCTGCGTGGCTGATCTGGAACTCGATACGCAAATTCGACGGCGACCCGTCCGACCAGCTCGGCCACCCGATCGAGTGCGGGTGCATCTACTGCAATTGAGCTGCTACTTAGCATCTACTTAGGGTCTAAGTAGATTGCCCTCGATCTGAGGCGCTCGCAGGCCTTCCCGCTATGGTTGCTCACCCGCAGCGCTTTCAGCGCCCCAGGGCCCGATCTGTGGCCTCTGCGCGGGCTTTTCTCAGCGCTTGATAGTCCGCGGCGCACTGCTCGCCGCTGATGCTGGCGCTGTCGGCGTAGCGAGCAACGATTCGGCCAGCCTCGTCCAGCCGGCCGAGCACGTCGGCGAGCAGATCGCCGGGCGTGCTGGCGGCTGGGCCTGCTGCGACAGCGGCGGCACTTCTGGCGGGGCCTCTACAGCCGGCGGCAAGGGCGGCAGCGCGGTCGCGCAAGCGGCCAGCAGCGCTATCGGCAGCAGCCGCGTCCAGTGTCGCCAGGTCGCGCGCCTTTCGAGCCACGACGGCATTTTCGTCCTGAGCATCTTTCCACTCCTGTTCGGTCGCGCGAAAGCGCTCGGCTTGCTCGCGCGCGGCCTGCTCCATGCGCGCATGTTCTGCGGCGCGGTCGCGCTGCTCGCTGGCCAGCGCGGCGCGCGCTTCGCTGAGCTGCACTGCCTTCACGCCGGCCAGCGCCACCGCAGCGGCGAGCGCAGCGCCAGCCGCCCATAGGGCTGCCTTGCCGGTGAGCAGGTCGAGCAGCGCCATTCAAGCGAGCGCGCCGCCGGCAGCAACAAACGCCGTGCGCAGGTCGGTCAAGTCGTTTTCGTGTTGGCCGTAGCCAGCCTTGGGCAACGATGCCCACCGGCTCGCGCACTTCGCCACTGCATCATCGAACCGGCCCGCCTCGATGTCGTTGACTGCCTTGCACTCGCGGATCATCTGCACCGCGATTAAGTCCTGTGGGTTGTGCCCGAAGTCAGGCAATCCGAGCTGCATGCGGTAGACATCGAAGTAGCGCATGAGGATCTGATAGCGCCCGGCCGCGGTGGACTGCACCTCCATGTGCGTGCCATCCCTCGCCTTGATCATGAGCGTGATCAATTGCCGCGGGTGGTCTGCGTAGCTGTCGAACAGATGCACGTCATCCGGCGTCGAGCCGACCAGCACGTTATAGCCGTCGTCGCTCTGCGCCAGGATGTCAGGCCCTAGCTCGCTGTACGCGATCATGTCGAGGAAGGCGCGCAGGTTCGGGCTCATGGCTTGCCGACAGTCGGTTCGTTTGCCGCGGGGGTCACGGGCTGCGAAGGGTCACGGTAGAACTCGTGCCCGTCGCGCCAATCGCGAAACCAGTTCGGTCGGCCTTCAATCGGTGTTGGGGCTGGTGCCGGCGGGCGGTTCGTCGGGTTGCCGAGCGGGAAGTTCGTGCTCATGGTGGTGTGCCTTTCTCTACGTGTTCCGGCGCGAGGTCTGCCGGCCCGGATTCGAGGAACGCGCGCGTTGAGGGATACAGGCGCGCAATGAGGCGTTTGAACGAAGCGAACTCGAGTTTCAAGCGCTCGATTTCCTGCTGCTGATAGATGTTCTGGCTCGTCAATCGCGCGATCGATTCGGCATCGACTTGACGCACGCGCCATGCCTCGCGCGCGCTCGCAAGCGCGTCGTCACGCTCTTTCAGCAGCAGCGTGAAAAACTCGGACTCGACCCGATCCTTTGTCATTTCGGTTTTGTCCCGACTCAAGCGGCGGCGCAGCAGCGCAGCACCACCGGCGGCACCGATCACGGCGGTTGCGGCGGCTGTCCAGCCGACGACTTGCTGCGTTAGTCCGGTGTCCATGGGCCTGCCCTTAGAGAACAAGGAACATCCGCGACGAGCTGCCGCCGCCACCACCGCCGCCGGTGCCGGTGCCGACAAGAAAGAGCGCGGCGAAGGCAGCCACCGAATAGGCAGCACCAGCGGAAGCCCACGTTGCAGAAAACGATCCCGTTGGGTTTGCCGGCGGCTGAGCCCACCCGTAGTAGCTCAGAGGCCCGGCCGGGTTGTTCTCTTCCACCGTGAGGCCACCCGTCACGCTCGAGATCGTTCCCCCGTTCGTGGTCGATGACCCGAAAAACACAATCAACAGCTCGTTCGCATTGGCCGGCGTCAGTGTCCCGACAGTGACGGTCACGGTGGTCGTGCCGCTCGCGGTCGCTTGCGCCACTTGATCGAAGTTCACCGAATTCACATCGACACCGACTTTGCGAATCAGCGCTACGTCGATCCCCCGATAGTGCGAGCCGGAATTGCCGTCGAACGTGAACACCGGGCTCTTTGAATCGCCGGTGCTCCATGTCTTCGTATAGAGCAACGCGCCGAGGTTGCTGCTGGCGCGCGCGGTGTATCCCGATGGCGGTGTCGTGACGAACTCGGGGCCGCTGATCAGCACCGCAACAATGTCGCCGTCTTGGACGTTGATCTGTTCCAGCAACAGCGTTTGATTGAAAGGCGTGGCGCTCGCGGTTAGCTCGTTGTAGAGCCCACATATCGCAGGCCTTGCAGCGGCGAGCGTGGCTGCCGCTGCGCCCGATGCTTTGAGGGCGATCTGCATGCCGAAATGCAGGACCGATGGACTGCTCACGCTCGCCTCGAAATCGCCGGTCGGCGTGCCATTGCTAAGCGCCTTGTCGGCCAATCGCAAGGCAGGCCCGCTACCCGTATTGGCCTGGGCCGTGAGTCCCGATGGAAGTGGAATGGTTAGCCCACTGCTACCCGCCGAAGCAAAGATGCACAGTAGCCGGCTGCCGTCATAGTTCGGGTTCAAAGAGGGCGCCCGATACAGTGAACCCTTCACCGCAAAGGTTGCGGTGCTGCTGAGGAAATTGCAGAAGTTGCTTGCGTCGATGGGGTTCGAAGTGTCGAGCCCGCTGTACGTGATGCTCGCCGATTCCCACCAGTCGCTGACTGTTGATGACGCGCTAATTCCTGTCGTGGCGTCGCCTCCCTGAAAGGCTCGCCAGCAGACACACATCGGCCCTTGGTTGTACAGGACCGTATAGCCGGCCGGCGGCGTGATCACCGGAATCGTGATACCGCCGCCGCCGTAGGAATTCCGCGCTTGCACGTAGGCGATGATCGACACGTCACCCGTCGTCACGCCGGCTGCAAGACTGATCGATGTCGAGCTAGCGTTCGAGTTCGGGCCGGTGGTCGGCGTGCCACGTACAGCAATGACCATCTTAGAACCCCTTCACCACCGCTACCACGTCGGCAGTCGTTGCGGCGGTGCAGACACATCCGATGCGGTCTTTTTTCGATGCAGTGGTCGTGGCCGTGAAAGCGGTGATGTCGGTCCCGAACTTGAAGTAGGTTCCTGAGAGCGTCACAAGGCGGCTGCCTGTGCCGTCTTGCGTTAGCTCGACAGTGAAGCGCTGCCCGTCAGTGCCGTTGCTCAGTTGAACCGTTATGTTCCCGGTCAGCGCGCCGACGCGAATCGTTCCGCCGTCGCTGATCGTCGATAGGTCGATGGTCAGCGTTGATGCATACGCGGGGCTTGCAATCGATGGGCTGACCGATTTGTAGAGCGTGTCGAAATAGGTTTTTAGAAACGCCTTGACGTTCGTCCAGGTCGTGCGGATCAGGCTGAACGATGAAGCGCTATCGGTGCCGTTGACCTCATCGGCATCGACAAGCGTCGTTTTCGCGGACGCTGCATGCAACAAGGTGGCCACGCGCGCGCCGGTTTCATCGCCGGTGTTCGTGCCGGATACGGACGGCACAGCGCCACCGTCCGCGATCAGCTTGCCGCTCGTGCCGCTGAATACGGCCATGTGTCCCGAGGTCGCGCTGCCCGGCCCGACGACATCGCCGGTGCCGGCCGTTGCTGCATGGTCGAAGATGCCGCCCGCGCTCTGGCGCTCATCGTGATAGGTCAGCACACCCGAGGCGAAGACGGCGCGGCCCACGCGCCCGTATGTCGTCGTGGCATTCCAATTCGTTGTCCCGGTGGCAGTGCTGATCGCGCGCGTCGTGCGGTGCGCGACGATGTAGTTTGTCGCGTTGTCTGTGCCGGTCACGGTCGCATCAGCGACGGTGTTCGCGTCGAAGTCGCCGCCGTTGATGCCGACCACGAGCCCACTGTCGGCGGTCACGTCATGGCTGTAGAGGAAGGCCTGCCCGAGCGCGGCAGCGTTCTCGTTGATCGGTACTTCCGGGTTCACTTGCCCGTCAATGATTTGCTGAGCGCTCATGCTGCTGCCTCGAGTGGATGACCCGCGCCGACCACGGCGCTCGTCTGTGTGATTCGCACGTAGACCGTGCTTTGCAGCGAGCCGAAGTCGGTCGTCTGCTGCGCGGCGGTGTAAGTGGCGGTCAGCGGGCCGGTCACGGTGATCGTTCGCTTGAGCGTCGTGTAGGCGCTGCTCGCGTAGACCTTGATCGAATAGGCTTCGCTTGCTTCGCCGAGCGGGACATTGATCCCGCGTGCGCCGACGAAGCGGCAGGCGAGGCGCGTGCGGCGCTTCGCTGTCATCGTGATGTCGCCGGTCGTCACGTCGCGCAGCGCGCGGAAGTCCACCGGCGCCCACGGCTTGAGACGCTCGGCCATGATCGTTGCCGTGACCGTCGCTGTCCCGCTGATCGTGTCGCCGATGCTTACGGCCTTGAACGGCAGCGCGACGCCGAGCTGCGAATTGGTCAGCGCCAGGTCGCGCAGGTTCGTGCTCGTCAGCGGCACGGCGTGCGCGCCGATGACATGGCCGGCCATCGCGAAGCCGGTGCCGCGCCGGCCGCGCAGCAGCCCGCGCAAGGTGTAGCTGCCGTTCGTCTCGAGCGTGGCCTCGCGGTACTGCAACACCTCCCAGCCGTCCGCGCCTTGGATCGCTATCGCGTTGTTGCCGGCGAGCACACCGGCGCGCGTGGTGTTCGCGAGCGTGCCGCTTAGAAGCGTCACGTTCACGCTGTTCACTTCGTCGAAGACGTTGCCGCCGGTCCAGTCGCCGAGCGCGGTCGTCGTGAAGCCGAGCGGGCTACCCGGCGCCGGCATCGTCGCGAGCCGCGTCCAGCCGACCCCGCCATCGGTGCTGTCGTAGATCACCGCGCCGCGCCAGTGCGGCGCGATGCCCCAGGCCGCGACGTAGGCGCCTGCCGTGTTCTGCGCATCCGCCAGCAGTGCCATGTCGAGGATGACCATCGCTGTCGGCACTTGGATCGATGGCGACTGGCCCGGGAAGGAACCCTGCACGCCGATGCTCGTCTGCACGACGACATCGGGGTCATCACCGACGCCTTCCCACTTGATCACGCCGCCGTCTTGCGTGCGCCGCAGGATGCGAACGCGCTGGCCATCGAGCACGATAGGGTCGCTGGCCGATAGCGCGATGTACTTGCAGTGCGTCGCCCAGGTCAGCCGATCGCGGCTGGCCCAGCGATCGAAGATCAGCGCGTCGGCGGTGCGCTTGCTCTCGGTCGCTGTCAGCACGACGGCGACGCTGAGCGATTCCTCCTGCCCGGCCTGAATCGCGCGGCGCTCGGCATACTGCGTGCCGGGCTGATGGTCTGTCGCCGGGTCCGGTGCGGTGATGCTGAAGCGCTTCGGCAGTTCGATTTCCTGCGTGCGCGTCTTCGTGATCGCGTCGTCGGTCGCCTTGTCGATGCCGGCCGCGCACTCATCGAGCGTGATCGTCGCCACCGTCGCACCGCCGCGCTTGCGAAACACGAGCTGATCGTCTTCCTCGATGCCCTCGAACTGGAACACGCGCGCGAGCTGCTCGACGGCGCTGACTGCTGGCCCGGCTTGCGCCACCAAGTAGCCGCGCAAAGGGATGCCGATCTCGGAGACATCGACATCGGCCGACTCGAGCCCCGAGGCGATGGACAGAAGGCGCACCGCCGCGGCAACGGTCGTGCCGAAATAGTCGAGCTGCCACGGCTGGTACGAGCCGAGCGCGAGGAACGATCCGCCGCCCTGCGGGAACACGAAGCTATTGCCGAGGCTGCCGGCGCCAGTGACCGCACCCTGATACAGCAACGTGAGCGTCGCGGCATCGAGAACCGTGACGGCTTCGATGCCCACGACCCCCGACACGATGATGATGCTGTCGGTCGCGCTGTCGAACGTGACGCTGCCGAAGCTGCCGACCGACATGCCGGCCGGGTAGTCCTGCACTGCCATCACCGGCGGGTCTTCGTCGGTGACGGTCCAGATGCGATTCATGATCACGACGTAGCGCCCGCGCGTCAGATCGAAGACAGCGAGCGCGCCCTGTGCCGAGCCGTCTGTGAGAAACACCGAGGGCACGGTCGTGATGATCGCGTCGGCTGTCTCTTCGTTGACGAAGCCGTTCAGGTCGATCGAGCCGGCGTCGGTCAGCTTCCCGTCGTCGGGGCCGGGCGGGACATCGCCGCTATCCCCACCTGAGAACCCGACATTAGGTGTCGTGTTGATCAGGCGCAGCACATCGACAGCGAAGATGCCGGCGGCGAGCACGACATGACGGCCACCGGCGCAAAGCCATGCCGCGCCGGGGCGGTAGTAGACCCGGCGCGTGTGCGGTTCCCATTCCATTTTGGCGACGCCGCCGGCCAGCGTGATCGTCGCGACCTGCGCGAACGTCTCGGCGTTGAATCGGTAAATCATCGAGCCGGTGCCGCTCACCCATACCTCATTGGTCGGGGGCACGTAGCACATGAGGTCGAGGTCGTAGACCTCATTCGATCCTTCGATGGTCGCGTGATCGACCGAGAGCAGCACCTCGCCGGTGAATTGGTCCAGCAGCTCCAAGCGAATGCCGGTGCTCGTGCCCGGCCCCGTCGATGTCGGATACGTCAGCTTGACCACTGCGCCGTCTGCGCGCTGCACGGCGCTCATCACGAGCTGACCCCAATCGATGCCTGCAAAGCCAGGGACCAGCACCGGCGCCGGGCCGAGCGCTGTACCGACCGACTGCCACTCGCCATCGGCGACGACCTCGCACGTGATGCTCGGCAAGCGGTTGCCGAACTTCTCGAGCGCGAGCCGGTTGAACAGGATGTAGGTAAACCCCCGATAGGCCGGCGCATTGCCGACCCCGAGCGCGGCCTCGATGGTCGGGTCGGGTAGCTGATCCTCGCTGCCACCGTAAAACGTGTAGGCCACATCACCGGCCGGCGGGAGCACGCTCCCGTCGAAGATCAGCACCGAGTCAGCCCAGATGCGCCGCACACCGCGCGCCGGGCCGTAGCCGAGCAGCACCGCGAACGTGCCGAAATAGCTGTAGGTGATCGTCACTTGCGACGGCCCGCCCTTGCCGTCTGCCTCGGTCTCGGTCGTGACTTCCTCGATGTCCTCAGACCAGATGACATTGCCGGCCGTGCGCGTGGTGCCGAACAGGTACGGGATCGAGGCGCCGTAGGTGCTGACCTGCACGCGCCGGTCATCGAGGCGCGGGCCGTGCGTGATGACGTCGTCCTCGAGCGCCCCGCCGATGAGGCTGCCGATCGCGCCGCCGATCGCACCACCGATCGGGCCGAAGTACGAGCCGATCACCGTGCCGGCGATCTGGAAGAAGTTCGTCGTGCTCACGGCGCGTACTCCACGCCGGGCAGCGCGTACAGCGCAACGATGCGGCTATGCCAGAGGTCATCGAGGCGGTGCTCGACGACGCGCCGGCTTTGCATCAGCGCGTGCACGATGCTGAGCCCGCCGTGCAGGTAGTCGGCGACGATGGCGAGGTGCTGCGGCTCGCGCTCAAAGCGCAGCAGCGCGACGACGCCGGGCGCGAGCGCAGCGGTCGGCAGCTCGGCGCACTGGCCGCGCATGACTTGGCGCATTTCATCTGCGTTCGGCAGCCGGCCATAGTCGCGTGAGTCGAAGTCGCTCAGCTCGAGGTCATGCGCGACACACACCACCAAGCCGGCGCAGTCGAGCCCGGCGCGGTTGCGCCCTTGGTGGTGCCAGCGCGTGCCGATGTAGCTGCGCGCCGTGGCCACGACTTCAGCGGGCGTGACGGGTTCGCCCATCATTGCCCGCCGAAACGGTTGACCTTGTCGATACCCGGCAGGTCGGGGAAGCCGCGGAAGTTCAGGATGTTGCCGAACTCGGCAATGCACACGTCGCGCGCCTTCGAGCAGCCGGCCGACACCGAGAACGTGTCACCGGGCGCGACCGTGCTGACCATCGGCAACTGCAAGACGAGCGAGCCGTCAACGGCGTAGGTCTTCACCTCCATCTGTCGGCCGGTGTTCGCGCCCGTCAGCCATGTGATGAGCCCGCCATTGAAGTAGCTGAGCGGCGGCGTGCCGGTACTGCTCGGCGTTAGGCGCACGGTCGCGGCTGCCAGGTCAGTCGAGAACTCGCGGTTGTCGGTGACGGCTGTCACCTCGCCGAGCGCGGTGTAGTCGGTGAGATCGACTTTGCAGCGCGCATCGCCGACCGTGGCCGAGCAGCCGGGGCCGACCAGCTCGCCGATCGAGACATTCAAGGCGCCGGCCAGATTGCGCAGCTCGACCGTGTAGCCGGTGCCCACGAATGTGAACTCACCGAACCAGCCGCGCAGTTCTTTGAGGGTGCCGAGCGTTGGGTCTTTCCAATCGGCTTGGAAGACATGCACTTCGGCGTAGTCCCACATGCCTGCATCGACATCGGCTTCGGTGATGGATTCGCTGTCGAGGATGCCTTTCGCTTCGAGGTTGTCGATCGACAAGCCCGACGTGCTCACGACGCTGCTCGGATCGAAGCCGGGTTCGTAGGCCAGCGCGCCGACCGTCACCGGCTGATCGTGCGAGGTCAGCCCGATCGTGAGCCCGTCGCGCCGGTCGATCTTGATGAACGATGCGAGGCGCGTACTGCTGAGCAGGACATGCGCCGCGAGGCCGCTCGCCAGGGTCTTCATTCGCGCACCTCGACCAGCGGCACCGAGGCCCAGCCGTGCAGCGACCCGGCCTCGGTGAAGTGCACGAGCGTGCTCTGTAGCTTGTCGGTGTCATACCGCACCGGCACATCGAACTGAAACGCGCACTCGAGCACCGCGGCGCCGGGCGCGCTGCCGAAGGTCACGATGCCGGTTTCAGCAGCGAGCGTGACGCCCGTCAATACGGTGTCTTTCCAGACCGACAGCGAGCCCGAGACGGGCCGCGTGATCTTGCGGAATTCCTCGAACCCGCTCACCGCGCCGTACTTCTTGTAGAGCTGGAACGTCGTGCTCGTGATCAGCGTGAGCACGCCCTCGCCGCGCACGGCGGCGTAGTCGGCATGATCCTTGAAGCGGAACATATGCGCGCGACCGCGGGCCATGCGGAAATGCGCTCCGACCACGGCGAAGTCATCACTCGTCTTGATCCCGTGCGATGCCTCGTACTCGTGGCGCGAGCGCGACCAGTTCTCGTTACGCTGCTCGTCGCCGCTGCGCAGCCCGGTCACATCGGTGGACCACGTGGGGCCACCGACCGGGCCGGGCGCGATGTCGATCGGGAAGCGCTGCGACAGGTAGCCCATCGCTCACCCTCCCCTGCGCCGAAGCGCGCGCTGAATGCCCTGCCCGATTTGCACGCCGCTCTGTGTCACGCTGTCGCGGCTGGCCCCGGGCGGCGGTGTCACGTACACGTGCAGCGCCTGCGCCGCGCCTGCCTCCATGCCGGCGGCTTCGCGCTGCATCCCGTGGCCCCCTGAAACGGCGGCGCTCATCTGGCCGCGCTCGAGCAGGCCGACGACGCCGCCCTCGTGGTAGTGCTCTGCGCGCTGCCAGATCGACGCAGGCAGCGCGATCGCGGCGCCCCCTTGGCCCACCAGCCCGCCGGTGTGGAAAGCGCGCGCAGCGACCGGCGCGGCCTCGACGAGCCGGGATAGAAAGCGCTGGAAGGCCACGCCGTGCAGGTTGTCTGCATGGCGCGGGTCATCGGCGTGCAGCACTTCCTCGCGCGTGCCCTTCGGCCCGCCCATCAAGATAGCCGGCACCTCGTTCGGCGCGAGCCCGGCCACGGGCGCGGGGGCCGCTTCAGCACCAGCACCATCGGCCCCGACCGCGCCGCCGTCGTGCATGCGGCGCGCGAGCGCGAACACGCCGCGCGACACTGGCCGAAGATCGCTGGTCGTGCCGACGATGCCGCCTGCATGAAAGAACAGCTCGAGCGCTGCGTCGGTCGCTTCCGTGCCGCCGGCCGAGCCCCCGCTGCTGCCACCGAAGAAGCTGCTGAACAGGCTGCCGAGGCCACCGCCACCGCCGCTGCCTGATGAGCTTAGAAGCTGGGTCAGGTAGTTGATGAGGCCGCCCAGCGCGCCGGGCAAGCCGCCGAGGGCCGTCGTGCCGCGGATCGCGCTCGCGGCCATCGTCGAGATTGCACTGTCGAAGGTCGCCGCGCTGCTCTGCGCGGTCGTGCCGAGGTTGTCGAGCGACTTCGCTGCGGTGTCGGTGCTCTCGGTGCTCGCATCGGTGGCGACTTGTTCGGCCGATGCCTCTGTGGCTGGTGTAGCGGCCCCTGGCAGCGCCGATCCGGGTGTCGCTGGTGCAACCGTACCCGGCGGCTTTCCAAGCGCGCCAGAGGCCGCATTTGCTGCATCGGCCAGCGCTTGCAGTGCCGTGGTGGCTTGATCCGTCGCGGCGAGCTGTGCAGCATCGCCGGTGCCGGCGCTGGCCGTGCTCATCGATGGCAGGGCAACCGGCGTCGTGTCGTGATCAGTGCGGGTGAAATCGCCTGTCGTGAGCGCGGGCTTCGCCTCGGGCCCGCCCATGCCGAACAGCTTCGCGATGCTGTTGCCGATGCCGCTCAGCAGCTTGTCACTGCCGCCGCCTGTGCCGCTCGCGCCGAGCCCCTTGATCGCGTTCGTGATCTGGCCGGCGAGCGGCTTTGTGACGAGATCGTGATAGAGCAGCTTGAACAGGTCTTTGCCGAGCGCGCGCAGCACGTCGCGCAGCTTGCCGCCCTCGAGCTGGGCATTCTCGAACGACTGCGCGATGCTGTCGCCGGCCTGCGTCGCGAGTTCGTTAAACCGGATCAGCCCCGGGTCTTTGGCATCGAATGCGCGCTCGCGCGCGAGCTTCAGATTTTCGTAGAACGTGAGCAGCGCCGGGTCGGCAATGCCCTTGTTCAGTTCGGCGCTTCGCTGCACCAGCTCGCCATAGCGCGCGATCTGCGCATCCAGCGCGGTGAGCTGCTGCTCGTGCAGCGCGAGCAGCCCGCGCTCGGTTTCATTGCGATCCAGCCCGGCGCGCGCGGCGCGGATGTTGAACAGCTCTTCGGCATTGGCCGAGCTTTCGGCGAGCTGCTGTGCCGAGGCCTGTTCCTTGTTCGCACGGGCTTGCAGGTCGAGCGCGTTCTGCAATGCTGCGAGCCGCGCCGGGTCGCCGCCGGTCTTGCCGCTCAGCAGCTTGCGCGCGTCGTCCAGGCGCTGAGCATTGCGCAGCAGATCGGCCCCGAACTTGTCGCCGCCGAGATCGGCGAGCTGGGCATCGACATCGCGCAAGCTCTGCGCGAAGGCTTCGGCCGCGCGCGACTGCTGTACGCCAGCTGTCTCGGCTGACTGCCCGGCTTCGCGGAAGACCTTGGCCTGCTTGGCAATGGCTTCGCTGATCTTGTTTTCGTCGTCCTGGCGCGCGGTCGGGTCTTTGGTCTTGGCTTCGTGCGCGCGCAGCGCAGCAATCTCGGCCGTGAACCCTTCCTGTTGCTTGGCCAGGAATTCGAGCTGTGCCTTCGACTTCTCCGCATAGAACTCATCGATGGACAGATCGCCATGCGCGAACAGTTCGGCGAGCCGCTGGTCGGCGAACTGGAAAAGGTCTTGCTCTCGCTCGAGCCCGGCCTGCAATGCCTTGAGCCGGCCCTCTAGCTGTTTCTTGAGCAGCGCCTCGGCCTTGTCGCCGGCACCAGAGACAGGCAGCGCGGGCGCGTCGGTCTTCTCCGGGATCGGCGTCCGGTCGTGGTCCGTGCGCGTGAACTCGCCCGTATTCGCCGGGGTGCCCTTGCGCAGATTGGCAAGCGCAGCGTTAGCAGCGTCGGCCTTCTCGCGCATTTCAACGAGACGTTTGCTCAGCGCCAGGTCGCCGGGGTCGGCCACGACTTGCGCCTGAAGCGTCGCGACGACTTGCCCGAGGTGGCGCGCTTTCTCGGCGGTTTGCTCGATCTCGTCAGGCTTGCCGAACAAGTCTTTCGCGAAGTTCGCGCCCGCGTTCTGTGCCGGGTTCGCGGCGGACAGCGCAGCCAGCACGCCGAGCAGCAGGTTGCCGTCTTTCGCGGCTTCGACAAACTTCTCGCTGATGCGGACCAGCTCGTCAATGAGCCCACCGGCAAGCGCGATTTTCAGGCGCTGGCTTGACTGCTCGAGCTTCGTGAGGTTGTCGTTGAACTGCTCGGACTTCGCCGCAAGCTCTGTGCTGATGACGCCGCCGAATTTTTCCAGCTCGGCGCGCGTTTTCTCGAGCCCGTCTTTGCCGCTGTTGAGAAGCGGGATCAGCTTTTCAAAGCTCTTGCTGAAAAGTGCATTTCCGATCGCGTTCTTTTTGGCGCCGTCGTTGTAGCTGGCGAACTTCTCGGCGACCGCCTCAAACACCTTGTCGGTCTGCCCAACGTTGTCCTTCAAGAACTTGGTGCTGATGCCGATGGCATTGAACGCGGCAGCCTGTTCCTGCTCACCGCGCGCAGCCGCGGCAATGTTCAGGCTCAACTTCTTGAGCCCGATCGCGAGGTCTTCGTTGCTGACATCGGCGAGCTTCGCGGCGAACTCATACGCGCTGAGCGTCTCGACCGAAATGCCGGTCTTCTGATTCAGCTTGTTCAGCGCGTCAGCCTGATCAATGACTGACTTCGGGTTGAAGTGCTCGAAGGCCGCGACGGCTGCGGTGACTGCTGCGCCGATGCCGGCGAGCCGACCGGCGATGCCGACCGCGCTGGTTTGCAGCGTCTGAAAGTTCTTCTGCGCGGACGAGAACGCGGGCCCGGTGGTGTCCTTCGCGCTGAGGATGATCTCGGCTTTTTCGGCCATGGCGCGCGCCTCAGTTCGGCAAGGTGGTTTGTGCCTTCAGCACGCGCACGAACGCGCGCGCGCTGGCACCTGTGGCGGGCTTCGCGGGCGGGCGTGGTGCCCACCGGCGCGGCATGAATTCGGCAGCGTGAAACATGCTCTTGTCCTTCTTGCGTAGCGGGCCGTTCGCTGCTGCTGCCATCGACTGCGCCCAGCGCTCTAGCTCTGCGCCGGGCCCGATCCCTTCCACGTGCATGAAGGCGAGCCAGTCGCCGAACTCAGCGGCCGACATGCGCTCGCCCAGCTCTTCCACCGTGCAGCCGAAGTGCCAGGCCAGCCAGTGCGCTGCACGCAGCTCCGGCCGGCGGGTCAGTTTTTTTCGGCGTCCTCGCCGACGCCGCTGAGGCGCATCGCGGTGTTGAACAGTTCGATCACGGCTTCGCGATGGTTCGCGCCAAAGATCGACCACTGTGCAGGCGTCATCAGCAGCGCGCCGTCCGCATCGAGCACGCAGCCGGCGAGCACGTGCGGGATCGTCATGTACAGCGATGCCGGGTCGTTGCGGTCCAGCCCCGATGCCAATTTCTCCACACCGAGGCGCGTGGCCAATCCCATTTGCACGACGGCGACCGAACCACCGAGCGACTCGACTGCAACTTCTTCGCGCAGCCAATCCGCATGCACGAGCGCTGCGCGCTTGATCATCGTCATGGGTCATGTGCTCCGAAGTCGATCAGCCGTAGACGTTCGGCAGGCCTTGCGACTCGAGGCTGACGTTTGTCTTGACGACCTCTTGCGCGCTGCCGGTCGGCGCACCGCTCGCAGCGGCGTAGGCGTAGAACACGAACTGCGCGCCATCGCTGAAGGTGAAGACCACTGCCTCGGGCGTGCGGCTCTTCGTGATCGCGACGAGCCGCTTCATCGCGGCATCGCCCGGATCGAAGATGCACCCGAAGGTGTAGCTCGACGGCGAGAAGACGGTCGGCACGCGGCGGCGAATCTGATCATGGATCGTCGTCACGTCGGCGAACTCGGGATCGCCGCCCGAAGCGTTGATGTCCTGCACGGTCGTCATGCTGTCGAACGTCGCGACCGGAACCGCGGTGCCGCTGATGAACGTCGTGTAGTTCGTCGAGTTCTCGCCCTCGAGTTCCAGCGTGTTGCTCGCCCCGACCACGTTCGCGACGCGGAAGACGCGGTTTTTCAACTCCACCATGCCGGCCGTGTCGGGCAGGATGATGAAGTCGCCGTTCACCGGGTCAGTGCCGGTGTAGCTGACGACGGCCGGATTCGCCTTGCTGATGGCGGTGATCGTCAACGCCGTCGCGTGCGTCGCGCCGACCTTGACCTGTACGTTTGACCAGAAGATAGGGTCGCTCATGATGTGTGCTCTCGTGTGGGGTGGTGGTCAGGCGAACGCCTCGGGGGCAGATGCGCGGGTGCGGAACGTGGCGCGCAAGGTGATGACGACGAGCCCAATCGCGGCTTCGCCTTCGGTGGCCATCGCGCGTTCGATGCGGCGCAAAGTCACTTGCAGCTTTGAAGCGATGGCGGCGAGCGCATCGACCGGCGGTGTCGGATCGAAGACAGCCGTAAGCGCTTCGGCGCTGAGCGCATGCAGCGAGTCATCGAGCGCGGCCGTTGCCTTCACGTGGCCGCGCAACTCGACTTGCAGCGCGTGAAGCTGGAACGGGTCCGCGTGCACGGTCTGCGGCTCCACGTCTTCATCGACGGCGATGACGCGCCATGCCGGCAGCTGGTCCTCGGCGAGCGGCCATGCGCGCGCGGTGAAGACGCCAGCACCCAGCGTCAACCCGGTGATGCGGGTGGCGAGTGCATGGACGATCTGGCCGGCGGCGAGCATGTCGTCACCCCTTGGCCAGCGTCACGCGCTGATAGCCGCCCTCGGCCACCGGCAGCACCGCGCGCACCTTGTACGTGCCGAGCGCTGTCGCTGCATCGTCCAGCCGCGTGAGCGTGATGCTGTCGCCTTCGGCCGTCAGCGGCGCGACATCGGGCGTTTTCAGCAGCGTCGGCCGGTTCACGACCACATCGAATTCATCGACGGTCGCATAGGCCGCATCGAACACGACGTTGCCGACGACCGGCGTGATGATCCCGGTGTGCAGAAAGCTCGCCTGCGCGTTCGGGAACCGCCGGAAGATGGCAGCCGTTGCGCGAGCTTCGATGCCGGCGAAGGACATGGCCGCAGCGCTCGCTCAGGTCGCGACCGGCACGGCCGATTCGATCAGCATCTTGACGGTTGCGGACGGGTTCGCCGCAGCAGCAACGGCAATGCCGACCTGCTGCTGCGCGGTGCTCGTCTTGTTGACGACGCTGTTCGTTGCGTCCCAAAACAGCCGATCACCGACCGAGATCGCGAGCGCGCTCGTCTTGGCGATCTCGATGACCCCCTCGACGATGAAAGAGCTTGCGGTGCCGCTGACGGCATC
>Ga0307507_10002997_pt1 | contig 33836 bp, 5 predicted proteins | sample 7_EM_MG_FD_207223 | JGI IMG/M metagenome (GOLD analysis project Ga0307507, IMG submission 207223) | Populus trichocarpa ectomycorrhiza microbial communities from riparian zone in the Pacific Northwest, United States - 7_EM | ecosystem: Host-associated > Plants > Roots > Unclassified | place...
TCGAAAGCAGAGGATCGTAAGGATCGCGGTGCCTAAGTAGGGGGCTGATGAGTCATCATAAGGATGACTAATCAGAGACACGAACGACGACACGTAACCACGTAACTTCTGTCCATATATTCCGACAATTAATGTATTGCTAAAATATACTAGGACCATTCTTTACGCTAAATAGCATTACTAGGTATTTAAAGAGTCTCCATTATATACAAAAAGCTATATACTTCTTATCTCCTTTATATATACGGATTTTATTAAAGGCGGTAACTATATTAAGCTTTATAAAGTACCGTACCTTTACTAAATATTTAAGCGTCTCTTAAATTAAAGGAATTAGATATTGGTTTTAAATTATAATTACATTTAAAGCTTAATAATTAATATAGAATCTTAAGCCTCCTCCTAGCTTTTTAATAAATAGTATAGGTAAGTGTAACGGGACTAGCCTAGTTACAGTAGGAATGTCTCAGTAAAACACTCAATAGATAGAACTTGAAGCTTTGACCGAATTCTGCCGAATTCTGCCAGCTTAATTGACTTCTGCCAAGTTCTGCCAGATCAATCGAATACTACCAAAGTCCGTCCGCGTGCGTATGTGCGCACGCATCGACCAAGACCCCTAAACTATATAATTGCAAGATTCTCTTATTATTCCTTTCTCTTCTTTACGCAACGTCTTGTCCCTAGCAAGAGCTATATACCCTTAGATTTAGATAGAATTTATATTATTCCTTTAAATCTTTCCTGAAGCCTCTTCGCGTCCTTATATTACGTTGCATTTAAAACAACTACTATTAAAATAGCAAACGACCTTAAATCCTACGCGTTAACTACGAGTATTATAACCCTAGTTAAGGAATAGTTAACTACAATGCAAGAAGCCTTTATAGAGGCTTTGGTTTAGTAGTGGGCTGCACTAAAAGCCCAGTATTAGCGATTAATAGAAATACTCCGTAAAGAACTCCGCAACGTTAATATACTTATAATAGAGACCCCAATAGTAACACCTATAAACAAAATTGAGATAACTATATATAAACCTAGCCTATTAAATACAAACCCTAAACTAGTAATGGTAGCTTAACCTATACCTATAACAAACCTAGTACCTACTATAAAATTAGAAAAGCTTCCTAACCCTCTAATATTTAATAGAAATTAAAATAATCTGCGTCCCTTTATAACTAAGCTTCGCCTTAAACTCTTAACGAACTATAACTGATACCCTACTAAAGCTAGCAAGATTAGCTATGGGATGTCTTAATTAAGCAAAGACGCTATACAAACTATAGACCTATTCTTTTATAATAGCACCTTCGTTAATTTTAAAATTTTTATCTCTTTATTAGAACGAATGTATAATAACACCAGCCGCAAATATACCGCTGTTACTAAACTTAAAAACCTATAATAACGGAATCGAGACTTTATTAGCTTCTTTTTAGAATTTTTAGGCCTTATTGGCAAACTAGATTGGAATGAAGCCGCTAAAGTTACTGCTCTTTAATAAGCTATTTTGGATAAAATTAGAGTATAGTTAGTAGGTAGGGAACTACTAAAGGACCTACCTAAATTTGCTATAATGTGTTAACGAATTAATAAGGACCTTTAATATAATAAATAAACTTGTTCTCTAAAGTTAACTATACCTTGCGTTTAAGACTTTACGAAACCAATATATACCCTAAAGCGCGACTCTTCTCCAAAACCTATGCACGACCTTATGGACCTCGACGCCACTTGATCCTATATACCCTTAGAAACCAATAAACGAAAGACTTAAGCCACAAATGGAGAATGCTTTAGATATGGCAGAAAAGGATATATCTAAAGGAATTGCCGAACTTACCCTTTTAAAAAAGTCCGCTATAGTTCCTTCTAGTCTTTAAATCGCACCTACTTCTTAAATTGCACTTGTTCTTTAAGCTATACTCGCTTTTTAACTTGTACTTATTCTATAAATTATACTTAGTCGTTATAAAGCATCTTATGCTTGGCTAACTTGGAAAATAAATTGTCCTAGAGCCAAGTCGCGCCTTAGGACAAGAAGTGGAAGAGCATAAGTGTCTAGGCTCTTTTAGCGCTAATATATAATATAACTCCCTTAATATACTTAGTGAAATTTAAATACTTAGAAAATGGAAGGAGGTATAAATCCTTATAGATAGCGGAGCCACTAATATAGGCTTTATTAATATAAACTACGCGAAAACCTAATGCCTAAATTTAAAGAAACTTAATAAGCCCTAAGGCCTATAAGGCTTTGATGGCAAACCCTTAATATATAGCAAATTAACGCACTACGCTCTTATAAAAATGCGGATAGGCGAATACCTTAAATACATTTCCCTATTTATAACACCCCTGAAGCAATATAAGATAATACTTAGACATGGATAGCTAAAACGGCACAACCCTTTGATTAGCTGGGTTAAAGAAATACTAAAATTCCGCACAACCTATTGCCGAAATTATTGTTTAAAACACCACCTGCCCTATAAATATATATAAGACTATTCGAATTTAATATAATATAAATTGCCCTTACTATGAACCTTAAACCAATATGACAAAACTACGACTGCTAATTATAGTAAAGAATGCGAAGATGATATATTAAAACCCCTTGAAATTTATATAATATAAGCCGCACCTTTTGTTTTGTTAGCAAGAAAACGAGACTACGAAATCTTCGCTATAATAATAGAAGATATTAAGAAGGCGCTAGAACTAAAGCAGTATATTAACCCTTAACCTCTTATACCTAAGGAGTACTACGATCTAATTAACGAGTTTAAAATATAATTTGCAGACCAGCTGCCCCCGCATTAGGATAAATACGATTTTAAGATAGAACTTGAACCTAGTATAACACCAAAGTTCGGTCCACTATATGGTATGTTATAAGAAGAACTGCTTATAATATAATAATACCTTGACAAGCATCTAGAAAAAGGATTTATTTGCCCTAGTTAATCTCTATTTACCTTACCTATATTATTTGTTAAAAAGCTAGGAGGAGGCTTAAGATTCTATATTAATTACTGAGCCCTAAATATAATTATGATTTGAAACTAATATCCAATTCCCTTAATCTAAGAGACGCTTGACCGCCTAGTAAAGGCATAATATTTTATAAAGCTTAATATAGTCGCTGCCTTTAATTAAATTCGCACCTAAGAAGGAGATAAGAAGTATACAGCCTTTTGTATATAATAGGGACTCTTTAAATACCTAGTAATACTGTTTGGTGTAAAGAACGGTTCCAGTATATTTTAGTAATACGTTAATAATACGCTCCGTGAATTCCTTAATGTATTTGTTACTGTATATATTAATAATATCCTAATCTACTTGTCTTCGCTTTCTAAGCATTGAAAACATATCTAAATGGTCCTTAAACATTTGCGAGATACGGGTTTATAATGCGATATTAAGAAATGCAAGTTCTACGCGTCTGAAGTTATATACCTAGGCCTAATTATATCCTATAACGGAATTAAAATGGACCCTAAAAAGGTCGCTGTGATTATAAACTAGGGAAGCCCTAGTAACGTATAAGACATTTAAGGATTCCTAGGATTTATAAATTTCTACCGCTAATTTATTAACTAGTTCTTAAAAATTACCTAACTATTGGTAAACCTAATAAGAAAGAACGTGAAATTTGAATAGACTGCTAGATATAAATAAGCTTTTAATAACTTAAAATAATGCTTTATAACCGCTCTAATTCTTGCCCACTTTAACCCTGACCTTAAATATATTATTGAAACAGACTTGTCTGATTATGCCCTAGGGGGAGTGTTATCGCAATATAATAAGGACGGTGAGCTACGTCTAGTAGCCTTTCTCTTTTAAAAGCTCGCCCCTGCTGAATCGAACTATGAGATATATAATAAGGAACTACTTATAATTGTTAGATGCTTTAAACAATGGCGTCTAGAACTTAAAGGATCATTGTTTCTAATATATATATTAATGGACTATAAAAACCTGCAGTACTTTATAACTATGAAGCAGTTAACGCAGCGCTAAATTCATTAGGCTGAATACCTCTTACGATTTAACTTTAAGATTACGTACTAACTGGGCAAACTTAATTAGAAGCCTAATACATTGATATAACGATTATAAGATTTACCTGCGAATGTCTTAGATAAACGGATTATAAATTGATTATGGATCTTATTGCCCCCTAAACGCTTTAAGAAACTACGTCCTATATTCCTAGATACGGAACTTAATAGAAACGAATTAGAAATTAATAAATGGGAAATAGAAATTGATAAGCTAATAGAATACGAATACAAGAATGATATATGGATAGTAGATATAATAAAAGCGATTTGAACAGGAAAACGATAGTATAAAGATATTACACTCGCCAAATGCGAAATTCGTAACGATCAACTATACTATTAATAGAAGATGGTAGTTCCGAATTCCGAACCCTTATAATTTAAGATACTCGAATTTGTATATAATTCCCCTATAGTAGGACATCCTAGCTATACGAAGACTTATAAGATTATTTAATAAGCATACTACTAGCCTACGATATATAACTATATACAAAAATACGTTTAAGCCTGCAAAACGTGCGTGCGTGGGAAGACCTCTTATATAAAGAAGCAAGGAGTACTTTGACCGTTGCTAATTCTAATATAAAGATAGCGAGATATCTTGATTAACTTTGTAGTCGACTTGCCTAACAGTAACGGGTTTATAAATGTTATGGTAGTTATTAACTATCTTATAAAAATATAATATATAATTCCTATAGACTTAATTAATGTGATATTAGTAGCCAAATATTTTGTTAAGCACGTCTTTAAGCTATACGGACTTCCTAATTTGATAATATCTAACTATAGAAGCTAGTTTGTTTTAGACTTCTAGTAAGCTCTATATAAACGATTAAGCATTTGAATATAACTCTTAACTACATTTTATCTGGAGATAGATGGTTAAACCGAAATTGTGAACGCGATTATAGAACAATACCTATAAATGTACTGCTCCTACCTGCAAGATAACTGGGAAAAATGGCTGCCTTTGGCTAAGTTTACTGCGAATAATATAATAAATGTATTAATAGGCATGACGCTGTTCTATACAACCTATGGACAAGACCCCTAACTTGGATTTAAACCATAACCTAAAATTAACACAATAGGACCTATAATTAAACGGATTTAGTTAATTAATGCGCACAACTTCGCTGATCAAATAAAGCAGTTAATAGAACTATTACGAAGTGAATTAATGTACGCTTAAATGGTATAGGAATAGCATGCGAACAAAAAACGAGCCCCCATATAGGACTTTAAGGAAGGTGATATGGTTTACCTAAATACATAAAACCTAAAGACTTAACGGCCCTTGAAGAAACTTAATTAGAAGTTTACGGGCCTATACCAAATTAAGAAGAAATTAAGCCTATATGCTTATAAGCTTAAACTGCCAACTAAGATGAAAATATATCTAACGTTTTATATAAGCTTGCTGTAACCCTTAAAAGACAAACCTATAACTTATAAAGTGCTGCCGCTACCTCCCATAATTATTAACAATGGTAATAGTTCTTACTTTATTAACTTAATTAATAATATGCGATGGAAAATATAATCTAAACAATTTAAACTTCTTGTTAAGTGAAAAGGATATAAAACACGAACCTAGGAGCTCTATAAGCAAGTTAAAACCAATGCGCCTTCCCTAGTAAAAGAATTCCATAAGGACTATCCTTTACGGCCTACTCTAGCTAGATGGACATAATATAAAGGCAAATAACTGCTACCTAACACGAATACACGAAACATAATAGTAGGAAACTTGAAATTAAAAAGAGCTTAAAGAATACTATAATGCTTATAATATGGTCACATAACGCGTAAGATGTTAAGGAACTTTAACCAGCGGTTAAAGTTATCTAATTGGTTAAATTTGCCTTGCTAAGACCTACTATAAAGATATTAGTTTGGCTTACCGCCTTTACCAAACTAATAGCGATTTTCTATCCCGGGGATAGAAAATCCTAATTGGTTTGTTTAATAATTAGAACTAGCAAAACTCTACACCGCCACCTAATGTAAAATATAATATGATAAAATTGTATTATTTTGAACCTTTGGCTAAAGGGGGGGTACTATAACGGGACTAGCCTAGTTACAGTAGGAATGTCTTAATAAAACACTTAATAGATAGAACTTGAAGCTTTAACCGAATTCTACCAAATTCTACTAGCTTAATTAACTTCTGCCAAGTTCTGCTAGATTAATCGAATACTACTAAAGTCCGTCCGCGTGCGTATGTGCGCACGCATTGACCAAGACCCCTAAACTGTTTAATTGTAAGATTCTCTGGTTATTCCTTTCTTTTCTTTACGCAACGTCTTGTCCCCAGCAAGAGCTATATACCCTTAGATTTAGATAGAATTTATATTATTCCTTTGAATCTTTCCCAAAGCCTCTTTACGCCCTTATAGTAAGGTAAATAAAGATTAACTAGGGCGAATAAATCCTTTTTCTAGATACTTATTAAGGTATTATTACATTATAAGCAGTTCTTCTTATAATATACTATATAGCGGACCAAACTTTGGTGTTATGCTAGGCTTAAGTTCTATCTTAAAATTATATTTCTCTTAGTGTGGGGCTAGTTGGTCTATAAATTGTTTTTTAAACTCATTAATTAGGTTATAGTACTCTTTAGGCATAAGAGGTTAAGGATTAGGATATTATTTTGGTTCTAGTGCTTTCTTAATATCTTCTATAGTTATAGTAAAGATTTTATAATCTTGTCTTTTTGCTAATAAGATAAAAGGCGCGGCCTATATTATATAAATTTTAAGAGGTTTTAACGTAACATCTTCGCATTCTTTACTATAATTAGCAGTTATAGATTTATTATATTGGCTTAAAGTTTATAGTAGAGGTAATTTATATTATATTAAATTTAAATAGTTATATGCATATTTATAGGGCAAGTGGTTTTTTAAGTAATAACTTTGGCAGTAGGTTATATAGAACTTTAGTATTTCTTTAACCCAGCTAATTAAAGGGTTATATTGTTTTAGCAATCTATATCTAAGTATTATCTTATAGTGCTTTAAGGGTGTTATAAATAGGGAAATATATTTAAGGTGTTTACCTATTTATAATTTTACAAAAGCGTAGTGCGTTAGTTCGCTATATATTAAGGGTTTGCCATTAAAGCCTTATAAACCTTAGGGCTTATTAAGTTTCTTTAAATTTAGGTGTTAAGTTTTTGTATAGTTTGTATTAATAAAGCCTATACTAGTGGCTCCACTGTTTATAAGGATTTATACTTCCTTCTATTTTCTAAGTATTTAAATTTTACCAAGTATATTAAGGGAATTATATTATGTATTAGCGCTAGAAGAGCTTAGACACTTATACTCTTCTACTTTTTATCTTAAGGCGCGACTTAACCTTAGGATAATTTATTTTCCAAGTTAACTAAAGGCAAGGTGCTTTATAGCGTTTAAGTATAATTTATAGGGCGGGTATGATTTAAGGGATGAGTATAACTTAAGGAATAGGTACAATTTAAGGATTGGGTACGGCTTAAGGAGTAGAAAGAACTATAGCAGACCTTTTTAAAGGGATGAGTTTAGTAGTGCTTTTAAATATGTCCTTTTTAACTATATCCAAAACATTCTCCATTTATAGCTTGTGTTTTTTATTTATTAGTTCCTAAGGGTGTATAGGATTAAGCGGCATTAAGGTCCATAGGGTTGTATATAGGGCTTTTAGGTCTTAAAAAAGAATTATGTTTTAGGGCATATACTAGGTTTATAGAGTTTTAAATATAAGGTATAGTTGGCTTTAGAGAATAAGTCTATTTATTATATTAAAGGTCCTTATTAATTCATTAATATATTATAGCAAATTTGGACAGGTTTTTTAGTAGTTCCCTACCTACTAACTAGGCTTTAATTTTATCTAAGATAGCTTATTAAAGGGTAGCAACTCTAGCGGCTTTATTCTAATCTAGTTTGCTAATAAGGCCTAAAAATTCCGGAAAGAAGCTGGTAAAGTCTTGGTTCCGTTATTATAGGTTTTTAAGTTTAGTAATAGCTGTATATTTACAGCTAGCGTTATTATATATTTATTCTAGCAGAGAGATAAAGGTTTTAAAATTAATAAAAGTGCTATTACAGAAGAATAGATCTATAGTTTATATAGTATCCTTACTTAAATAAGATATTCTATAGCTAACCTTACTAGCCTTAGTAGGGTATTAATTATAGTTTATTAAGAGTTTAAGATGGAGCTTGGTTATAAAGGCATGTAGGTTATTTTAGTTTTTATTAAACATTAGAGGATTAGGGAGCTTTTTAGATTTTATAGTAGGTACTAGGTTCGCTACAGGTATAGGTTAAGCTACTATTACTAATTTAGTGTTCGCATTTAATGGGTCAGGTTTAAGTACCATTATTTTAATCTTATTTATAGGTGTTGCTATTAGGGTCTATAACGTAAATGCCTTAATATTGCGGAGTTCTTTATAGAGTGCTTTTATTAATCGCTAGTACTAGGCTTCTAGTGTAGCCTACTACTAAGCTAATGCATCTATAAAGGACTGTTATATTATAGTTAACTGTTCCCTAACTAGGGTTATAATACTTATAGTTATTAAAAGGGATTTGGGTTTGTTTGCTATTTTAATAGTAGTTATTTTAACGTATTATAATATAAGGGTATAAAGAGGCTTTAGGAAAGATTTAAAGGAATAATATAAATTCTATCTAAATCTAAGGGTATATAGCTCTTGCTAAGTATAAGATGTTATATAAAGAAGAGAAAGGGACATAGGAAACTAATAACTAAATATTTAAGGTCTTGGCAGTAGATATATAGGCATAAGCCTACGTAGATTTTAATAGGTTTTAACTAAATTCCATTACATTAGTAGAATTTAGTGGAATTTAATTAAGTGGGCGGAATTTAGCGGAATTTGATTGACTTTGGTAGAATTTGGCAGAATTTGATTAAAGCGTCGGAATTTATCTGTTAAGTGTTTTACTAAGACATTCCTACTATAACTGGGCTAGTCCTATTACAAGTAGCTGGCCACCTAGGCTATAGAAAAACCCTAAAACTACTCTAATGGGAGTACTACTGGCTAAATATATATAATATAATATAAAGGTATATCTCTAGCCACTATACCTACTAATAAGCTAAAGCTTTATATAAGACGTATAACGGCTTTTTAAAGCTACTACCTGTTCCAGACCGAAGATAGAAGAATATCTTAATTAACTTTATTGTTAATCTCCCTATAAGTAAAGGCTGCGCGAATATTATAATAGTTATAGATTAACTATTTAAGATAAGACACTTAATCGCCTGCCCTAATATATTAATATCTACTATTACCTAACTGTTCCTAAATTATATATAGAAACTCTACAAACTCCCTAAAACGATTATCTCTAGTAGAGGCAGTTAGTTTATTTTAGCGTTTTAGAAAGAACTAACTACCTAACTTTATATTAAAGCACTATTATCTATAGCATATTACCTAGAAATAGATAGTTAAATAGAATGTGAAAATGCTATAATAGAATAGTATATTTAGATATACACGTCGTATTTATAGAATAACTGGATAGACTAGCTTATATTTACTAAGTTTACTATAAATAACTCCGTCTTGGAAACTATAGAGGTCTCCCCATTTCTAGCTAATTATAGTTAGCACCTATAAATGGGCTTTAAACCCTTTAGTAATGTTTCTTACCTAGCTCTTACGTCCTTAATGTTTTTAGGTTCTTACCAGTTTACAATTACTTTAATCTTCTTTAGGTCTATTTATATACTATTTATAGAAATAATAAATCTAAGATATAGGACTTTTATTTTATAGAATTTATATTTATCTATATCTAATTATAAGCTAGCTCTATATAGGGCTTTTAAGATAAGGTTAACGTGTTTCTTATATTTAGTTACGTTATTACTATATACTAGGATGTTGTTAATATAAGCAGTACAGAAAACGTCTAGATAAGGTTATAGGGTATTATTTATAAAGTGTTAGAATAAACTTAGGCCATTTATAAGGCTAAATAGCATTATTAAGTATTTAAATAGTCCGTATTTAGTACGGAATATAGTAAGCTATTTATCTCCTTTTATAATATAGAGGCGGTTAAATACATAGATAAGGTTAAGTTTTATATAGTAACGAGCCTTACTTAATTAGTTTAGTGTCTCTTAAATTAATAGGAGCGGGTATTAATTCTTAATGGTAATAGCGTTAAGAGCTTAGTAGTCTATACAGAAGTGTAAACCGCTACTAGGTTTCTTAATAAAGATTATAAGTATAGCTAAAGGCAAAGAGCTTGCTCTAATAAATCCTTTACTTAGGTGTTTGTCTAGGTACTTCTATAGCACTTAGAGTTTGTTTTAAGATATTCCATATAGGGGTCTAAATCTTAGCTGTTTTTCTTCTTTAAGTATAATCTTATAGTTATATAGTTAGTGCTCTACTAATTTATTAGCTTCCTTTTATAAGAATACCTCTAGGTACTTATAGTAGTATATTGGTACTTTTATAGCAGAGTTAGTGTACTTCTTTAGTGCTAGGGCCTTTTTAATATTAGCTATTATAACGGCAAAGATTGTATATTTAGGTTTTTTAGCAAGTTGTACTAATAAGGTAGCTCTAATTATGTGGATATCTAGGGTATTAAGCGGGCTTAGATTATTCTTAGTTTCTTACATGGTTTTAGGTTTAGTATTAGGTATAAAGTTAGTATTAGATTTGGGTTTAAGTTCTTTAAGTATCCTTTTTATAGTAGAATACTAGTTCTTCTAGTACTTTTATATATTAAGCTTAAGCTTCTACTTAGTTTGGGGTATAGCAGTTAGAGTTAGTTTATATAGTTATATATTATTTTTAGGTTCTTAATAAAAGTTAATAGAAGTCTTACGTTAGTGGAATTTAATAGAATTTTTGGGTTAGTAGAATTGGGTAGACTTTTTAGGTATAAGGTGGATATTAGTAGAAATTTTAGACTAGTAGATTCTAGTGGATTTTTTAGATTTTGGTTTAGGGCTTAAGTAGTAAGTTATAAAGCACTTCTACTTATAATGGGAGGCGATAAATAGAAGCTTAAGGTTATTCTAATTAATGGTTACCTTATATAGCTTTATCTAGGGTTATTTAAGAATTATTAGGTAACCTTGGGTAGTTATAAAGAGCTTAATTAATTCTTTATAGTTTAGGTATTAGAGTCTTAGGACCGCTATATAAGTAATACGGCCTAAGATAATACGTTTGCTATTAAATCTAAATACGTTAATATGCCGGTTAAGGGGTATTAGGGTAAACTTATTATCTTATATAAAGGTCTTATTAATAAATCCTATACCGCTAGCTCCTGTGTTAATTAGGACTTAAATATTAGCCTATTAACTTTTCTACCAAAGACGGCAGTTAATAGTTATACTATAATCTTAAGAGTTAGGGTTTATAATATCTAATATATTTAATAAGATCCTATAATATAGCTGTCCTAGAGAGTAACTTAACTCTAAAATATGTCTTTTGGTAGTAAGCAGAAAGGGGTTCCTCTAGAATATTAGTTATAACTTTATCCTTATAAGTGGTGCTTACTAAATATGGGGCTAAAACTAGGTAAAGATCGGGGATAAGTTATTCCTTTATAATTTCTTTTGGTATATATATAGCCTCTTAGTGCTTATACTACTTTAAGTCTAGATCCTTATCCTATGCTTCTTAGATCTTTTATAACCATATACTCTCTAATATCTTATAGGTCTTTTCTTCTCTTATTGCTATAATTTTAGAATAATTATACCTAATTAATCCATCTTTATCTTTGTGTAGCATTGCCCCTAATAGCCTTTCTTTATTTTGCAATTGTACCCTCCTACTAAGTATATCTACTCTTATATTTTTAGTTCCCTTAGTATACTAAATTTTAAAGTAATATTCTATAAGTATCTCTGCCTATCTAACCCTATCTTTAGTTTAGTTCCTTTATTATTAAAAATCCTATTAGGTTCTTATAGTCCGTTTTAACTATAAATAGTTTCTCTATACCTTATAAGAATACTCTCCACTTTTTAAATACTGTAACTATACCTAATAACTTCTTATTATAGATGTTATAGTTTAGTTCTACTAGTGTTACCTTCTAACTATAGTACGCTACTAGATACCATCTATTCTAATATCTCTAGTAAGTATACTTCTAGTACAAAGTATAATATATCTATTTCTATAACTGTATCTAGTTATAGTTAATAGATCTTAAGGATTAGATCCTAGGTAAATAACTCCTTAAGTTCCTAAAACAGCTTCTTTTACTTACTTCCCTATATCTATAGTTCTTCCTTTTTTATAAGTCTTATAAACAGTTTAATGTTTTTTAACCACTATATAATAAACCTCTTATAGTAGTTGCAAAACCCTAAGAATAATCTTAACTATATGATATTCTTTAGTTTTTACTAACTTACTATAGCTTCTACTTTCTTTAGGTCTATGTTGATCCTTCCTAGCTTAATAATAAATCCAACAAAATTAGTCTTTTTTGTAAAGAACTCGCATTTCTTAATTACCACTGGCATTTTTTCTTCTTATAGTTTCTTTAAGACCCACTTAATATATTCCTTATATTCTTGCTTACTTATTAAGTAGATAATAATATTATTAAGGTATACTATAACAAATTCATTAAGGTATTCTCCTAATATACTGTTAATTTATTTTTAAAACATTACTAGTGTATTTATAAGTCTAAACTATATAACTAATAGCTTATATGGTCCTTTCTTTAACCTAAAGGCTGCCTTCTATTTATTGCCTTCCTTAATTCTAATCTAATAGTATACCTACCTTAGATCTATCTTTATAAAGATTTGCGCATTACCTATCCTATTTTAGATCTCGCTAATTAAGGGTAAAGGATATCTATCCTTTCTTATAATGCTGTTTAACTATCTATAGTTAATATATATCCTAAGTTTTCTATTTTTCTTTAGTATAACTAGTACTAGATAACCCGCTGATAACTATAATAGTCTAATATATCCCTTTTATAAGTTTTCCTAAATAAACTTTTTAAGCGCTACTAACTTAATTCCTGTAAGCTTATAGATTAAAAAGAACCTTAGACTTATTCCTAGTTCTAACTCTATCTTATAGTCCTATACTATATACTCTAATAGCCTTTTACTTTCTAGGCTCTATAACTTTTTTCCGTACTTATAGTATCTCTTTAGTATATAATTTAAGCCTCGCTTAGTCTCCTTATATATTACTCTAACTTAGTACTATACTATCTTAGTTTGTTATTATATCTTATATTATTATATATCTCTAATATTAACCTAACCTATAACTTAATTAATCTTTAGATTGTATTCCTATAACTAAGATATTCCTAGTATTACCTTATCTTTTCCTAATAGTAGGATATTAAAAGACATCTTAACCCGTCTTTCTTTAATAGTTAACTAAATAGGTCCTATTTCTAAATTAATAATACCCCCTCTATAGGCCATTAGATCTCCTAAAATTGTTATTAATAGGTATAAGTATTCTTTCTGCCTATATGGTAACCCTATCCTTTTAACTACTACTAGTAATATATAGTTCCTTATTGCTCTACTATCCACTAATACTTTAAACTTTTAAACTTAGGTACTGACCTATAATTCCTTTAAGGGTCTAAGGGTCTACTACTGGCTCCCTCTAGTTTTATAGGCCTCTGATTTTCCTAACTATTAACTATTAGATCTTAACTGTACTTAGTCCCTTTACAGCCAATACTTAGTTCGCTTTTTATCCTTAATATACTATAGGTAAGTATTCTCTAGGCACTTCTACTACTATTATCCCTCTAGGTATTCTTCTATAAAGAATCTTTCTAGTTAAAATATTAAGTTCCCTAGTTCTTAAACTTCTACTAAGTACTAACTATATATATACCTAGCATTTCTATACCGCTTTTTGGCCATTATTCAATATATTCTTATTAGATACTTGTAATATTTATCCTTAGGTGTCCTATATATATTATATATATTATCCATATATGCGATCTATACCAATATATAATACGCTGGGTGCTTTAGGTTAACTCTAGGCTTATCTTTATCCTTAAGTTTAAACCTCTTCCGTATTCATCTAAATATTACTATATTGCTTACTGGTACTAATACCTATATTATTTCTCTCTAGTCTACGGCCTATTCCTTTAAACTCTTTAACATTATAATTGATGTTTTTTTAATATAGCTTATTTGTCTTTCTAATATAGCTTATTTGTCTTTCTAATATAGCTTATTTGTCTTTCTAATATAGCTTAATCTAGTATAACTTTCTTATCTAGCCATATATAGAAAGCTTCCCACTTATTATTTCTACGCTGTTAGTACCGCTTTCAGTATAGCTTTATAAGTGTATATAATCTATCTATAAGGAAGTATCTCTTTATTGCTATATTATTGTAACCTTTTATATATCGTTCTATAAACCTAGTTAAAATTCTTAAATCCTTTTCTTATTCTAGGTTGTTTAGCTACTTAGCCCTTAGTATACCTACCTTTAGCCTATTAGTAACCTTTTATATAAGTACTGTCTCTTATATATCCTAGCATAGCTAATCTTTAATCTAGCTTCTATTCTTACTATATAAGAATTTATTGTCTAAACTTCTCTATACTTTTAGTTCTGTTGCGTCTTATAAATAGGTTTTTAATATTATTAAACTTCTTAACCATTATATTAACCATTTAACCTTTAGGCTAAATACTATATTTACCTAGGATTACTATAGACCTTATTCGTTTATTAAAATCTTGGCTCCCTAGGAATTATTATCCTATACTTATTTATTTGTCTTTATTACAGGACACCTCTATAATACCTTATATATATCTACCTGTTTCTACTAACGCAGCAAAAAGAGATCAACCTCGAGATAGCAATCTACGGCAATTTGGCCGCAATCTGCCGCATTTTGCTATATTCTGCCAAGTCCACTAAACTTTACTAAGTTCTGCTAGGATTGCTACTTAAATCCTATTCTACTCTATATATATATTAACTAAGCAACCAAACTAATAATATATACCCTTTCCTCCCGTTTTCTTACCTTCTCTCCTTACGCAATGTCTTAACTTTATTATATAGTTTATATATATAGCTTAATAATATCTACTTCGCTATATATTATTACCGCTTATACTTACTCCGTAACACTACGTTATATTAACCTTATATACCACCCTCTAAAATATAAAATAACCCTAAGGCCTCTATAATAGCCGCTGGTATTATATCCGCACTTTAAAAACAATTGGTAGAGATACAGAAGTTCTTTATAGACGCCCTTGTATAGAACTAAGCCACTTTAACTTAATAATAAGCCAAATAAGAAGCATAACACCTATAAATAATTAAGGACCTCTAAGAAGAAGTCCGCACCCTTAAGATGCCTATACTAAAGCCCTAAGACTAAACGCCTTCTCTAGAGATAAACACGTGGAATAAGAGTCCCAAACCTATAGTAACTATTTACCCCAAACTAACTACCGCACTATAATAATCTAAATAACTATTAGACCCTCTAATATTTACTAGTAAATAATAAGAACTCCAATTATTTTTAAGCCAGCTTAAAAATAAGCTAATTAGTAATACTAACTACTACCTAACTAAAGCTAATCAACTCTACTACACCCTAAGTTAACTAAGAGGAGATATAGCTAACTTTATTAAACCCCTTTAACCAAACTTAGTATAAAGTCTAGTTGTACTTCTTAAAGCCATATATAGTAACCTAAACCACTAAGCTACTACTTAGAGGAAGATAAACTATATAAATTAAAAAACAGAAAGCTTCCTAGTATACTTCTTTAAATTTAACCGTTACGTAAAGGAAATAGGCTAGAATAACTCCACACTAGTTAATAGCCTTATTAAGTCCTTAAGCCCTAAACTAAAAACCTCCCTAATAGGTATAGACCTACTAGGAGCCCTTAACGCCTATATAAATATTATTAATAAATAGTATAATAATATACTACGCCTAACACTAAAGTCCACTCCTTAATATAATATAATAGCTCTATAAACGTCTACTAAGTTATTATCTTAGCCTAAGCACCCTAATGCTATAGACATTAATATAGGGACCCTAGGATACGCTCTACTAGGATCCCCTAAATAAGAATAATATATTAAGCTAGGCCTTTACTTTAAATATGGAAGTAGGGATTATATTTTAAGATACTACTCCGTCCCTATACCCTAATACGACCTATAAATAGCTAATACTAATAACCGCTTACTGTATTAATCCTCTTGTCCTTCCCTAATAGTAGGATATTAAAAGATATCTAACATTTCTTTCTTTAATAGTTAACTAAATAGGTCCTATTGTCGGAATGTTAGTTATATGACGTGGTCACGAGACCATGAAGTGAGACTAGCTAATCTGACCTTGGAGCAAACCCCTATTTCTAGACATTAATAACTACCAACTTTAACACCGCATACGTATCGCAATACAGTAATATTTGTGCACGTTAATAAAGCGAGTATACTAACACTGATTAGTAGACGTATAGATTAGGAAATACGCAATAGCTAGCGCTTGAGAAGTAGTACTGGAAACAGTTTACAATCGCCTAGTTCTTGTCTGTTTTATTAAAGGAGAAGACTATAACTTCTACTTACGCTTAAGAGAATTTGTACTAGCTTTACAGCTAATATAATAGATTGCTGAGAGAATAGTAGCCTTGCTAAGAACCATTCTACAGGCCCTATAGCTGTAGAAACGTATACACAACCCTTAACCTTAACCTCAACCTTAACCTTAATCTTAACCTTAACCTCAACCTCAACCTTGACCTTAATCTTGACCTCAACCTTAACCCCAACCTCTGTTTAAGCCTTAACCCTTAAACTCTTAGACTAAGGACACTTTATAGGCCCCAAGGCTGTGAAGAACACTTAAACCTTAAACTTAAACCTACAGACCTCCTTTCTAAAAATAGATCCCAAATAGGCTAAGAAGATCTTAAAGCACAGGGATGGGATCAACATAGTAAATACCACAAAAGATGAATTAGGAGAATATGTAGAAATAAAGGTCTATGTACACACATAGGAGAACTTTACAGACTACACATTATGGACAGTATTTAAGGAGGAATTTAAAGGCTTCACCACTAAGGATTTTAGACGCATGCGAATCAACATAAGAGCAAAATTACATACTCATCTACTTAGGAGAGGAGTATATGTGGGAAGGCACAATAATAGATATTTAATCTTAGAAGCACTATTCGACCTCCTCTAAGAGGAAGAACCTTATAAATGGACAGATAAGGAAATTACAGGAGCTCTCAAGGAAGTTAGCCCTATAATTATAGTAGCATTACAAGAACAACTTAACTCTATATAAACAGCTCTAACATTAAATTAAGCTATACCCCCGTTAGCTATAGCCTCTTTAGTTCCTACAACCCCCTCTTACAGCCTACTACCTTCCCATATAGTGCCAACGCCTATAAACTATTAACTACCTACACTACCTCTAACGCCTGTAATTCAGCCTATAGCTATAGCTACAACACCTAGAACGCAAATACCTACCCCTATAACACCCCAACTAGCTATTACATCTATACCCTAGTAAACTGCACCAACCGCCACCTAACAGCAAGCTGCACCTACCTCTACCCAAGATCAACTACTTACCCTCCTTACTTAACTCCTATAGACATAGAATTAACAATTATTGCCTGCGGCAACTATATCTACCCTTCCTCTAGTAACCGCTCCTACCCTACCTAGTCCTCCTCCTGCCTAGTATATTTACCCTAGTACTACTAATACCGACCCTGCTATACACCTGCCTATATACAGTAAAGAGGCAGCCACTATTACTAAGATCTATACAGACGGCCAGAAGTATAATAGAGTAAGTAATAGCTTTAACTTTAAGTTAACTATCTTCTATAATATCTGTAAGAGAGCTAGTCTACCTCCTAAAGGCTATATAACTGCATTCCTAACTATGCTAAAGGGACTTGCTTAGGATTACTACTACAACAGCAGCCTTTTAATTAGATTATTTACTAAGGTATATAACCACATGCGTTACTTCTTTAAAGGACCAGAGTACTATTGGAGAAACCTTATTAAATAAAACGCCACTAACTTCTAAGGAGTTATTAACGAGAACCCTAATAAGCAAATCTATTAGAGTTTCCAACTACTCCTTAATAAACTCCTAAAACATCACTATAGATTACACCTAGAGTTTTGTACAGACCTCTTCCTTATAAATAAGCTAGTTACCGTTTGCTAAGGAGTATTAGCATGCCGTATTGCCATTTCTAACCCTTCTAAAGACCTCTCCTAGTTAATTAGTAAGTTGCAATCTTCTATAGTTATATAGGAGAAGGAATACCCTTCCTAGGCCTTAATAAGACCGTCTTAAGGAGCCTACTTTACGGATCGCACATACCGCCATAATATCCGTAATAACTATAACCAAACCCGCTCCTATAGATAAAACACTGTTAGATCCTTAAAGGCCAAGTGCTATATTTACTAAAAGGAGACCTACTACTTATAGAAACACATAGAGGAGGAGCGGAACCGTTCTAGAGATAAGTATAAAAGACGTTTTAACAATAATAAGGGCCGTAATGGTAACTTTAAAGAACGCTTTAGACAATACACTATCTACTATAAAAGAGACAACAACAATAAGTGCAATAAAACTTTTAAAGCTCTTATACTAGACACAGACGCTAATAAAAATACTAATAACAACAATAGCGAGGAAGAATTAGAAGACCCTAATAGCTACTACCTTATATTATTTAGGACTCTTACTATAGACAAAGCAACCTTTATAAGCGTAGAACTAGCCAATAAGGCTTGCGCTTACTTACTTACTGCAACCTCTATAGAACCTACTATGGAAACTAACCCGTTTAACTACAACACAATAACTGCCGCTTTACGCTATACTTCTATAGTATTTATAGGAATTATAATCAATACTAGTACATTAAAGAAGTCTATAGCCGGTTATAGACAATTCTAGGCACTATAGAACGCGGACCAATTTATAAGACTTAACACCTTAACTAAAGGACAAGTTAACGTGCAGTTTAGTATTAGAATTGCTACCTCTATTAGAACTACGGATATTATCACCCCTATAGGCAAGATATAGTTTTATATTGTCCATACGGATACCCCCTTTTTACTCTATTTAGCGGATATAGACAGACTCTAAATCTACTATAACAACCTTAGAAATGTTGTCATCACTCACACTAAAAAAGTGCCAGTAGTGCGATGGTTTGGCCACTTATTTCTCTTATAGAGCTTATTACTATAGTTATATTTATCTAAATCCTTTAATATAAACCCCTGCTACTTAACAGATGTAGAGCTACGGCGCCTATATTGTTAATTTAGACATCCCTTAGTTAAGAAATTGTAAAAGCTACTCTACTATACTAGCCATAAAACTGACAGAATAGCTATTAAGCAACTAACTAAGTTCTACTACTACTGTTAGAAGTTTAGCAAATTACTAAGCAGATTCTACTTTACCCTATAAGATAACATTAATTTTAACTACAATATTATTGTTAATATTATATATATTAGCGGATTACCCCTCCTATACGTTATTAATAAAGAAACGCGATTCTAAGCCAGCAGATAGCTATACGATATTAGCGCCAAACACATATAGGACGTTCTATAGATATACTAGATTAATACCTACCTAGGGCCACCAGACCTAATTACCCACAACGCTAGAAAGAACTTCGTTAGTAAGGAATTTAAGCAATACGCCACTATTATAGGAATTAGTATAAAGGGAGTACCAGTCAAAGCATATAACTCCATTAAAATGGTAGAGCGCTATTATAGTCCATTACGGCGAGCCTACTAGATTATTATAACTAAAATCCCTAAAATTAATAAGGAGATGGGACTCTAAATAGCGTTTAAAGCAATTAATAATTTAGCTGGCCCTAAAGGACTAGTTCCCACACTTCTGGTCTTTAGAGCCTACCCCCAAATGGTTAAATCTAATACACTATCCCCTATAGTTATATAACGCGCTGCCGCAATTAAAAAGGCTATAGTAGAGATATAGAAGCTATAAGCTAAACAACAGATCATTAACGCGCTAAATATACAAAACGGACCTAATGCTAATGCGATTTATAATTTCCTACTAAATTCGCCTGTTTTGGTCTGGAGAGAAGGAAATACTAGCTAAAGCGGCTATTAGGACGGGCCATTTACCTTACTTACTATTAAGGGTAAAATATATACTATTAAGCTGTCTAGCGGACCTATAGCCTTTTAATTTATAGTTGTAAAACCCTACCTTTAAGTAACTAAATCGCAGGAGTAAATTGTTGGACTAGAATTGCTACCTAAACCTCTATTTAGGTTAGTCCTCCCTAAGACTGTCTTAGAGAGACCTACTAAAGCTTAGCAATAACCCCTAAAATAAGGCAGAGGACGCCCTTATAAATACCCTCTACTTACGGCTATAACTAACATCACTATCTACCTACAGGATAACAGTTAATTTAGTACTTAATTCAGCGCTTTCTAATAAAGGGAGCTTACTAGTCTACTTAAGAAGGGAGTTTTTAAGATTATAAGACTTATAGATATACCACAAGGCGTACAACTCTTTAATTTACGATTTGTTAACAAGATTAAGAATAAAGGAACTAATAAAGCTTTTAAGAAATCCTAACTAATTATACAAGCTTATAATAACTTAAAAAAGGAACTGGTTCTTACCTAATTACCAACCATTTAACAAGTTAGCCAATAACTAATTCTCTATATTGCCGCCATAAAGCTTCCACAGGCACGACTTTACCTCTAAGATATTTCACAGGCCTATATATAATTAACCACTATACTAAATTAAGAGTTCTACGTACAACCTCCGCATAAGCTAATTAAGCAACTTAGGATTAACAAGGCCCTTATTTTAAAGGTTATAAAACCACTTTACGGAGTACTAGAAGCTAGTAACCACTAGTTTAAGATATATTACTTACATTACATCTAACAGTTATACATAGACTAGTCTATATATAACCCCTATCTCCTACAGAGCAACAAACCCTTCGGCATTATAGGCCTATAAATTAATAATACTCTATTCCTAGCAGATAAGACCTTTATAAACGCAGAATAAAACAAGCTATATAAGGCCAAGTTTATAGCTAAGGAATAGGAACAACTTACTGTTAATATACCTATTAAGTTTAATAGCGGAGTTATTTAGCTACTAACTAATAGGAGCATTACGCTTACTTAGGAACAATAATATATAAACCTTAGTACAATTAGCACCAAACTTGCTATAAGTATAGGATTAAGAGAAGCTATAAAAACCTTAACCCCAAAGAACCAGTATATTACTTAACATGCTAGAGGTGCATATATTGCTTTAGTTTGCCAGCCAGAAGCCTTATTTAATTTATCCTTCGCCGCCTAGGTAATTAACCCCAACAAGAAAGACACAAAATAGTTAAATAAGCGCCTAAACTAGCAAATTGAGAACGCTAATAGAGGCCTTAAGTTTATTAAGTTAGATATTAAAACCCTATAGCTACTAGTATTTACGGACGCGTTATTTGCCAATAATAAGGACCTCTCTTTACAGATTGGCTACGTTATTGTACTAGCTAATACTATAAAGAAGGCCAATATTGTCTATTAAAGCTCAGTTAAGTGCAAAAGAGTTACTTAGAGTGTACTAGCTTCTAAACTCTACGGTACGGCCCACGGCTTTAACATTGGCGTTATAATTAAGTCTACAGTAGACAAGATCCTACAAATTAACCTTCTACTTATGCTTTGCACTAACTCTAAGTCCTTATATAACTATCTAGTACGACTTAGAACCACCTAAGAAAAACGCCTAATAATTAATATAATGTGCCTCCGGTAAGCCTATAAACAAAAACAGATTATAAAGGCAAAATGGATTAATAGAGAGGCTAACCCTACTAACGCTATAACGAAGGGAAAACCCTACGCGGCTTTTTAATAGCTTATTAATATAAACCAAATCGACCTATAAGTTATAGGATGGGTTAAACAAACAAACTTAGATTTGGCTTAGCATTATATAACTAATTGTAATAGTGCAGACCCTAAATTTAACCAGCTAATTAGGATTTTCTATCCCCGGGATAGAAAATTGCTATTAGCTTGCTTACCACTAGCGCCTTGGCGGCCCTCGTGATATATTAACCTGCTACTCCTAATAATTCTTCTTCTTCTTCTTAGCTTAGTGTCTTCGCAATATAGCATTCTACAAGCTTTGGTTTAGAGGCATTTATACAAGCCGTAACACTAGTTATATAATTATAGACCTGCAAAAGGAGCATAGAAGCTATTGCGTATTAATTAAATCTCTAACTATTACATATATACTACAAATAGTCTAGAAATAGACTTGGCTTTAGAGTGTAGATTAGCCTTCTTTTTAGAGTTGCTCTAGTATCGGAATGTTAGTTATGTGACGTGGTCACGAGACTATAAAGTAAGACTAGCTAATCTGACCTTAGAGCAAACCCCTATTTCTAGACATTAATAACTACCAACTTTAACACCGCATATGTATCGCAATACAGTGATATTCGTGCATGTTGATAAAGCGAGTATACCGACACCTATTTTAAGATTAATAATACCTCTATAGGCTATTGGATCTCCTAAAATCGTTATTAATAGGTATAGATATTCTTTCTGTCTATATAGTAACCTTATCCTTTTAACTGCTACTAGTAATATATAGTTCCTTATTGCTCTACTATCTACTAACGCTTTAAACTTCTAATCTTGCCAACTAACTTGTAAATTTAGGTGTCGTTCTGTAATCCTCTTAAGGGTTTAAGGCTCTACTACTAGCTCCCTTTAGTCCTATGGGCCTCTACTTTTCCTAACTGTTAACTATTAGATCTTAACTATACTTGGTCCTTCTATAGCTAATACTTAGTTCGTTTCTTATCCTCTATATAATATAGATAAGTATTCTCTAGGCACTCCTACTACTATTATCCATTTAGGCATTCTCTTGTGAGAAATCTTTCTAATTAAAGTATTAAGTTGCCTAGCTCTTAAACTTCCACTAGGTACCAACTATATATATACTTAGTATCTCTATACCGCTTTTCGTCTATTATCTAATATATTCTTATTAGATACTTGCAATATTTATCCTTAGGTGTCCTATATATATTACGCATATTATCTATATATATAATCTACGCCAATGCATAATGCGCTAGGTGCTTTAGGTTAACTCTTAGTTTATCTTCTTCCTTAAGTTTAAACCTCTCCTGTATTAATTTAAACATTGCTATATTATTTACTGGTACCAATACCTATATTATCTCTCTCTAGTCTACAGCCCTGTTCTTCTAGATTCTTTAATATTATAATTAATGCTCCCTTAATATAACTTATCTGTCTTTCTAATATAGCTTAATCCGGTACAGCTTTCTTATCTAACTATATATAGAAGTCTTTCCACTTATTGTTTCCTCTTTACTTATACTATTTGCAGTATAGCTCTATAAGTATATACAATCTGTCTATAAGGAAGTATCTTTTTATTACTACGTTATTGCAACCTTTTACGTATTATTTTATAAACCTAGTTATAATCCCTAAATCCTCTTCTTATTTTAGGTTATTTAACTACTTAGCTCTTAGTATACCTACCTTTAGCCTATTAATAACCTTCTATACTAGTACTCTATCCCTTATACCTTCTAGTATATCTAATCTCTAATCTAGCTTCTGTTCTTACTATGCGAGAATTTATTGCCTAAACTCCTCTATACTTTCCGTTCTGTTACGTCTTATAAATAGGGGTTTAACGTTATTAAACTTTTTAATTGTTATATTGACTTTTTAATCTTTAGGCTAAACACTGCGTTCCCCTAAAATTACTATAGACCTTATTTGTTTTTTAAAATCTTAGCTCCCTAGGAATTGTTATCCTATACTTATTTATTTGTTTTTAAACTAAGCTATTACCCTTTCCTATTGGTTCTCGTCTATTATAGGTCCTTAGGTATATTGTATCTTATCTTAAGAATCTTAAGCGTCTCTTATCTCTTCTTAAGAATCTTAAGCCTGTAGTCTTTTGCCTTTATTAAGTAGTAAGCTGGTACTAGCAGTTATCTACTTACCTAATTATCTTTAAATATTTACTTCTTCTATCTTATAAAGCGATAAATGCCGTATCTAATAGTGTTATAATACCCGTTACTAAACCGCATTCTATAGTGGTCTTAGTCTCTACTTTAATTATATTATTAAGGTTTAAGCGCCCCTAGTTAGCCTCTTTTTCTTTCTTATTACTATTAATTAATAAGTACTCTAACTTTATTATTATTATTACTAATCTTTATCCGTATATTACTATAATATCTTAATCTAGCTTATAGAGTTAATCTTATTCTTTATCTAACTCTTTAGTTCCTTTAAGTTTTTATAACTCTGGCTCCTATAGCCAGTGGCTTATACTATACTTAGCGTCCTTATAAATTTAGTATACGTTATTATAATAAAACGTAAAGTGCTTAATTAAATACTCCTTAGTCCCACGCAATATACTTATATCCGCATTATTATACTCTAATAACTTTATGCCCTTTACTATATAGTTACTCTAACTACCTCTATAGTCTCTAGTGAAATAACCCTATTTTCCGCAATTTATATAAGCTCCTTTTTTAAACCATTCTTTTTATTATAGAGTCCGCCTAAACATCTTCTACTGCTAAAATCCCTAGTTTAGCCTCTACTCCTTAGTTCTATAATTACTTAATCCTTAACCTTTAGGTTTTTATAGTTTCTTACTTTATCACTTAGATTCTTTAGTACTACTTAGGTCTATTAGCTCTAGTCCGCCATTTTATAGTTTATAACTCTATATTTATTATTATATACTCTGCGCCTTATATAACTATAAAACTCTATCTTACCCTTTCTTAGCTTGTTCCCTCTAATAAATCCTATTATTAATCTTTATTAACTAATTAATTAACTCCCTTAGAGTTTTTGCATCTTTTATTAGGATAATTACGTTTTAGACTTTAGCCTTAAGTCCTTATTTATACTATACTATAAGCGCCTTACTATTCCACTTAACCTATATTATAAGTATCTAAAATTATGTTATATACTTAATTGCTAAAGTATATTATACTAGGTTCTAAAGCTTTCTTTCTACTATGGTTATTACTTCTAGATCCCTAAATATCTACGTTAACCTTTTAGAGAATCAATTCTAGTTAGTAAATATATACCATACTTCTTAGTTAGTAGTTATTATTTTATTTGTTTAGATTTTAGTAAGGTAAAGTTTAAACTATTCTAGTGCTCTCCTAGTTAGAAATAATTCTATATACACTACTTAGTCTATAGGTATTGCTAACCTTACTCCCTTTTATATAACCTTAAAGTATATTTATATAATAAATCCTTTAAGCTTTAACCTTTCTCCTAAGAATTGTTTAATTAACGGTAGTTTAACCTTAGCTACTCCAATTCCATTAATTTGGTTTTTAAGTATTTAATTATTATCTATTAATTAATTAACCATTTCCTATAACTAACCAACTATAACTAGCTATAAATTAATATCTCTTATACTAGTGTCTCCTCCTAATCCTAAGGTTATAGCTGCTGTAAATAGTGTTATAACTAGTGCTTTTAGTAGTATATTGTTTAACTTTATTAATACCGTAACTAGGTAGTAAATATATAATAAGGTCTTGTAGGAAATATTACAATAGACTTACTAATAGGCTAGGTATATAGGTAAATAGGAAGTTAATAATATAATATAAATATATAACTAGTGGAGTGGTTGCCTAATAGATTAACTTTAATTATATTCTAAGATTTACTATAAGGAAGAGAACTATCTAGGTAGGGACTATAGTCCTTTAAATACACATCTATACTCCTAAGAAAGTTATTACTCTATTTGCTCTATTATAGACCCTATAGATTATACAGATCCTATAGATTATATTATATAACCTTACCTACTATTCCTCGTTATATGGTTCTACTAGTTCCATTCTAGACTGTGCCCTTATTAACCAACTAGCTTCTTCCAACTCCTCTCCAAGTAGTTATAACATTGTACTTAAAGCGTCCGTAACAGATGGCTTAGGAATATCTTATAGAGGGCTACTAAGTTCTATAAAATAACCTCGCGGAGGTAAAAGAGAAGGCTTATAACCCCTACGGCGGCAAGGTTATTAATCTAGTATAGCTACAAGCTAAAACGGCCCTTCTATTTATCTAGTTTAGGCTATATTATTAATAGCAGCGCGTTAGGCGGCGCAATACCTGTACGGTGGATTTTGAAGCAGCCTATCTATAAGGGGTGCCCTACTATTAGCCTTATAAACTCTTATGGAAGAGAGTTTAAGTAACAGCCTACTATCTGCTCTTGGTTCTACCTCCTAGCGCGTTAAATCTAGTCCTTACTAACCCCCTTTAGCTCCGCCGTTTTAGCGCCAGCGCTCTGCCTAATATACGTCTTCTTTTTTAAGAAGACGCCGATATACTAAAAGGCCTTTACAACCTAATCTCGCTGCGAGTTATACAAGAGGGCCGCCTCGTGGTCCCTCGTACTGCTCTTAATTAGGCGTATATTATACCATGCTAAGCGCCTACTAAAGTCCGGAAATGGCTTAGTACTAAGATCCCAGCGGTATAGGAGATAGAAAGCTAGCCCACTAAGTATATAAATGAGCGGCTTTCTGTTCCGTAGGGCCCCAATAGTCTTAAGGCGGCTATACTAGTTCTGCTTACCTGCGCGCATAGTAAATATTAAGGGCATATAGCATGTGGGGCCTTTACCCTTAAACTTAAAGGTAAATAGATCTAAGATCTTAGCGGAGCGTCTGTCGCCGCCGTGGGTAAGTATATAGTGGCCTAATAGGATATCTCTACCCTTATCGGCAAACTGCTCTTTCTCACACTACGCGTCCCTCCGCTGTAGCGTCTTTAGGTACTCCCTAACGCTATCCTCTTACGGAGACAGGTAGCTGTTCATTCCCATGGCTTTCTGCATCTGATAGAGGTCTATTAAAGCGGTAATATAGCCATAAACTAACCGCCACAAGAGACACGTCTCCTCTTAAGGTATGTCACTATCGGCTTTACATGTCACGGAGTAAGTACAAGTGGTGATAATATATAGCGAAGTAGATATTATTAAGCTATGTACATGAACTATATAATGAAGTCAAGACGTTGCATAAGGAGAGAAGGTAAGGAAACGGGAAGAAAGGGTATATATCACTAGTTTGGTTGCTTGGTCAACACGTGCACGGAGCAGAATAGGATTTAAGTAGCGGTCCTAGCAGAACTTGGCAGGATTTAGTAGACTTGGCAGAATATGGCAGAATGCGGCAGATTGCCGTTAGATTGCCGTAGATTACCATCAGATTGCTATCTTGTAGTCGGTCTCTTCTTGCTGCGTAGGTGGAAACAGGTGGACGTATATAAGGTGTTACGGAGGAGTCCCATAACAGTACCCCCCCTTTAAACTCAAGCTTCTGCAAGATGGGGCCAAGGTAGTTCTAGGTAGAGTTCATAAAAGTCTTCTGCGGCTTGTATAAGTCCTATAGAGTTAACGGGTTCCTATAAGGGCTTAGTAAAGCCTCTCCATTTTATAAGATACATATATTTGCGTTTCCGTTTGTTATACTTAATGTTGTCAACTCTTTTGACGAGGTATTCATCCTTACCATCCACTTTAACTAGTAGGGGAGGGTCTTAGATCTATCTAGGTAGGGCGTCTGATATAGGGGCGGTAGGGCGGAGGACTAACATATAAAATATAGGGTGGATTTTAACCGTATCAGGGAGCTTCAGTCAGTAGGTATAAGAAGAGACAACTTTTTTAACCTTATAAGGGCCGGCGTTCTTCCAGTTAAGTTTCTTAGTAGGTCGTTTTGTGTTCAGATTTCTTATGTCTAGCCAGACGAAGTCACCAATTTGGTAAGCTAGTGCTAGGGTTTAGTTCTTATTTACTGCGGCTTTATAGACAGACTAGGCCTATATTATTTCGTTAGTAAGGAACTCTTATAGTTCTTCTATCTTCTTTACGAATTCGTTTGCTTCTGCAACTTATAAGGCCTAATAAGCTAGGTAAGAAATATTACTAAAGGGTTTAAAACCCATTTGCGGGTGCTAGCCGTAATTAGCTAGGAATAGGGAGACCTTTATAGTTTCTAAGACGGAGTTATTTACAGTAAACTCGGCAAATATAAGCTAGTCTATCCAGTCGTCCTGTAAATACGACGTGTATATCCGAATATACTATTCTATTATAGCATTTATACGTTCCGTTTGACCGTCCGTTTCTGGGTAATATGCCGTAGACAATAGCGCTTTAATGTGGAGTTAGGTAGTTAGTTCTTCCTAAAACGCTAAGACAAACTAGCGGCCTCTATTAGAGACGATCGTTTTGGGAAGTCTATAGAGTTTCTATATATAATCCAGGAACAGTTGGGCAATAGCAGGTGTTAATATATTAGGGCAGGCGATTAAGTGTCTTATTTTAGATAGTCAGTCTATAACTACTATAATATTCGCATAGCCTTTACTTACGGGGAGATCAACAACAAAGTTAATTAAAATATCCTTCCATCTTCAGTCCGGAATAGGCAGTGGCTTTAGAAAGCCATTATACTTCTTATATAAGGCTTTACTCGTCGGCAGGTGTAATAGCTAGAGATATACCTTTATGTCATATCATATATATTTGGCTAGTAGTACTCCCGTTAGAGCAGCTCTAGGGTTTTTCCTCAGCCTAGGTGGCCGGCTACTAGTAGATCATGTACGTGTTTAAGGAGCTTAAGCTTAAGTTCATTATAGTTAGGTATAACTAGGTGGTTCTAGTAGTACAAGCGTTTTCCACAAGCTTTATATTTACTTAGAGAGATCTTTTTAGAGCGTCTAACGCTATCTTGAATTAACTTAAGTGTCTCTTAGATAAACTCGTTATTTGGGTATTCGTTAACTATAATCTGCTTAATTAATTAATTAGTCATTTTAAGGACGTGTACTATAAGGTCTTTAGCTAGGGGATTAAATAATTTAGGGCAAAGCAGCGTTTAATTATAGTAGGCGCGCACTTCTTCCTATGCTATTATGTCTTGTAAACGTTAAGTTAGGGCATTAGGTTTTTGACCTTAAACGCCTAGGCAGTACATAATTAAGAATTGGAAATAAAACAGATATTCTAACTAGCTGGCTTAACAATAACTCAGCTATTTCGTGGTTATGAAGTACTGTAGATTCTTATAGTTGCTAAAAACCTTAATTGGAAATCCAGCGCCTTCTAGTTTAGGTTGCCATTGTTCAAAACATCTAATAATAGCTAATAATTCCTTATCGTAGATCTTGTAGTTATATTTAGCTAGACTTAATCGTTTTAAGAAGTATACTACTGGATACAGTACTCCTTCCTTATTATACTAAGACAGAATGCCTCTAGTAACGTAGTTAGATAAATCAGCTTCTATAACACTCTTTCAGTTTAGGTTAAAGTGTTAGAGTATAGGTACGGTAGTAAACATGACTTTTAGATAGGTAAAGGCCTTCTTACATTCCTTATTAAAGATAAAGGCTTTGTCCTTTCATGTTAGAGCTATAAGAGGTAAAATTAGGGCGGAGAAGTTATTAATAAACTATTAGTAAAATTAGCAAATCCTATAAAGGCTCTTACATCCTTAACGTTCTTGGGTTCTTATCAGTTTACAATTACTTTAATCTTCTTTAGGTCCATTTATATGCCGTCTATAGAGATAATAAGTCCGAGGTATAAAACTTCCGTTTTATAGAACTCGCATTTATCTATATTTAATTATAGTCTAGCTCCATATAGGGCTTCTAGGATAAGGTTAACGTGTTTCTTATATTTAGCTAGGTTATTGCTATATACTAGGATATCGTTAATATAAGTAGTACAGAAAACGTCCAGGTAAGGTCATAAGGTATTATTTACAAAGTGTTAAAATAAACTTAGGGCATTTACAAGGCCAAACAGCGTCACTAAGTATTTAAACAGTCCATATCTAGTACGGAATACAGTAAGCCATTTATCTCCTTTTGCGATACGGAGGCGGTTAAATACGTAGATAAGGTCAAGTTTCGTATAATAGTAAGCCTTACTTAATCGGTTTAGTGTCTCTTAAATTAACGGAAGCGGGTACCGATTTTTAATAGTAATAGCGTTAAGAGCTTAGTAGTCCATACAGAAGTATAGACCGCTACTAGGTTTCTTAACAAAGATTATAGGTACAGCTATAGGCGAAGAGCTTGCTCTAATAAATCCTTTACTTAGGTGTTTGTCTAAGTACTTCCATAGCACTTAGAGTTTGTTTTAGGACATTCTATATAAGGGTCTAAATCCTAGCTGTTTTCCTTCTTCAAGTACAATCTTATGGTTATATAGTTAGTGTTCTACTAATTTATTAGCTTCCTTTTATAAAAATACTTCTAGGTTATTATAGTGGCATACTAGTACTTTTATAGCAGGGTTAGTATATTTCTTTAGTGCTAAGGCCTTTTTAATATCAGCTATTATAACAGCAAAGATTATATATTTAGGTTTCTTAGCAAGTCGTGCTAATAGGGTAGCTCCAATTATATAGATATTTAAGGTGTTAAGTAAACTTAGATTATTTTTAGTTTCTTATATAGTTTCTTATTTAGGTTTAAGTTTAGTATTAGGTATAGAGTTAGTATTAGATTTAGGTTTAGGTTCTTTAAGTATCCTTTTTATAGTAGAGTACTAGTTCTTTTAGTACTTTTATATATTAAGCTTAAGCTTCTGCTTAGTTTGGGGTATAGCAGTTAGAGTTGGTTTATATAGTTATATATTATTTCTAGGTTCTTAGTGGACGTTAGTGGAAATCTTAAACTAGTGGATCTTAGTGGATTTTCTAGATTTTAGTTTAGGGTCTAAGTAGTAGGTTGTAAGACACTTCTGCTTATAATAGGAGGCGGTAAATAGAAGCTTAAGGTTGTCCTAATTAATGGTTACCTTATATAGCTTTATCTAGGGTTGTTTAAGGATTACTAAGTAACCTAAGGAGGTAACGAAAAGCCTAATTAGTTTTTCGTGGTTTAGGTATTAGAGTCTTAGGAATACTACATAGGTAATACGGCCTAAAATAGTGCGTTTACTATTAAATCCAAATACATCAATATACTAGTTAAGGGGGGTTAGAGTAAAACTATTATCTTATATAAAGATCTTATTAATAAATCCTATACTGCTAGCTCCTATATTAATTAGGACTTAAGTATTAACCTATTAATTATTCTACTAAAGACAATAGTTAATGGTTATACTATAATTCTAAGAGTCAGAGTTTGTAATATTTAAAGCATTTAATAAGATCCTAAGGCAGCGCCGTTCTAGAGAGCGACTTAGCTCCAAAACCTTCCTTTTAGAGGCGATTGGGGTGGAGTTCTTATAGTATATTAGTTATAGCTTTGTCCTTATAAGTGGTACTTACTGGATATAGGGCTGGAACTAGGTGGAGATTAGGGACAGTAACTAGAGGATTAATACGGTAAATAGCTACTAGTATTGGCCGTTTGTAATTCACGTTGGGGCAAGAGGACGGAGTAGTAGTTAGAGAGATAGGAGCTACTTCTACACTTAAAATAGAGGCCTAGCTTAGTGCGTCATTCTTATTTAAAGGACCCTAGTAGGGCATATCCTAGGGTTCCAGTGTTAATATCTATAGCGTTAGGGTGCTTAGGCTAAGACAATGGCTTAGTAAACATTTACAGGGTTATTATATTATATTAAGGAGCGGACTTCGGTGTTAGACGTAGTATATTATTATACCATTTATTAATAACGTTTACGCAGGCATTAAGGGCTCCTAGTAGGTCTATACCTATTAGGGAGGTTTTTAGTTTAGGACTTAGGGATTTAATAAGGCTATTAATTAGTATAAAGTCATTCTAGCCTATTTCTTTTGCATAACAGTTAAATTCGGAGAAGTATACTAGAAAGCTTTTTATTCCTTAAGTTATATAGTTTATCTTTCTCTAAGCAGTAGCTTAGCGGTTTGGGTCACCATATATAGCTTCAAGAAGTATAATTAGGCTTAGTACTAAGTTCGGTTAAAGAGGTTTAATAAGGTTAGCTATATCTCCTTCTAGTTAACTTAGGGCATAACAGAGTCGGTTAGCTTTAGTTAGGTAGCGGTTAGCGTTACCAGTTAGCTTATTTTTAAGCCAGCTTAGGAATAATTAGAGTTTTTATTATTTACTAGTAAATATTAGAGGGTCTAGTAATCGTTCAGATTGTTATAGTACAGTAGTTGGTTTTACTAGTGGGATAACTATTACTAGTTTAGGGCTTGTGTTCCGCGTATTAGCTTCTAATAATAGCGACCAGTCTTAAGGGCTTAGCGTGGACATCTTAAGGGTACGGATTTCTTCTTAGAGGGCCTTAATTATTTTCTAGTGCCATACTTCTTGTTCGGCTTGCTATTAAGCTATAGTAGCTTGGTTTTATATAAGGGCGTCTATAAAGGACTTTTATATATCTACTAATTATTCCTGGAGTACGGATATAATGTCGGCGGCCGTTATAGGGGCTTTAAGGTCATTCTGCATTTTAAACAGAGCGGGGCGGAGTATAGGTTTTAACGCAACATAGTGTTATAAAGTAAGTATAAGTGGTAATAATATATAGCGAAGTAGATATTATTAAGCTATATATATAAACTATGTAATAAAGTCAAGACATTACATAAGGAGAGAAGGTAAGGAAACAGGAAGAAAAGGTATATATCACTAGTTTGGTTACTTGGTCGACACATATATAGAACAGAATAGGATTCGAGTAGCGGTCCTAGCAGAACTTGGCAGGATTTAGTAGACTTGGCAAAATATAGCAGAATGCGGCAGATTGCCGTCAGATTGCCGTAGATTACCATCAGATTGCCATCTCATAGTCGGTCTCTTCTTGCTACGTAGGTGGAAACAGGTGGACGTATATAAGGTATTACGGAGGAGTCCCATAACATTACGGCTCTTCCCTTTTAAGGGCTAGCCTGCAACCTTCTTAACGAGAAAGAGAAGTAGCTTATCCTCCATAACGGTATTGCTGTTGTAGTACTACTTTTGTTTACAAAAGGCCTAAAGCTAGACAACACGTTAGCCGCGGGGCGCGACGGGGGTATTATATATTAAAATAAGGTTATTGGGGCTAAATCTCTATGCATTGCTTATTTTCTATATAGGTGGTTGAAGAGATTTCAAGGAACTTCAACCAGCGGTCAAAGTTCTCTAATTGGTTAGATTCCTGCCAAGAGGTTCTCCCAAGTCTCATCACGTAATATCATTGCGGGCTTGTTTTCTAATACCTTATCTCATAAATCAGACGCTCCGCAAAAGATTTATTCCGGTGACACAGGATAGCGCATAGACTAACTCCTGTCAACTCCTAGACTAATTAGAATAGCGCACTAATATCAGCCCCCTGCGCACCCCTACCACCAGCAAAAATCTTCTACGGAGCGTCTGAGAGCTTATAGGCGTCGCTTTGGTGAGAATTAAATGTTTTAAAAATCAAATTTTGTGTATTTCTATGAGCCGTGTCCCAACCATAATATTTATAATATATATACTTGATGTAATAGATTCTTTAGGTAATTGTTTATTTATAA
>Ga0307507_10002998_pt1 | contig 33822 bp, 15 predicted proteins | sample 7_EM_MG_FD_207223 | JGI IMG/M metagenome (GOLD analysis project Ga0307507, IMG submission 207223) | Populus trichocarpa ectomycorrhiza microbial communities from riparian zone in the Pacific Northwest, United States - 7_EM | ecosystem: Host-associated > Plants > Roots > Unclassified | place...
CCGACGCTTTGACCAAATTCTGCCAAATTCTGCCAGCTTGATCGACTTCTGCCAAGTTCTGACAGATCAATCGAATTACCGAAGTCCGTCGAAGACCGCGCGCGCACGTACGCACGCATCGACCACCAAGACCCCTAACTATTTAATTACAGGGCTCTCCCGTAATTCCTTTCTCTTCTTTACGCAACGTCTTGTTCTCCGCAAGAGCTATATACCCTTAGATTTAAATAGAATTTATATTATTCCTTTAAATCTTCCTTAAAGCCTCTTTACGCCCTTATATTATATTGCGTTAATACCACTATCCTCAAAATAGCAAACGAACTCAAATCCGCTATGTTAACTATTATGGCCCTAGTTAGGGAACAAATGACTATAATACAACAGTCCTTTACGGATGCCTTGGCCCAGCAACAAGCTATACTAGAAGCCTAGCATTAGCAATTAATTAAAGCAATACACAAAGAACTCTACGACGCTAAAGTATTCGCGTTAGAAACCCTAACAGCAACACCTGTAAACAAGATCAAGATAATTATATATAAACCCAGCCCGTTAAATGCGAACCCTAAACTAGTAATGGTAGCTTAACCCGTACCTATAACAAACCTAGTACCTACTACGAAATTAGAAAAGCTTCCTGACCCTCTAATGTTTAATGGAAATTAAAATGACCTGCGCCCCTTTATAACTAAGCTCCATCTTAAACTTTTAACGAACTATAACCAATACCCTACCAAAGCTAGCAAGATTAGCTATGGAATGTCTCGTTTAAATAAAGATGCTGCACGAACTATGGACCCATTCTTCCGTAACGGCACCTTCGTTAATTTTAAAACCTTTGTCTCTCTATTAGAATGAATATATGATGACGCTAGCCGCGAACACACTGCTGTTACCAAACTTAAAAACCTATAATAACGGAACCGAGAATTTACTAGCTTCTTTTTGGAATTTTTAGGCCTTATTAGCGAACTAGATTGGAATGAAGCCGCTAAAGTTACTGCTCTTCAACGAGCTATTTCGGATGAAATTAGAGCACAGTTAGTAGGTAGGGAACTGCTAAAGGACCTACCCAAATTTGCTACAATATGTTAACGAATTAATAAAGACCTTTAATATAATAAATAGACTTATTCCCTAAAGCCAACCACACCTCGTGTTTAAGACTCTACGAAACCGATATATACCCCAAAACGCGACCCTTCTCTAAAACCTACGCACGACCCTATAGACCTCGACGCCACTTGATCCTACGCACCCTTAGGAACCAATAAACGAAGAACTCAAGCCATAAATAGAGAATACTTTGGATGTAGTAGAAAAGGATATATCTAAAGGAATTACCAAACTTACCCTTTTAAAAAAGTCCGCTATAGTTCCTCCTGGTCTTCGAATCGCACTCGTTCTTTAAGCCATACTTGCTCCTTAACTTATACTTGTTCTACAAATTATGCCCAATCACCACAAAGTACCTTACCTTTGGTTAACTTGGAAAACAAATCGTCCTAGGGCCAAGTCGCACCTTAGGATAAGAAGTGGAAGAGCACGAGTGTCTAGGCTCTTCCAGCGCTAATATATAACATAACTCCCTCGATATACTTGGCGAAATTCAAATACTTAGAAAATGGAAGGAAGTACGAATCCTTATAGACAGCGGAGCCACCAGTATGGGCTTTATTAATATAAACTACGCGAAAACCTAATGCCTAAATTTAAAGAAACTCGATAAGCCCTAAGGCCTACAAGGCTTCGACAGCAAACCCTTAATACATAGCGAATTAACGCACTACGCTCTTATGAAAATGTGGATAGGCGAATACCTTAAATACATTTCCCTATTTATAACACCCCTAAAGCAATATAAGATAATACTTAGATATAGATGGCTAAAACGACACGACCCTTTAATTAGCTGGGTTAAAGAAACACTGAAGTTCCGCATAACCTACTGCTAAAGTTATTGCTTAAAACACCACCTGCCCTACAAATATGCACAAGATTATTTAAATTTAATATAATATAAACTACCCCTACTACGGACCCTAAACCAAAACGATAAGGCTATAACTGCTAATTGTAATAAAAAATACAAAGACATTATACCGAAACCTCTCGAAATTTGTATAATATAAGCCGCACCTTTTATTTTGTTAGCATGAAAACAAGACCACGAAATCTTTACTATAACTATAGAAGACATTAAGAAAGCACTAGAACCGAAGTAATATATTAACCCTTAACCTCTTATGCCTAAAGAGTACCACGATCTAATTAATGAGTTTAAGAGAAGATTTGCAGACCAACTACCCCCACATTAGGATGTATACGATTTTAAGATAGAACTTGAACCTGGTATAACACCAAAGTTTGGTCCGCTATACGGTATATCACGAGAAGAACTACTTGTAATACAACAGTACCTCAATAAGCATCTAAAAAAAGGATTTATTCGCCCTAGTTGATCTCCATTCGCCTCACCTATACTATTCATTAAAAAGCCAGGAGGAGGCTTAAGATTCTATATTGACTATTAAGCTCTAAACGCAATTACGATTTAAAACCGATATCCTATTCCCCTAATTTAAGAAACGCTCGACCGCTTATTAAAGGCACAGTACTTTACAAAGCTTAATATAGTCGCTGCCTTTAACCAAATCCGTGTCTATAAAGGAGACGAGAAGTACACAGCTTTCCGTATATAATAGGGACTCTTCGAATACCTAGTAATGCCATTTAGTATAAAGAATGGTCCTAGTATATTCCAGCAATACGTTAATAATACGCTTCGTGAATTCCTTAATGTATTTATTACCGCGTATATTAACAATATCTTAATCTACTTATCTTCGCTTTCTAAATACTGGAAGCATATCCGAATAGTCCTTAAACGCCTGCAAGATACGGGTTTATAATACAATATTAAGAAATGCAAGTTCCATATGTCCAAAGTCACGTACCTAGGCCTGATTATATCCCGCGACGGAATTAAAATGGACCCTAAAAAGGTCGCTGCGGTTATAAACTAGGAAAGCCCTAGTAACGTACAAGACATTTAAGGATTTCTAGAATTTGCAAATTTCTATTATTAATTTATTAATTAGTTCTTAAAAATTGCCCAACCGTTAGTAAACCTAATAAGGAAGAACGTGAAATTTAAATAAACTGCCAGATATGAACAAGCTTTTAACAATTTAAAATAACATTTTACAACCGCTCTAATTCTTGCCCACTTTGACCCTAACCTTAAATATGTCATCAAAACAGACTCGTCTGATTATGCCCTAGGGGGAGTATTATTACAATATAATAAGAACGGTAAACTGCGCCTAGTAGCCTTTCTCTTCTAAAAGCTCACCCCTGCCAAATCAAACTATAAGATATATAATAAGGAATTGCTTGTAATTGTTAAATGCTTTAAATAATGGCGCCTAGAACTTAAAGGATTATTGTTTCTAATACGCGTGTTAACGGACCATAAAAACCTGCAGTACTTTATAACTATAAAGCAGCTAACGCAGCGCCAAATTTATTGGGCTAAATACCTCTTATAATTTGACTTTAAGATTACGTACTAACCAGGCAAACTTAATTAGAAGCCTAACATATTAATACAACAATTATAAGACCTACCTGCGAATGCTTTAGATGAATGGATTATAAATTAATTATAGATTTTATTACCCCCTAAACGTTTTAAAAAACTACGTCCTATATTCCTAGATACGGAACTTAACAGAAATAAATTAGAAGTTGATAAATAGGAAATAGAAATTAATAAGCTAATAGAATACGAATATAAGAACAATATATAGATAATAGATATAATAAAAGCAATTCGAACGGGAAAACGATAGTATAAGGATATTACACTCACTAAATGCGAAATTCGAAAAGATCGATTGTACTATTAATAGAAGATAGTAGTTCCGAATTCCAAACCTTTATAATTTAAAATACTTGGATTTGTACACAACTCCCCTATAGCAGGGCATCCTAGCCGTGCGAAGACTTATAAGATTGTTCAACGAGCATACTACTAGCCTACAATACACGACTACGTACGAAAATACGTTTAAGCATGCAGAATGTGCGTGCGTGGAAAGACCTCTTATATAAAGAAGTAAGGAGTACTTCAACCACTACCAATTCCAATGCAAAGATGGCGCGACATCTTAATTAACTTTATAGTCGACTTGCCTAACAGTAATAGGTTCACGAATGTTATGGTAGTCGTTAACCGTCTTATAAAAATGTGATATATGATCCCCATAGACTCAATTAATGCAATATCAGTAGCCGAATGTTTTGTTAAGCATATCTTTAAGCTACACGGACTTCCTAACTTAATAATATCTAACTATAGAAGCCAGTTTGTTTCAGACTTCTGGTAAGCTCTATGCAAATAATTAAGTATTTAAATATAACTCTTAACTGTATTTTATCTGGAGATAGATGGTTAAACTGAAATTGCGAACGCGATTATAGAACAATACCTACAAATATACTACTCCTACCTACAAGATAACTGGGAAAAGTGGCTGCCTTTGGCTGAGTTTACTGCGAATAATACGATAAATGTATTAATAGGCATAACGCCGTTCTACGCGACCTACGGACAAGACCCCTGACTCGGATTTAAACCATAACCCGAAATCAACACAACAGGACCCACAATTAAACGGATTCAGTTAATTGACGCGCACAACTTCGCTAATTAAATAAAGCAGTTAACGGAACTATTACAAAGTAAATTAACGTACGCTTAAACGGTATAGGAATAGCATGCGAACAAAGGACGAGCTCCCGCATAGGACTTTAAGGAAGATAACATGGTTTACCTAAATACACAAAACCTAAAGACTTAACAGCCCTTAAAGAAACTTAATTAGAAATTTGCGGGCCTATACCAAATTAAGAAGAAATTAAGCCCGTATGCTTATAAGCTCAAACTACCAACTAAGATAAAAATATATCCAACGTTCCACGTAAGCTTGCTATAACCCTTAAAAGACGAACCTATAACCCATGAAGTGCCGCCGCCACCTCCCGTAATTATTAACAACGGTAACGGTTCTTACTTTATTGACTTGATTAATAATATACAATAGAAAACATAATCTAAAAGATTTAAACTTCTTATTAAGTGGGAAGGATATAAAATATAAACCTAGGAACTCTATAAGCAAATTAAAATCAATGCGCCTTCCCTGGTAAAAGAATTCCACGAAGACTATCCTTTGCGGCCTGCTCCGGCTAGATGGACACGACATAAAGGCAAACGACTGCCACCTGACACAAATATACGAAATACAACAGCAGGAAGCTCAAACTTGAAAAGAACTCGAAAAACATTACAACGTTTGTGACACGGTTATATAACACGCAAGATATTAAGGAACTTTGACTAGCGGTTAAAGTTGTCTAATTGGTTAGATTCGCCTTGCCAAGACCTACTACAAAGATGTTAGTTCGGCTCACCACCCTAGACCAAGCTAATAGCGATTTTCCATGCCGGGCATGGAAAATCCTAATTGGTCCATTTAACGATTAAAACCGGCAAAACTCTACACCGCTACCCGACGTAAAAAAATATACGACACAATAAAAATAAATTCTTAACCAAATTAAATTGTTTTTGGACCTTCGGCCAAAGGGGAGGGTACTATAACAGGACTAGCCTAGTTACAGTAGGAATGTCTCGGTAAAATACTTGACAGATAAAGTCCGACGCTTTAACCAAATTCTACTAAATTCTGCTAGCTTAATCGACTTCTGCCAAGTTCTAACAGATCAATCGAATTACCGAAGTCCGTCGAAGACCGCGCGCGTATGTGCGCATGTATCGACCACCAAGACCCCTAACTATTTAATTATAGGGCTCTCCCGTAATTCTTTTCTCTTCTTTACGCAACGTCTTGTTCTCCGCAAGAGCTATATACCCTTAGATTTAAATAGAATTTATGTTGTTTCTTTAAATCTTCCTTAAAGCCTCTTCGCGCCCTTACACTATAGGCTTATAGCGTCCTCTGTCTTTTTATAGTACTCCTATAGAGAAGGGGCTATACGGTTTACCTATAGTAGTTTATTAATAAGGTTAAATTCCATAGAGTTAATAGGGCATATCTTAGCGTCTAAAGAGTCTGTATTTAGCTTTGCCTATATTTAGGGGTTAAGGTACTCTAGTTATAATAATATCTAGGTCTATAATAAGATCTTTATAACTATTTAGTTATTTAGGTCTTGTTTACGCCTTATAAGGGTATCTGCGCGGTTAGTTACGCCTAGCCTATATATAATTAGAAAGTGGAACTAAGATAGGATATCTGCCTAGCGTACCTGCTAGGCCGTAAGGGCCTTTATTATTATAAAGTATTCTAAGGCCTTATAATCTAAAACCACCTTAATAGGCTTAGGGGTCCCTTCTAGCTATATACACCAGTGCTAAAAGCTAAAGATAATAGCCAGCATTTCTTTATTATAGATATAGTAGTTTAGCTTAGCATCTATTATAGTCTTTAAATAGTACGCAATAGGGTGCTATTCTCTGTCTAGTTACTTCTAGGAAGAGATACCAGCTATTATACCATTTAAGGTATTAGTTTTTAGCATTAAGGGCTGTTTTAGGTTAAAATGGGCAAGTAGGGGAGCTAATACTAGCCGTTTTTTAAGCTTATTAAAGGCCTGCCTATATATGGCGTTAAAATAGAAAGGCTGGTCTTTCCTAGTAAGATAGTTAAGGGGCTAGGAGATCTTATTATAGTCCTTAATAAAGTATTAGTAGAAGTTACAGAAACCTAAAAATAATTATACCCCCTTTATGGTCCGTGGGAGTGCCCACTAGTTAATTATAGCCATTTTTTCTGGGTCTGCCTTAATTCCGTCCGTACTAATAATAAACCCTAAGTACTTAGTGCGCTTAACACTAAATTCTAACTTCTTAATATTGGCCTGGAGACTAGCTTCGCGGAGCTGTTATAGGACTTTATAAATATATTCCTTATATTCTAGTTTATTCTTAGAGTAAATTATAATATTATCTAGGTAGGCTGTGTAGAAGTTATTAAGGTAGTTAAAGAGTACGTTATTTATATACCGTTGGTACATAGCTAGTCCGTTAGTTAGTCTAAAAGGTAGTACTTTGTATTTATATAATCTGTAGTAGGTTTAAAATATAGTAAGATCCTTAGATCTAAGGTCTATCCTAATTTAGTAAAAAGCCTAGTAGATATTAAGCTTTATAAAAATCTTAGCCTTGCTTATATGGGCTAGTGTTTCTTTAAGTAAGGGCAGTGGATATTAGTCTTTATAGGTTATATGGTTTAGTTTATAGTAGTTAATATAGAAACAGAGTCCGCTATTTAGCTTTTTTATAAAGAGGATAGGTAAGGTAAAGGGGACCTGGTTAGGCTTAATAAAGCCCTTATTAAGGTTATTAATAATATACTACTTAGTGGCCTATAGCTTATTGGTAGATTGCTAGCAGAGGGGGGTATAGCTAAGGGTATTTTCTTTATCTAGCTTAATCTTAATCTTATAGTTATATAGTTGGTAAGGCGGGAGTATATTAGATACTGCCTTAGAGAATATATCCTTAAATTCCTGGTATTAGTGGGGTAGTTTCTGTTCTACTAGCTCCTTATCTATAAGCTTACTTTCCCTATTAAGCTGGTTATAGGCTAGGGCTTCCTTATCTTTAATTAGCTGGTTAATTTTATATAAGCTAGTTGTAAAGGTAATGGTATTAGGCCGTTTTAAGTTCTGGTAGAACCCTATGGTACTAATATAGCAGATATTAACTGGTAAGAGGTTTATAGGTTTCTTTATGGACATTCTATAGACTATATTTTATGGTAGAGGGGTTATAACCCTCTTTAGCTTTTATTCTATTTTCTATAAGTTATCCTTTTAGTCTATATATTTAGTACAGCGTCTAATATTCCTTACCGTTCTTTGTTGCTATATAGGGTCTAAGCTAGCTAGCTTATTACTAACTTCCTGGGTTTCTAGTGCCAGTAGTGTAATATTAGTAGTTTGGGGGCGGTGTAGTATATAGACCCGTTATAAATTAAGCTATATATCTTTCTTAAAGGCCTAATCCCTACGCATAGCATCTACCTGGTAAATGGTGTCTATCTATAGCTATATAAGATTTTCTATTGTAATACTAATCTCTTTTATAAAAGAAGGTGTTAGGGGTAGAGTTTTAGGCTAGATAAGCCGTCTACTCCGTATATTAAGCTGTAAGCTTAGATAGGCTAGCTATTTGCTTTCTAAGATTATATTATAGCTTCCTAGGTCTATAATAAGAAAGAGAATATTATACTGCCTTTGTCTATCTATATGGAGGTAAATCTATAAAATAGTTGTAATAGGTAGTCCTATCCGTCCGTTATACCTATAAATAGGAATTAGTTTGGGCAGTTCCTTAAGGGGTATATTTAAAAAGTTAGCCAGCTTTACAGCATACTATGTGTCTATTAAGGTAAGGGTATTTACTCTAGAGTTAGCTAAAGCAGAGGTTAAAACTTAATATCTATTACGGAATAAAGTATAAGGGATAGTGCAGCTTTTTCTACTAACTAGCTAACCTAGATTAATATATAACATGTTAATTCCTTTTAACCCTAAAGAGGAGTCTTGCTTTAGGGTTTCTCTTTTTTTAACTTTATGCTATTTTTCTAAATTAATAGAACCTTGTTTATCTTTGCTGCTATTAGGTAGTCTTTTATAAAGTGGTCTTTCTGGCTATATAAGAAGCAGGCTCCTTAATTACTAAGGGCTTATTTATAGGGGTTGCTGTATATAGGCCAAGTCTGTACTAGGCCTATAGTAGGACTAGCTATATAACTAGTTGCTAGATTAACTGCGGACTAAACGATTAGTACTATGGGAGTTATGGCCCGTACTAGGGCACTATTAGCCGTTCTTATATTGCTTATGGTCTAGTTTAAAGAGTTTCTAGCTTTATACTGCTTAGTTTGTGCTTTAATTTAACAGAGGCCTTAGTTAATAGCTAAGCAGTAGTCTATAAGTACTTTTAGTGTCTGTATAGTAGTAAAAACTAGCAGTATAGCGCGCTGTAGGTCTAGGGTAAGCTTGTTAAAGAGGTCTAGCATTAGGTTATTATAGGGGATTTAGGCTTAGCCAGCTAGGTATAGGGAGTAGGTCTAAAAGGCTAAAAAGGTCTCCGTTATTTTTATATTAAGGGCTTTATAATTAAGGCGGGTATTTTATATCTTAAAGGGGTCCTTATAAATAGAAGATAGGTAGTTAATTATCTCTTCTTTAGAGATGAAGGGGTCTGCTAAATCCTGGGCGTATTGCGGATATAGGTGCGTCTATATGTCCCTACTGGTACGGCTGAAGACATAGGCCATTTTAGCTTAGGTAGTAGGGAAGTAGTCTATATTGACTTTAAGCTTGTCTTGCAGTTAAAGCTTCTAATTGTTAAATATAGGGTTAGTTCTATCTGTAAGTAATAGGGGGTCTACAACCTTTACGGACCGCAATAATGCTAATGCTATATGTTGGGCTAGGGCCTTAAGGACTATAGCAAGTCTTTAGGTGTCTAATAACTCCTTAGAGGGTATAGGGGTATCTCTGGTTTTAAGCAGCTCTTAAAGTTGTTTGATTTTGGTATTAGCTGCTATAAGTTCTTCCTGGGGGGTTAAGACGGCAACTATTTTACTATTAGAGGTATTTACGGGTCCTATAGCAGCTTTACCAGCTGCTATATTTCTTAGCATAGTAGTAGGGGTATTAGGTAATTTCTGGTGTTTATTTATTTCCTAGGGGGTTCTAGTCCATGCGTATCCTATTCTTAGGTTTTGCGTTCTATTTATATTTTTTTAGTTCTTAGGGGTCTGTTCTATCCTTAGGGTCCTATTCTATATCCTTATAGATATATTTAAGTTCCTTCTTAGGAAGAAAGAGTGGTAATAAGCTTTGGATAATGTTAGCGACTCAGTTAATTAAGGCACGAGTATGGCAAGAAGGTTGTGCAAGCCTATATAATTGGATTGTCTATAAACAAGGATTTAAAGCTAGAGAAAGGAAAGGGGAAGAACGGAAGTACCGCTTAAAGTTATATACAATTTCCTAGTTACGTAATGGCAACTTGCGGCAACTTGCCATTACGTAACAGTAGTTTGCAGCAATTTACTAGTGCCGTAATACTATCTACCATATTAATTACGCCTTCCTTATTCTATAATAGTAGCTAAGAAGGCGCTTCCAGTTAACATCTACGCACTTATCCAGTTGGAAATTAGTAGTAGATGCGTTAGTATTACTGTCCAAGCTATAGTCTAAGGCGCGTTAGAGGTTTATAGGTGCGGTAGGATTAGAATAAGCAGTAGAAAGGGTTAAGGTGTTTGTTTAGTAATTATCTAATGTATTTAAAGCCATAGGGTGAATCTAGTAGCAAAACTCTACTTTCTGTAAAGACTTTAGCGCCAATATAATGGTGTAAATAACAGGTAACTCTTTTTTAGTAAGAAACGCTAACAAAAATAAGGTTTAGGGCATTACTGCATATAAACTTTAGAATATTTCTATATTAAAAGCTTTAATATTTTTTAATCAAGTTAATTTAATTAGGACCTTTAGATTAAATGCGTTGCCAAGCCCACAAGCTCTTAGTTAATTAAGTTGATTAAGTCTTAGCATTTAATTCAATTCAATATTAAAGCCTTGTTAAATGATTTGCAACCCTAGGTAGATAATACGCCCTAGCACTATTATAAGAGGGCAGTGCGTAAATATAGGATAATTATTAAGGACTTATACGTTAGCATAAATCTATTATATATAAGAGAATTGTAATAAATATAAGACTAATTATATTCTATTTTATTTCATAGTTGGGTTTGTAGGTAATATTAGATTTCTATTCTAGTTTTTCTAGGGTTTTTATAAAATCTGCTAGTGTCTTTACAACTAGAAGTAGATAGTAGAGATATTATTACTGGTACTTTATTAGCAGTTTCTATAAAATGGATACTAATAGGTTGGTATATAATGCCAAATATAACTAAAATATAAGTTTTAGCTTGTAGGTTAGAGTTTCTATAGCTAAAGATAGGAGTCGAAACTACTAGTGTACTAAAACTGGCACCTAACTATTAGTGCTAATAGCTGAGCCAAAATAGGGCCTAAAGACGCTGGGACCAAAAAATATCCCCTCTAATTATTAAAGAATGACGGGGACGGGTTAATTATGGCCTAATAGCGCTAACGAAAAACATGCCAAGTATTATTATAATTAGTATAAGCAGCAAACGCTAGAGTGTTTACGTTGCTGCTTACGCTAATTTAGTTATAAGCTTGCGAGCCTAGTAGCGTAGGGCTGTTAGAATTATTTGGCCATTAGATTTATACGGCCATTAGATTTTAGCAAGGTCAATTAATATATATAGGCATTGGCACCTATAGGGGATTCGTTAGAAAGAACCGTTATATAAGGTAAAGATTTCCAACCTATATCTAGAATTTGAAGAAAGCTTAGGCTGTTAAATCTTTGCTATACTTTAACTGGCGTTAAAGCGGAGACTATGCCAAGCTATAGATAGTGTATAAGCTTAAATATTTAGACCCTCCAACTATGTCTAGGCCTTATACGGTCTGCTAAGGGAGATAGTCTCTATAGTAATAGGCTTTTTGGCGATACTAGAGGCATAGCTAGTTATAGATATTTTGCCTAATAGGCATCTGGATAAGGTGTGACAGTGCTTTAAAGATAGGACTAACCCTCTAATATACCTCGCCCCTTTATTTCTTAAACTATTATCCCTTTTAGCGGTTATAGTGGATATAGGATGCATTTTAAGCGGGTCCTAGGCCCTAAAGTATTTCATCCTAGGGTCTAGGTCCTCTAAGTCCAACTAGGACTTCTATATACTACTATATATAGAGTGTGTGGCTAATATATCAAGGATTTTGGCCGCTAATAGGGTAAAGTAAAATAATAATACAAAAGACCTTAACAACCTAGTCCTTGGTACGCATGTGGGTATAGTTATAGTATTATATAGCTACCTTAGGGGGTTGTTATTAAGTATATAGGTCTTCCGCTTTAGGGCGAGGTTCTTTAGCATAAGGGAGATGGCAGTTATAGTGCCTATAGATGACGTAGAGGAGCGCTTTAGTAAGGGGGTTAGGCGCGCTATAGAGGCGGTGCTGTATAATACAACTATGCTATAGGGAGTGACACTCTATAGGCCTAGTAAGGGTCGCCCCCTAAAGGTAAGGCGAGAAGCACCCTGTAATAATAAGGCTAACGCTATATACAACCTAGAGGACCAGTTTAGTGTAGTAATAGGAAGCGTTAAAACTAGGAGGGGATACGAGAAGGTCTAGCTTATATTCTGGCGCATAACACGCACGGTAGGGTCTATTAGCTACCTCGCTAAGTTCTATGCTATACATGTCTAATGCTTTATCTCCAGATAGGCCGCACTATACATATATAGCAAGGCTGCCATGCATAGAGAGGTAATGGTGTAAAAGTGCGAGCTGGAGGAGTGGGAGCTTTAAAAGACGTATAAGCCTATAGCTAAATACCTTTCTAGGGGTTATAGATTCCGCAAGGCCGCCATAAGCTCTGTCCCCTAGGTAAGGCATACTACTAATAATGGGGCTATCCTAATAATGTTTAAGTAGCACTTCTATAACGCTCTGGGTGTTATTAGCGCCTCACAACACCTGCTTACTAAGTACTTTCTTAAGTACTTTAAGGGAAGGGAGGACAATATTTCTAACCTTTTATGGTGTAAGTCTAAGGGGAAAATAGCACAAGTCTACGACCTATATGCTGACGCACTGCTAAATGCCTATTACTAGGCAAGGCTAGTTTCTATATATTAGTTTACTATCTTGGACACCCTATCCCTCATAGAGATCGTGTCCTATTAGGCGAGTATGTGACAGAACCTTGTAGCAAGAACTACGGTGGGTCCTGTTAATAGGCTGGGTATGTAGATATAAACAATAAGTCAACAACGTAATATAACTAGTGGAGTGGTTGCCTAATAGATTAACTCCAATTATATTTTGAGATTTATATTAAAGAGAGAACTATCTAGGTAGGGACTATGGTTCCTTAAATACACAACCATATGCCTAAGAAATCCCTTCGCTATGTGAGGTACGCATGGTATATAAGGTACGTAAGTTCCTCCTATCCCTCTCGTTCCCTATATAGCACATTATATAACCTTTAGTTACCATTTCTTGTTACATAGTTCCACCAGTTCTATCCTAGACTGTACCTATATTAACTAACTAGCTTCTGCCAACTCCTCTCTAAGTAGTTATAACATTATACTTAAGCTATCCGTAACACCATCTCCCTCCTCTTTATCTTTATCCTTAAAGATTCCTAATATCTCTAAGTTATCCACTAGAGGTATAATGTCCGTCTAATTAATCTGGTTAATATCCTTACTTATTATACCTAAAGCTTCTTCTTCTTTACACGCGCAATATTATGCTCACACTGTTGCTGCCATACTGTCTCTTAGTGAGATTATGCCGTCCCTGTATTCTTATTATATAAAAGAGGGGTTAGTATGCGTTGCGTTAGCGAGTCCTTTATCTTAGCAACCCTCTTTGTGTTTAAAGTGTACTAAAGTAAACATTTAATTATCCTGCAATGTTCGCTCTACTTCTAACGCTAAGTATACGCGTCCTATAACTCTTAATAGTCTTCAAGTTCCCTAAGTAACTTGTTATAGGGTTTTATGTTTAATCTGCCGCTATAAAGCTTAACGGTAACCTTATGCAGGCCCTAGCTAAGCTTAAGCATTCTCGCGACGCTAAGCAAAAGGCTCTAGACGCTTGAATTGCGGCGTTGGCTTAGTTGCTTTGTCTTAAGAAGGTTCGCAAGAAGGTTTATTCTAAGGAGTGGAAACTTGTAGAATAAGGTCTTCAAGAGCTTGGTGACGAAAGGACGGACCTCCCTCCTCTTAAACAGGAAACAGCTCCGAATATGTCAGCAGGTACTCCTCTTAGGTCCCCCTTAGGTAACTTGTTTTTTAGCAATTCCTCTTTATTAATGCTGCCTAACCTATTCTCTTTTAATACTCCTGTACCTTTCCCATAGCGTTTTCTAAATTACTTAGTGGCTCCTAGGTAGTCTCACCGTAGCCTATCCACTTTACTTTATACCATGTTTTATTATCTACATCCTTATAACTAATGATCTTTAAAACTTACCATTTATCTTCCTCTTGCCCTCTGTATGTGTCTGCCTTATAGACTAGTAGTTTAATACTCCTGTATGCTAGCTCTAGCATTGCAACATACTATACAGGGTAAATTTTCTTTTTAGCTGGTAGGTTCAGTTTGTATATAACCAATGAAATCCTCTATGTAATTTTGAAAGGTCCTAGTCTAATATAGTCCAACTTTTTACTTAATCATTAACTCTTGAAATTTTTATGTAGTAGCCATACTTTATCTCCCTCCTTAAGATCTGGTCCCTTAGATCTCTTAGCATTATAGTACCTTTTTATTTATTCTTATACTAGTTTAGCTGTTTCTTTAAGGTCTATATAAAGATTTATTAAGGTCTTTATTCTTTCTTTAGCTATGCTACTCGTTTTCTTTACTTGTTATGGCAATAACAATGTTCTTAGCTTATACCTGTAATTTGCCTTAAATGGTAATATCCCTATTCCTTTTTATGGTGTTATATTATATACAAACTGTATAACTGGTAATAACAATACCTAATTATTTTGTGTATAGTTAACATAATGCCTTAAATACTATTCCAGTGTCTGGTTTAGTCTTTCTATCTATCCGTCTATTTACGGATAATATACCATTAAGGTTACTGCGTGAACTCCTTATTCCGCCAAGAATACCTCTTAAAATGCTGCTATAAATCTTGGATCTCTATCCAATATCACCTTACTTAGTACTCCGTGTCTTATAAACACTTCTTTAACATAAATTCTAGCAATATCTTCTGCTAATATCTCTTCTGTATATGCTATAAAGTACCCTACCTAGTACCCCGCATAGAATTTTATAGGTAGCCCCTATAAGTTACAAGAGTTCTATAGCTGTTATCCTAATATACCTAAACCGCCAAAGTACTTAAATAAGTGGATGGAGTGCTGGCATAGCGAAGACAATAAATTACCAGTAGAGTATAAAGATAAGAATGCCCTGTGGGGGTAATATGGATATATAAAACCTAAGGGTAGGCTTTTTTGGAGGGGGGGGTAATGTTATAGCACTGGCAAATTACCACAAACTGCCGTTACGTAATGGCAAGTTGCTATAAGTTGCTATTACGTAACCAGGAGATTGTATATAACTTTAAGCGGTGCTTCCGTTCTTCCCCTTTCCTTTCTCTAGCTTTAGATCCTTGATTATAGATAATCCAATTATACAGGCTTGCGCGACCTTCTTGCCGTGCTCGTGCCTTAATTGACTAAGTCGCTAACATAATCTATCCTATTCCATAATCGTGTTCTTATAGCCCCCTATTTACAAAGTCCCCTTATAAAAGGCACTAGAACTAGTTAAACTATAGAATAAGGGGTTACTAAGTTATATAATAGATTATATTACCGTTTTGGTATATAAGATCTATAGGATCTATAAGGAATGTTATATACTAAACGTACCTTACGTACCTTACGTACTTAGTATTTCTTAGGCGCAGTTTATATACTTAAAGAACTACAGTCCTTACCTAGATAGTTCCTTTCTTTATAGTAAATCTTAGAATATAATTAAAGTTAATTTATTAGGCAACCACTCTACTAGTTATTATTACGTTGTTAACTTTTTATTTACCTACACACCTAGCCTATTAGTAAGTCTACCGTAGTGTTTCCTATAAGGCTTTGTTACATATTTACTACCTAGTTATAGTATTAATAAAGTTAAATAATATGCCACTAAAAGCACTAGTTATAACGCCATTAATGGTAGTAACTACCTTAGGTATTAGTAGGGACACTAGTATAAAGGATACTAATTCGCAACTAGTTACAGTTAAACAGTTATAATAAATAGTTAATAGACTATAGGACAATAACAAGGTACTTAAAGATAGGATTAATGGCATTAGCGTAGTAAAGGTTAAGTTACCCTTAATTAAGCGATTCTCTAGGGAAAAGTTAAAACTTAAGGGATTTCTTATGTAAATGCACTTTAAGGTTATATAAGAAGGAGTGAAACTAGCAATAGTTATGGATTAAGTAGCGTATATAGGACTATTCCTATCTAAGAAAGCACTTAAATAGTTTAAACCTTATCTTATGGAGATATAGGTAAGTAATATAGCAACTACTAACCAAGAAGTACGGTATATATTCTCTAGTTAGAATGGATTCGTGGAATAGTTAACGTAAATATTTAGAGACCCTAAGGTAATAACTATAGTAGAAAGAAAACTCTAGAATCTAGTATAACGTACTTTAGCAATTAAGTATATAACATAGTTTTAAACGCTTATAACGTAGGTTAAATGGAATAATTAGGCGCTTATAGTATAGTATAAATAAGGACTTAAGGTAAAAGTCTAGGATGTAATAATTCTTATAAAAGACGCAATAACTATATAAGAATTAATTAACTAGTTAATTAAGATTAATAATAGAATCTATTAAAGGGAATAAGCTAAAAAAGGGTAAGATAGAGTTCTATAGTTGTATAAGGCGTAGAGCACGCAATAATAGATATAGAGTTATAAACTATAGAATGGTGGGCCAGAGCTAATAGACTTAAGCGGTACTAAAGAATTTAAGAGATAGAGTAAGAAACTAGTAATAGTAGATAAGCTAACCAAGTAGGGCTACTTTATAGTATATATAAAAGAAATCTCAGCGGAAGATATAGCTAGAATCTATATTAAAGAAGTGTTTATAAGACATGGAGCACTAATAAAGATTATATTAGATAGAGATCTAAGATTTATAGTAGTATTTTAGGAGGCATTTTTAGCAGAATAAGGGGTTTGCGTAGTAACGTTAATAGCATATTACCTATAAACGGATGGTTAAATAGAAAGGCTAAACTAAATATTAGAATAGTATTTAAGGCATTATATTAACCACATATAGAATAATTAGATATTGTTATTACTAGTTATATAGTTTATGTATAATGCGATACTATAGAAAGGGATAGGTATATTACCCTTTAAGGCGAATTACGGATATAAGCTAAGAATATTATTATTGCTATAATAAGTAAAGAAGATAAGTAGTATAGCTAAATAAAGAATGGAGAATCTAATAAATCTTTATATATATCTTAAGGAAATAGCTAAACTAGTATAAGAAAGAATAAAAAATTACTATAATGCTAAGAGATCTAAGGGACTAAATTTTTTAAAAATCAATAACTAAGTAAAAATTTAGACTACGTTAGACTAGGACTATTTATAGTTAAAGTAAAGATTTTAGAAGTTATATATAGACTTAACTTACTAGAGAAAATAAAGATCCACCCTATATAGTATATTGTAATACTAGAGCTAGCACACAAAGATATTAAACTACTAGTTTATAAGGTAGATATGTATAGAGAATAAGAGGAAGATAAATAGAAAGTTTTAAAGATTATTAGTTATAAGGATATTAATAACAAAATATAGTATAAGGTTAAGTAGATAGGCTATAATAAGACTGCCTAGGAGCTACTAGATAACCTATAAAACGCTATAAAAAAGACATAGAAGTATTAAAAGAAATTAGATTAGGTAATATTAATAAAAAAGGATTACTAAAGAATAAGTTACCTAAGAGGGACCTAAGAGGAGCAACTACTGCGTTATTTAGAGTTGTTTCCACTTCTGGTAAAGGGGAGTCCTTTTTTTTTATCTTCTTCTATTTTATAAAGACTCTATTTAGTAAGGTAAAGTTCTTTTAAATAAACCTTCTTATAAACCTTTTTAAGATAAACTAACTAAGTAAAGGCATTTATTTAATCCTTTAAGGCTTTTTATTTATAAATAGAGGTAGTAAGATAAAGAGAGGCAGCTTTTAATTTAGCTATATAAGTACGGCACAGTTCTTTAAGGGCAGCTAATAGTTTACTATTAAGCTTCTTAGCAGCGGATTAAATCCAAGACCCTATAATAAATTTAGTAAGGTACTAGATGTCTATAAAGAATAATAAGACGCGTATATTTAGTATTAGAGATAGATTAGACATTATAGGACGACCATATATTTAATTTTATATACTTAGCGTAAGAGGAAGGTTAGTAACCAAAAGGAGCCGTAATTACAACGTATACTAACTTCTTCTTCACATAGCAAGAGTAGAAAGGTATAATTTTACCTAGTAAAAGAATTATTAAATTTACGTACGTATAATAATTAGACGCAGAGGATCTAATAGGGGGTATTAGAAATAATAAAGGTCACTAAATTGAAGATAGGAATACTATACCTCTAGTAAACGACTTAGAGATATAAGATATCTTTAAGGACAAAGATAAAGAGGAGGGGGATAGTGTTACGGACCTTATATTAGTAGTAGTACGGCTACTAAGAGAGGATATAAGTGGACTAGTAGTAGAAGCATAGGAGGCGCTGGAACTAGTTAAACTATAGGATAAAGGGTAACTAAGTTATATAATAGATCACGTTACCGTTTTAGTATATAGGATCTATAGAATCTATAAGAAACGTTATATACTAAATATACCTTACGTACCTTATATACTTAGTATTTCTTAGGCGTAGTTTATATACTTAAAGGACCACAGTCCCTTCCTAGATAGTTTCTTTCTTTATAATAAATCTTAAAATATAATTGCAGTTAATCTATTAGGCAACAACTCTACTAATTATTATTACGTTGTTAACTTCTTATTTACCTATATACCTAGCCTATTAACGAGTTTACCGTAGTGTTTCCTATAAGGCTTTATTATAGTAGGCAGCCTAAGATATAAATATAGCTAGCCAAAACAGATACCAAAATACGTAATACTATTATACCCCCTATGCACTAACTAAAAAGCAATACTCTTAATAGCTGGTATAGAGAACTATAATATACTACTCTTAATATAAAAAGGTCTTAAGGCGGTTACCTAGTAGCTTATTAGCTAAAATATACTAGACTAGTTCCGGTTATAAAGGAAATAGTAATAAAAGGCAAAGGGTTGAGTAATAGGCGCCCCCTAATAACTCTATAGTAGTAGAGTAAAGTATACAATACTAGCGCGTCTATAGGCTTGTTATAGCAGCAGTGGTTTCTAAAAAGGTTAAAAAGTAAGGTACGTTAGGAAAACGGGGAGTGGCGTAGGAAATTTGGTTTCGCTAAAAGTACTTTTAGGGCCCAGGGCTAGCTTTCCGCCATATTCGCCAAACCCTAGGGCTGTACGCTGGCTTTTCGCCATATTAGCCAAACCCTAGGGCTGTACGCTAGCTTTTTACCATATTGGCCAAACCCTAGGGCTATACGCCAGCACTACGCCAGCTAAAAGGGCGTAATACTATACATATTGCAGCAATAAGCCGGCTTCTAGCTATAAAATAAATATTATTACTATTATTGCATTTATTGCTATTAGGGTATTAAAATTCTAAAGGCCTCCTAGTAGGCTCTTAGCAGGACTTTAATTTTCCTAATTATCCAAATCGTCCTAACAGTACCATTGGGTCCCTACTCTATTCCCAATAGCCTCTATACGTGCCTTTGCATACCCCTTGTACACCTAAATACTACCTTATTTTTTAACCTTTCTTCACCCTCCCTACCTAGGGAGGCACCAGAACGGCAGCCAGCAGAGGACTGTAACCAGAACCAGACGACGGTCGTCAGAACTAGACGACGATCGTCAGAACCAGACGACGGTAGAACCAGACGACGACCATTCGAACGACCAGCCAACGAACACCACGATCGATTCGATCGATCGATCAAATCGAACTAGAGCCTCGAATCAAGGCCTCCTAAAAAGGCACCCCAGATAACCACCGTTCGAATGTACAGCCGGCAAACGCCTGTAGAGAACGATTTGAATCAATTAGAGCCTTCAATCGGGCCGACCCCTTCCCTAAATTAAATCAGGTACTGATATAGAAGGCAGGCAGGCAAGTAGGCAGGCACTAGGCCTAGTTAGGAAATCAGTATATGGCTGGCGGATTATCGGGAACGCCGCCAATTGACGATTTGGAGCCTCTGCGAGAGCCTTCCCCCTCGCCTCCTTAATCGATCGCTCGACGCCTAAGCGGTAGTCACCCTAAAAAGACGCAGAGCTCCTACAATAAACACAGACATAGGCAGGTAGGCAGGCAGGCAGGCAGGCAGGTAGGCAGGCAGGTAGGTAGGTAGGTAGGTAGGTAGGTAGGTAAGCAGATAGGTAGGTAGGCAGGTAGGACCGTTACCAGAACTATGACCGTCGCCAAAGCTAGACAATAATCGTTTAAACGACCAGCCAGTAAACACTACGATTAATTTAATTAGTCGATTAAATTAAACTAGAGCCTTAATATTACCCTATTACTAAATTAAATTAAATTAAGGCCTTTTAGGGAGGCACCCTAGATAACTATTGTTTAAACATATAGCCAGCGAACGCCTATAGAGAACAATTTAAATTAATATAATTAATCGCAATTAAATTAAGTAGAGCCTTTAATTAGGCCGACCTCTCCCCTAAATTATAGATATAGATAGGTAGGCATAGACAAGTAGGTACGATAGGTAGGCACAGATAAGTAGGCATAAATAAGTAGAACGGTTAGATAGGTAGGATAGGTAAAATAGGTAGAACAGGCAGAATAGATAGGTAGGTAGTAGGCCTAGTTAAGAAATTAGTATATAGCTAGTAGATTATTAGGAACGTCGCTAATTAACAATTTAGAGCCTCTATAAAAGATATCCCTTATAGCTACTATTAATTTTAATTTTTAATTTTTAATTTTTAATTTTTAAATTTTGAATTTTATTATTTATTTTATAATTATAAATATTAAAGCTGTAGGAAATATTATATAAAATATATAAAATGTATTAAATGTATTAAATGTATTAAATATATTAAATGTATTAAATGTATTAAATATATTAAATGCATTAAATATATTAAATGTATTAAATGCATTAAATATATTAAATGTATTGTTGGTTACATAAGGGGATATCACGTAGCTACGATTCGTAGATAGTATAATAGTTATTAATTCTTTTTAATAGGAATGAGGAAAGGGGTAAGGAACTTAAGGTTCCTTACCACGCTAGGGCCACGTCAGCACGTGACGGCAACATGCCTAGCATAACGGCAGCTTGCCTTATTGACCGAGTTTACGAGGTCTTTACTTACGGATCCCAGATTTCAAACTTTGCCAAGCCGGTTTCTAATTAGTTCAAAAAAACTTGCGCGCGGTAAGTCGTGGCAGAATTCACATAACAAACTTCAAAATATTTGGAACATTAAAATACCTTTTTGTTAACATCTTTGTTGACTTCTCTATTAATACCACTATATATACTGTAAACATAGCAGACTCTGTTGTAATTAAGTATAACAAGTGCCATATCTACAAGCCCCGCTTTAACTTTGTTAAAGACGGCCCTTCAAAGAAGCTTTTAAAGCTATGCCAGTTGTGTCAGTTAAAGGTGTGTTTTCCTCTATATTACTTTTACTTCTACTTACTTCTCTAGGCCTCTAAATATGATTCAAATAAGCGGAAAGCTCCACCTAAAAATAATACTAAGAACGCCTTTTTACCTCGCGGCCAGAACAGTCAAGATACCCCTAAAATTGCTCAGTAACGGAGGGCAATTATAGCAATATAACGGGAGCACCGCTTTCTAAATCAGTAGGGTGAAGCTCACTCATAGACTCCTCCACTATATACACCAGATAAGGCTTTAATACCTTCTCTAACGGCAATACCTACCTTAGTGTTAATACCACCTGTTTTAGGGCAAGCTCCAACTATGGCTATACCACCCGTTTCGGCTGTTAATTGGGAGCGAATTAAGAAGTTTAGGAGTGCGCTATAAGCTAAACGTATAGAGACGTGCAGGCGTTGCAAGGAGCGGTGGTTTTAAATAGGCCTAGCTACGGAGGGTGACGATATCAGTATATATAAAGCCTGTATTAGGGACGCTAATAGCCTTAAGGATCCAGCCCTTCCTTCCCTATTTAGTAAAGGCAACAACCTTAATCTAGGGCCTGTTCCTGGCTTCCTATCTATACTTACCGCAGTAGAGGAGCTTCTAATTGCGCGCATATACGTTTATCTGCAAGTTGTGCGTATACGCGGCTAGCAACATCGCTATACTAGTCACGTCTGCTGCTTTGGCCAGAATACACCAAAGACTTAAAGGCAGCTACTACGGCTACCTTCTAAACTCGATATACTGGTTATAAGGCCTACAGCGGCAGAGGGTAGCAAATACCTAAATCAACGGTTTACCAAGCGGTATACCATAAGGCGCTCTGCTATAGTACATTAGCTTTCCTTTCTAAAGATTAATCATCCGGATTACCGCGACGTTAAAATATATAGTAACCGGCTTACTAGCTTACCCGAGAATGGTTCTATATTAAATCAGCTGCCTTCTATTAACGAGCCAGATTCTAATTCTAGTAACCTAAGAGCTTACCCCCCTCCTAGACCACAGGCTGTATTGGCTCCTACAGGCAATTATACTCCTGCTATTAATCATCCACCTGTTGGGCTTGGCGATAACATACAGGATGGCGAATTTAACAATGATGTACTGGATACTTTGGTTCCTAATCTAGCGCCTAATCTTGGTAAATTGGAGCTTCTAAGTCGCGAGGTTCAATATTAGCAAGGCCTACAGGCGGGCCTAGAAGTCCCTACTATGTGGTAGACACCTCTCTCTAAGCGATCAGCCAATTATATTATACGCGGCGCCTTTCCTATATTATTCCCTTATGGCAAGGCCGATTTTGATACACCACGAAGACGTACGGTTACCCTGGCTGCGTACGCCAAGCATATGCTTAAGTATCAGGACGGTCGATTTGGCCGCCACCCCTTATTTCGCTACTATCTGTTCAATCGGATTATGAGAGAGCAAGCCCTTAAAGCCACTAGCTTCCTTTGCAGTCAATCTATTAAGAGTGGCCTGTCTTTAAATAAGCTTAGCGATCTCATTAGTAGTAGTAGGGGTGACCAGATTCTAAACAGGATTATACAGCATACACAGAAGCTTAAGGGCACCAGGCCTTACTAGAGACAGAAGAGAAGTAAGCTTATAGCTTATACTAAAAATATTAAAAACGGGTCTCTATTCTTTACGCTTAGCACTGCTAATTTATATTAGTATAATCTACAGTCTCATATGCCTCAATTTAATGAATATAAGGCTGCTAATAAGGCCCGGCGCCGTTAGATTGCATCTCGAAATCTCAACAAAAATCCTTATATTGCTGCTTACTGGCTGCATCGCCGCTTCAACCTGTTTAAAAAACACGTGCTTATAGATCTATTTAATAGCACTGACTTTTGGTTCCGGTTTAAGTGGCAAGTACAAGGTAGCGGTCATATACACAGTTTCTTATAGTATTTAACGGCTCCAAAGCCAGACACGTCCACTAGTGAATTAAGGAAGGCGTTTGCTAAGTACTAGGCTACTCTTATATCTGCATTGAATCCTAATCAATCTAGGCCTCTTAATCTTCAATATCCTTCTGCTCTTAGCTATAAAGAATAGCTTAACAGCAGTAAGCTGCTTACTGCTTACCTTAATCGATTTTAATGCTACCACAGTTGCACTAAATCTTACTGCTTGAGGTCGAAGAAAGGCTCCGCTAGAGCAAAGGGGTGCCGCTTTTACTTTCCACACTCTCTCCGCGATAAGGCCGCTGTATTAAAGGATTAAAATCCACATCACTGGACATTCTGTCCGCAGCGTAACAATAAGCTTCTCAATGGTTACAATACAGCCATAATATTAGCGTAGATGGCTAATATTAATACTTCGCCAGCTATAAGTATGTCAGTAATAGTCAACTATATAGGCAAATATTATAGCAAGGAGGAGAAGAAATTAACTTCCTACCAGGAGTTACTCCAATCAGTACAGCCATACGCCAATAGTCTTTATGCCTTCGGCTCGGTAGTAGCCAAATTTATAAACAAGCTTATTGCTAAACGCGATTAGTTGGCGTAGGAAGTATACCATCTGCTTCTTAACATTCCCCTTTACAAAGGCTCTAGGAACGTAGTAACTTTAGATTACCAGCAGAAAGACAATTAAAGCGCTACGTACGAGCTTAAGGACGGGCAACTAGAGGAGCGCGGACTGTCTGCTTACAAGAAATATAAACGCCGCCCAGATAAGGTAGAGGACGTTACTTTCCTCAATTTTCTACTCCATTTTAATTACACTAATTACAAGCGTCGGCCAAGAGCAAGGCCTTAAGTTATATCATACTTTCTGCGCTATAAAGGCAATCCTTCCCATCCACAGTATCCTAAGTTCTGTTGTGTGAAGCTCCTTCTTTATCACCCATAGAGGGAGTACAAAGAAGTAGCTACTTATACTAATAAATTTAGGGCCCCAGATTACGTGGCTTCCTATTAGGCTTACATTACATCTTATCAGCACCCACACAACTACTTTTATAATTGGGCACTAGAGGAAGCTTGCGAGGCTACTACTAATATCAATAAGTTTAATAACGATTTCGTAGATAATATAGAGCTATATCAGTCCTTTGAGATACTGCATGCCCATGTTTAAAACACCAACGCAGTTAAAGTTAAGGATCCTAATAAGCTTGGTAATAGGGAGCTTGATCATAACTACAATTAGGGTAGGCATTAGGGTACATACCCACAGCTTAATAAGAGGACTTATTGGCAGGACGTACGATTACAGCCTCTACTACAAAGCTACCTACCACAGACAGCAACTCTGTCCTCCCTACAACCGGCCCAGCGTCATATTTATAATGTCATAGTTAGTCACTACCAGCAGATCCAGATAGGCCTTAGTCCCCCCCCGCTACGGGTTAATATTAATGGAGAGGCAGGAACTAGTAAATTATATCTTATTACAGTTCTGTCTACCACGCTCCATAATATGGTAATATCTAATAGCAAGCCGTCACCATTAGTCCGAGCCGCCCCTACTAGAGTAGCTGCCTTTAATATTAACGGCAGAACTACATACAAACTATTAAGGTTGCCGGTAAACCGTCCCTTTAAGGAATTGCCTATTGCCAGTCTTACGCCTTTGCAACAGGCTTTTAAGGATATTCACTACCTCATCCTTAACAAAAAATTAATAATTGGGCAAGTACATCTAGCTTAGATTAATTGCCGCCTCCATTAAATCTATCCTACATGTAACGACAATTACTTTAGAGGCTTAAACGTCTTACTAGTGGGCGATTTCTATTAACTGTCCCCTATATATTAGATGGCCTTATATAGCAGTCTATCTACTCGCCCGTTAGAGCTTGTTAGCCGTAGAAAGGAAGCCTATAAGGCAATTAACCAAACTGCTGTCCTTAATTAAGTTATGCGGCAGGGCGGTAATAACGCCAAAAGTTCTGTATTTAGGACCGCCCTTGCCGAGCTACATATTGATTCTGTAAATAATTCGACTTAAAAGCTTCTTTTAACTAGGTATCAGCAGGGCTTATCTATTAATAAAGTTGCAAGCTTTAACGACATAATCCAGCTCTATAACACACGCGCAGCTATGGGTAAGTATAATGCTATCTAGCTTCGCGACCTTTTACGGCCAGTAGTGGTTATTAAGTCAGTAGACACTGGTATAGGTGCAAAAAAGGTTACTCCCGATTAGTATAAGACTATACAGAATTTAACCCTATATATTGGCGCTAAAGTTATGCTAACATAGAATATCTGGATTAAACTAGGCTTAGTAAATGGCACTACTAGTACAGTTAAAGATGTTATATAGAAGGAGCACGCTAATGTTAAAAGGGATCAGCCCCAGGCACTGCTAATTACAGTAGATGGTTATAATGGACCTGCCCTATTTACTTAGCAGGATAGAAGGAAGGTCATCCCTGTCTTTTCCATACTTCATAAGTGGGAGGGTGCAAGAGGCTCTTACTTACAGTGTTAATTTCCAGTCACTCTAGCTTTTGCTCTTACTATGCATAAAAGCCAGGGCCTAACTCTTAACCGGGTGGTTCTAGATATTAAGGAAAAGGATAAGACAGCCAGGCTAACTTATATAGCAATCTTACGAGTTAAAAAGCTTTTGGGGCTTATGTTTGAACGTAGATTTAATAAGGAACGATTTCAGTCATCTACAAGCAAGGCTAAGGAGGCACAACAGGAAGATTTTATAGAGAGGCAGCAGCAACTGCTCGCAAACAACTTTTCCTAAATAGGAAATCATGTACTGGCTTAGAGGTAAGCGGAGAATGTGGCATTTATCTTAGTTTCCTAACTTTTGAACAGCTTAACTATAAAGTCCAATTTGTCTAAATTTCAACCCCCCTATCTATCCTACCTTCTTATCGCCTCCGGAGCTGTTAGATATACATACAATGGTATACAGGGAGAATTGGCAGTATTGCCAGATTAATATTACTGCTGTCTATAGCGTTGATCGATTTTTGGAAATTTTCAGATTTTTTTCTTAGGGCGGAAATGTTGCTTATATAATAAGTCACGTGACCTCTAAGAATGTATATTACTTCTAAATCAACCCCACTTAGTCACTGTAGTAGACCCTCTTAATAAGATATAATGCCACCTAGCAGTAACCAAGGCGCCTTAACCTTACTACTACTCCTTTTGCAGGCCTCCTCCCGTCTATAAATAATCCCTCTTCTATACCTACTCTTCTTTTCTTCCTTATAGGGAGCTAGAGGTGCTCTAATACGCCTCCTCAGTCCCCATTAAGGGATCTATTAGTTGACGTGGCAATATAGACAGCATCGGACGAGGAGATAACGGGCAAGAGAGAAGACAGAAAGGACGGAGGAGCCTCTAGTAGGTATTAGTTAAGCAACGTTAATAGCTATATTATGGCCGCCTAATCTCCTATGCTTGCAGGCCTCCTCCCGTCTATAAATACTCCCTCCTCTATACCTTCCTCTCTTCTTTTCTTCTTCCTTATAGGAGCTGGAGGTGCTCTAATACTCCTCCTTAGTCCCCACTAAGGGATCTATTAGTTGACGTGGCGATATAGACAGCATCGGACGAGGAGACAACAGGTAAGAGAGAAGACAGGAAGGACGGAGGAGCCTCTAATAGGTGTCAGTCAAGCAACGTTAATAGCTATATTATAGCTGCCTAATCTCCTATGCTTGCAGGCCTCCTCCTATCTATAAATACTCCCTCCTCTACACCTTCCTCTCTTCTTTTCTTCTTTCTTATAGGAGCTGGAGGTGCTCCAATACTCCTTAGTCTCCACTAAGGGATCTATTAGTTAACGTAGTAATATAGACAGCATCAGACGAGGAGACAACGGGTAAGAGAGAAAACAGGAGGAGACTCCAGTAAGACGCTGACGCTCTACCCCTAGGGAGACTTCTAATTTTTCTCGCCCAAAAATTGCGTTATATGACGACATTTGGGAACGCAAATACATGCCCCCTCCTATACCCATACCACTGCTAAATATTTTAGATTTCGCACTTGGAGCTGCTTATAATAAGCATTCCTAGAAGATCTGCCAATTTAGTATTCTAAAATCGGACGTTGTTAACGTTTTATATAGGGGTCGTCAATTAAGCTCCTAAGATACGATTTTTAAAGTTTAACACCATACCAATATCACGACTTTCTTGTAGTGGCTGAGCCACCCCTAATCTCCTCCCTTCCCTCCCCTCCCTCTCTTCCCCTTCCTCCTATTTCTCGGCACTAAGCTATCGCGTCATCGCCGAGCCATCGCATTGTCGTACGATCGCGTCATTATGTTAAGGTAGCAGACAGCCACGCGGCGATTTGGTTATCAGGCGATCGAAAATATTTAGTATATAAAGCTTTAAATCGGAATTACAATTAACTGCTCTATTATATCCTACATAGAGGGCTCTGCATTAAAGCTCTGTTGTCTAAATATATACTAGATTCGTGACCAATATAATCTTAATTACTAGCTACAAAAGCTCTATTAAACGCCCCTAAGCTAAAAGCCTTAAAGCCAATAGCTTCTGGATTAAAAGCTTCTAAATTAAGGCTCTATATTGAAGCTCTAAATAAAAGGCTTAATAAGCGTAAACTCGGTTAAAATTTTTGTTAGTTTTTACCCTAACAATTATCTTTATTCCCGACACTAGCAACTCTTCTTTTTGTAGTTGCTATCTATATATATATAAACAGACAGGATGCGACAATACCAATTAATATACAACAATACCAAACAATATGCGACAATACTAAACAATATACAACAATACCAAACAATATGCGATAATACCAAATAATATACAACAATATACAATAATGCGGCAGTTGGCAGATAACGCAAAGACGGGTAGGCCGCTAAGGCGCTAGTAGTAAGCGAGCCAATAGCGATTTTCTATCCCGGGGATGGAAAATCCTGATTGGCTGGTTTAAGTTAGGGTTTATAAAATATTATACTTCTACTCCCTTTTAACCCAACCTTTAACTTGTATATATAGAGTGTTTGTGTTAATAAACGTTTCTAGAGCCTTATTTGGGTTTGCCTTCGTTATTACATTTGCTAGGTTATCTTAACCATTAATCCATCAAATCTTAAAGAGTTCTCGCCGTTTATAGGATTAATGAAGTGCCATAATATCAATTATAAGGCGCTTCTTTTTTATAGTACCAAGCTTAACCAAGCACTTATAGAGGGAGTATAAATCGGTATATATAATTGTAGGGATAATAGGAAGTTCGAGTTAATCTATAATTATCTTTAGGGTAGTTCCAATTGCAATTACTATATTAACTCCGCCAACTATTCCATATATCTCTAACGCCAAAACACTTTAGGTAATATACTTGCTCTTAATTAAGCTCTAATGGATAAGGTTGCTATAGATTATAAAGTTATTCTCTCTAGTAAACTTGTTTGTAATAATAATTTTATATCCTAGCTAGGAGCTAAAATCTTTGTTATTTATAAACGATCTATTAACAAATATAAAGAACTTGGTGGTGGGAAGATTAATAGGCACATAGTGTAGGCCCCAGTTAAGATGGTTTATTTGCCAGGAAAGGCGTTTATTTAGGGTAAGAATGTCGTCCTTAGTTGGTTCCTAGTGTTAGGCGGTAATAGAGAGATTAAATAAAGCCTTAGGTTAATAGATAGAAGTAATATAAGCTTTATAAGCGCGTTGCTCCACATATTCTTGCTTTAGAGAATTAGCGTTAATAACGTTAATCTTCTTGCCTTAACCCTTCTGGCGCAGAGCAATAGAATCCTCGTTTAGGGAGAGGATGCATCCATTAAAGAGTAATAGTGTTATTAAACTAAGCTTTTCCTTTAGCTTTGCTATAAGATTTGCCTTTACTAGCTTGTCTTCTTTAAGAGCTAAGAATTGGTTGTCTCCTAAGATAATTATATTATTAGTTTGCATGCTAATGATTCCAAATAGAGTTCCTGTAGTTATGATAAGGAAGTAGGGATTAAATATAGAAGTAGTTATTAAAAGCTTCTCTTTATAGTGCTTGCTGTAGGTAGCCTACCAGTGAGTTCCTACCTCTGCGATCCTATATAATGGCTTAAGCACAACTATAATTATATCTTTAGGATATTAGTGGCGAATTTGCTCTGGAAGGTATGCTAATATTAAGCGCTAAAGGTGCGTCTCTAATTGGGTATAGGCTTAAGTAATATCTCACAAATAAACTGCCATTCTATTCTTTATTAAGGAGGGAGCTAGCGTAATAATAACTCGCTAACTAGCTTATTAAATTATAGGAGACTGTATAAGAATTACCTCCTTGCTATTGTTGTTGTAGCCTTAGATAACAAGCCTTAATTTCTTAAATAGGGCGTTAGTAGCTTTGCCCTTAATTTTATTAACTATTCTTAACTTAAAGATGCGAACTCTATTAAACTTAGTAGGGTTATACTTCTTGAATTTAAAGACTCCTCTTACAATAAGACCCTTGATCTCCTGCTTGTTAAATACTTAGAAAGGAGCTCCTAGAGTTATAATACAACCTTCCTTTTAGAGCTATTTTGCGAGTTCGAAGTCATCCTTCTCCTTAGCTGTTATAAAGGCCATTAATAACTCAACTCTATTTTTAATGGCGGTAATGAATTGCTCTTTAAAATTAACAAGATGTTAGTGATTTTGTAATCCCTTTAGGCGACCTCTACCGCGTTATAGTTGTAGCGTATCTACTAATATTATATTGGAATTGTAGTTGCCTTCTAAAGCACGTTAATTATGGTTCTTCTCTAGGGCATCTTCTAGGGTATTCTGTAAAGGCTTAGAACTGTTATCTTTGTAGTAAGGCTTAATAACAGTTAAATGGAATTAAGTGGGTCTATAAGGTATCTAAATAGTGCAAGTCTAGCCATTAATTGCAATAAGTTAATGTAGGCCTGACCATCCTCCCTTTTTATGCCATACGTGTACCTTAGACTGGAGTGGCAGATTAAGCGTAGTTAAGGTATTTGGGCTATTTCTTATTCCTAGTACGTTGTTGACTTGGTGTATAGCGTAGAGATATCGTACCTCCTTTATTGCCTTGCGAATAGCCTCAGCTTATTGCACAACGGAGGGAGATGGTGGAGAATTGTTAGTTATTTAAGGGTAGGCGCCAAAGACTAGTAATATAGGTATAAGTCTATTTGGGCTAGCAGAATTGTTAACAGCTTTAACAGCTATTTATAAGGTAAGTTTTTTACTAGCGTCCTCTAGTTCTAAAGAGATAATCTTATATACGCGGTATAATGGCGCGTGATATTGCTCTACTTTTCCAACACTATTATATGCCTTAATAGGGACTTCCTTAACCTTAATTACCATTGCCTTTATCTATTATTAAAACTCTATAAATGAGAAGTTCTTTCCTATATTATAGATAATTTGATTAGGGGGTCCTAGGTAGATATTAATCTAGTATAACTAAAGGGTATTCTATACGTTCCTAGCTAACATATCCTTTAAGAATTGTATGGCTTAGAAGGAGGTTGAGAAGTTAATAACTTGGAGTATTAGCTTGCCGCTAAGATACATAACGTTAACGATAATATAGAAGTTAAAGTCGTAGTTATCTTTAAGGGTGAACTTAAATCGGCTAGGGGACCTCTGGTTTATTTAGTAGTAGTAATAGTATTTTATAAGATGCTTAATTGCCTTAACCTTGACTTTATAGCCTGCTTGCTAAAGAACCCTAAGCAATTAATAAACAGATAGGTGGCCAAAATAATAGTACAGTTGGCGTAATTCCAACTTAGTTAAGTGGCTTTAAGCAACACTCTTTTTTAGTTAATAAAGGAGTAACTAGGGGTAACCCTATTTATATATAATAGGTACCTGATTGTCTCCCTAAATAAGTATATTCTTAAGGTTGTTAAGCCTAATACCTAACTTATCTATATCTTTAATGCAAAATAGAAACGGAGTGTTTATAGGAATAATATGGAAAGTAATATATCCTAAGGGGGTTTGGACCCTAATTGTGCTAAGAGAGATTACAGTACCTTTACCAAAGCAAATCGTATATTGGCCTGCCGTTGATTAGTTAATCTGAATAGAGCTATTAAGCTACTAAAGGGCTTAAACTTAAGGTTCTCCTATTATAGATACTCCTACGGCTCTAGTATCCGGCATAATACCATAGAAGACGTTCGCCGAGTATCTATTGTTAAAGGAAAACGCGGAGCTCTCCTTTGGCTTATTAAAGATATCTAATTTCGTAATAGAATGGAGTATAGATTAATTATTAAGAATAGTAACGGTTTGTGTACTATCTACCTTACTATACTTAGTGAAGTATTAGTTAGGGGAGTAGTCCTCAATTTTTATATCTATAAGGAGCTGTTTGACCTTATTAACCTTACCCTTAAGATCTTTTACGCCTTCGTATTAAACTAGGAAGCTTTAGAAGTAGGCCATAGTGACTTTATAATTTCCAACGTTTCTTATACTCTAACGGAACTTATTATATGCCTCTTTTTGCTCATTAAGGGAGTGTTTAGTTGACTAGCACTTTAGCTTCTTATAAACATAGTACTTCTTCTAGCGATTACTTTGAAATAAATCTCTATAAGGACCTCTATGGTTGCCTTATAGTCGACATTAATTGTACCCTCTTTTGTATTCCCTACCATAGCCACCATATATTTAATTAGTCCAGTTGTGATCATATTAGTCGGGAATACTTATTTGGGTAGGGTTTTTGGTATAGAGCTATTAAGATTCTTATGTTCGTATTGCAGTACCTATAGCGGAGCGTAGCTTAGCATATACTCCTTTAAACGTATCCGCAGGTTTGTATAGCGCCAAGTTGCACTTAGGAACGCTATAGCATGCTAAGATAACCTAGTCCCTTAGGCTGTTCTTATTTTAGTAGGTTTTAGTAAGGCTATGTTAGATTTTCTAGAGTTTATTAAAGAGTAGTTAAAGGCACTTTAAATAAGTCTTTATTGGGTTAGAAGCAATAACTCTCTAGAACATAGTCTCTCGCTATTTGGATATATAAAGTTAGCGATTCTTATTAGTCTTAAAGTGGGCTTTAGTAAGCTAAAGTATTATATTAAAGCTATAGTTTTTACCCGCAATATGGTTGTAATAGAATGTTGCTACCCGTTCCCTTAACATAATAGAGAAAGCGTAATGGTACTAGTGGCGTTAAATTCTGACCTTATTGCAACAGTTATAGAAGACCTGTAGTTTTACTTTAAGTATATTGTATAGTTCTCCTCTAAACTTCTTTTCTTCGTCTGAATATACCTTTATCAGATTCGTGACTTCTCGTGGTAAAGGCTCACCAGTTAGCTAAAGTAGAGGAGGTAGAAGCGGAGTAACTCTAAATAGGAGGGCACCTCTAGGTAGGAGAGCAGCTTTAGGTAGGGGGTTAACGTTCTAGGGGTTTTAATACGAATTAAAGTTGCCTTCTAAAGAATATGGGTTGTTTTTAGGTTTCTATAGTTAATATATAATTTTAGCTTCCGTCCATATTGGTTCTTCTATACTAGTAATAACGGCCTGAATATTACTAGTAATTAGGTTACTGTTCTTAGCAATATATACCCCATTCCTATAGAGGAAGTCTTGAAAATCCTAAACAATATTAATGTTGCTAAGTGCCTAGGTATTAGCAGTCCATCCTATAAAATCCTCCCTAAAATACTCCTATAGTTGTGAATCGGCGTAGCATCTATTTTGGTAGAATATAATATGGTATAGGAGAAAGCTGTTAACTTGTTTTGCGGTATAAGTTATTATATTAAAGGCGAATTCGTCCTAATCTTTATTAATAAGTTTCGCGTGCTTAGCTACCCCTAGTGGTAAAGAGTCTTTCCAGTTATTTAAAGTAGGCGTAGCCATGTTTTTGGAGGGAGGGAAGTGTTATTAGTATAGGGATTGTCGTTTAGTACGCGTTTGTAATGTATATTTATTATTTAGTACGCGTTTATCGTTTAGTACGCGTTCGTGACATATATTTATAGTTATGGGGCTTAGGACCAGTTCTGGCCTTAAATCGCGAAGACTTATAAAGCGTGTTATTCTATGTAATAGACGCAAGAATCTATAATCTTAGAAAGGCTTAGGACTAGTTCTGGCCTTTAAATCCTTAGATTTGTGGAAGAGTTCTATTTAAGGTTTAGGACTAGTTCTAACCTTAAAAGACAGCTTCCTCTAGCACGAGTAGCACTGGTATAGTGGCTTGTCTCTTCTTAGTGATACCTAGCTGTTCTATAGTATAATAG